>Ga0302325_10013409_pt1 | contig 17478 bp, 13 predicted proteins | sample Palsa_T0_2_FD_201948 | JGI IMG/M metagenome (GOLD analysis project Ga0302325, IMG submission 201948) | Peat permafrost microbial communities from Stordalen Mire near Abisko, Sweden - Palsa_T0_2 | ecosystem: Environmental > Terrestrial > Soil > Palsa > Peat permafrost | place: Sweden: Abisko... | reverse complement strand
TGGGCGTTCTGCTCGGGCGGTGACCAGCGCATCCGCGGTCGCGACGGATACCGCTACGCGGACGGCGAGACAGCCGCGTCCATCGACCCGGCCCGGGCTGGGCGCCTGCACATCATGGAGGTGCACCGGCTGATCCGGTTCATGCCGAAGGTCGTCATCTGCGTCGTGCCTGGCTGGGCCGCGGGCGGCGGCCACAGCCTGCACGTGGTCTGCGACCTGTCCCTGGCCAGTCGCGAGCACGCCAGGTTCAAGCAGACCGACGCCGACGTGGGCAGCTTCGACGGCGGCTTCGGCTCCGCCTACCTGGCCCGCCAGGTAGGCCAGAAGTTCGCCCGGGAGATCTTCTTCCTCGGCGAGACCTACGACGCGGCGGACGCGCACCGGATGGGCATGGTCAACGCCGTGGTGCCGCACGCGGACCTGGAGCGGACCGCGCTGGAGTGGGCCGCCAGGATTAACGCCAAGAGCCCGACCTCCCAGCGGATGCTGAAGTACGCGTTCAACCTCATCGACGACGGGCTCGTCGGCCAGCAGATGTTCGCAGCCGAGGCCACCCGGCTGGCCTACATGACCGACGAGGCCGTCGAGGGCAGGGACGCGTTCCTGGAAAAACGCGCCCCGGACTGGACGCGGTTCCCTTATTACTACTGAGCTTGCGGCTGACTCGGCCTAGTAACGGTTCATGGCGGCCGCCGGCCGTTCCGGGATGTTACTTTGGGACGGCCAGATGGGATGCGCGGTTGGTTCCTCAGATGTCATTCGCGGACGCAGGCGGCCATGCCGACGATGAGCTGCTCGCGGCCGTCGCGGCCAGCCTGGGCCGCCGTCTGGGCGAGATCACCCAGGATGTGACCGAGCACCTCGCCGCCGTGATCGAGCCGCTGCGGGGGGATACCGCCATTGTCGGAGTGCTCCGCGCCAGCGTCACGGAGAACATCGCCTCGGTCATCCATGTGCTCGAGCACGGGATGCCGCTCGACACCCTCGAAGCGCCGCCGGCGGCGATCGAGTACGCCCGGCGGCTGGCCCAGCGCGGCGTGCCCGCCGGGGCGCTGATCCGCGCCTACCGGGTCGGCCACGAGCGGTTCCTGCAGTGGGGCCTGGACGAGCTGGCCCGGCAAGGCCGGGAGGTGACGCTGGTCGTGGCCACGGCGCGTCGCATGGTGGGACTCAGCTCCGGCTATATCGACCGGGTCACCGAGCAGGTCTTCACCGAGTACGAGCACGAACGCGACCGCTGGCTGCTCACCCAGACCGCCATGCGGGCCGGCCGGGTGCGGGCGCTGCTGGAGGACAAGCAGGTCGACCTGGGCACGGTCGAAGCCGAGCTGGGCTACCGGCTGCGCCAGCAGCACGTGGGTCTCATCGCCTGGGATCCCGACCCGCCCGTGGTGAGCGCGGCGCTGGCCCGGCTCGAGCGGCTGGTCATAGCGGCCGCTCAGGCGCTGGCCTGCCCGGGCCGGCCGCTGCTGGTACCGCGAGATGAGGCGAGCGTCTGGGCCTGGCTGCCGCTCGGCCGCAACGCCAGCGTCCAGTGGGAACTGCTGCACAAGGCCGTGGATGACGCCGACCCCGGCACGCGCCTGGCCGCCGGGGCGCCTGCTCCCGGCGTCGAGGGCTTCCGCCGGACGCACCATCAGGCGCTGCTGGCGCAGGAGCTGGCCCTGGCCGCGGGCCCGGCCGGCTCACGGACGGCGGTGTTCGCGCAGATCGGCCCGGTAGCCCTGCTGTGCGCGGATATGGAGAGCACCCGCGCCTGGGTGCACAGCACGCTGGGGGCCCTGGCGATCGACGACGAGCCGCGGGCGCGGCTGCGGGAGACGGCCCGCGTCTTCTTGTCCGCCGGCGGGAGCTTCACCGCGGCCGCCGAGCAGCTGACGCTGCACAAGAACACGGTGCACTACCGGATCCGCAAGGCCGAGGAGATCATCGGGCGCCCGCTGCAGGAGAGCCGGCTGGACATCGAGCTGGCGCTGTCGGCCTGCCGGTGGCTGGGGCCGGCCGTCTTGCAGCCGGACCCCGCCAGCTAATCGGACTGTCAGCACAAAAGGCTGGCTGCTTCTTCTTATTTCTTCGTGGTCAGGGTACATTTCTCGGCTCGTCGGCCGGACCTACCGTCAGAGCATCACCCCGCTGACGAGGAGTTAGACGATGACCATCGACTACCTGCCGTGGAACTGCCCGGCCCGCCTGGCCGGGCAGGTGTGCCTGCGCGACACGGACGGCGAGCTGACCCACGCCGAGGTCGCCCGCCGGGTGGAGGCGGCCGCCGAGCAGTTCGCCGCGGCCGGGGTCGGCCGTGGCGACGTGGTGGCCGTCATGCTGCCCAACCGGGTGGAGCTGCTGCTCGGGCTGATGGCCGCGTGGCGGCTAGGCGCCGCGGCGACTCCGGTCAACCCGGTCTTCACACCGAACGAGGCCGGCTATCAGATCACGGACTCCGGTGCGAAGCTGCTCCTCGGCGCCGCCGATCCGGGCGCCGACTACGGAGTGCCGGTGCTCGCGGTAGATGAGCTGAGCGCCAGCCCGTTCGGTACCTTGCCTGTTCCGGACACCCGCCTGGACGATCTGGCCCTGCTGATCTACACCAGCGGGTCGACCGGCCGCCCCAAGGGCGTGATGCTCGACCACGCGAACCTGGTGGCGATGGCCACCTCGATCGGCGAGGTCCTCAAGCTCAGCCCGGACGACAACTGCCTGCTGGTGCTGCCGCTGTTCCACGTGAACGCCATCTTGGTGAGCGGCCTGGCGCCGATCATGGCCGGCGCGCAGGTGACGATCTTGCCCCGGTTCGCTCCGGACACCTTCCTCGCCGCGGTGTCGCGCTACCGGGCCACCTACTTCTCGGCCGTGCCGGCCATCTACGCGCGGCTGGCCGAGCTGCCCGCCGGGCAGCTCGGCGACACCTCATCGGTGCGGTTCGCGGTGTGCGGGGCGGCGCCGGTGCCAGTGGGACTGCTCGAGCGCAGCGAGTCCCGGTTCGGTTTCCCGATCATCGAAGGGTACGGGCTGACCGAGGGAACCTGCGCGTCGGCCATCAACCCGCTGGACGGCCCGCGCAAGCCGGGCACCGTCGGGGTCGCGCTGCCCGGCCAGCAGGTGGCCGCGATGCGGGCCGACGGCTCGTTCGCGGCGGCCGGGGAGCGCGGCGAGGTGGTCGTCAAGGGCCCGAACGTGATGCGCGGCTACCTCGGACGTCCGGAAGCCACCGCGGAAACGGTCGTGGATAGCTGGCTGCACACCGGCGACGTCGGGATCCTCGACGAAGACGGCTACCTGACGATCGTCGACCGGATCAAGGACATGATCATCCGGGGCGGCGAGAACATCTACCCCAAGGAGATCGAGTCGGTGCTCGCCCGGCACGGCGCGGTGCTGGAGGCGGCCGTGATCGGCGTGCCGCACGAGATCTACGGCGAGGTCCCGGTGGCCTACGTGGTCACCTACCCCGATGCGCGGGTGACCGCCGACGAGCTGCTGGCGCACTGCCGCGGCCAGCTGACCAAGGTCAAGATCCCGACGGCGGTCCGCATCGTGCCCGCGCTGCCGAAGAACGCCGTCGGCAAGACCGACAAACCTGCCCTGCGCGCGTCGCGCGGATGACCTCGAGGAGACCGTGATGGGATTTACCAAGCCTGACCTGCCCGCCGTCGACCCGGACACCTTCATGCAGCAGCCGCTGATGGACCGGATGAAGGTGCTGGCGCTGCACTGGGCCGACAACGGGTTCGGCACGCCGCGGATGGTGCACACGATCTACATCGCCAAGCTGCTGTTCTTCTACATCCTCGGCGGCGTGGTGGTGGCCACCACGTCGTCGCGGCTGCCCGCGTTCTGGCACGTCAGCCAGTGGTGGAACCAGCCGATCGTGTACCAGAAGGCGGTGCTGTGGACGGTGCTGCTCGAGGCGATCGGGGTGGCCGGGTCGTGGGGCCCGCTGGCCGGCAAGTTCAAGCCGATGACCGGCGGGATCTTGTTCTGGGCCCGGACCGGCACGATCCGGCTGCGGCCCTGGCGGCGGGTGCCGCTCACCGCCGGTGACCGGCGCACCCCGGTGGATGTCGTGCTCTACCTCGCCCTCCTGGTGAGCCTGGCCGTCCCGCTCGCGCTACCCGGGGTGCACAGCGCCTCGCTGTCCGCCGCGGTGCCTGGCAACACCTCCGGCCTGGTCAGCCCGGCGCTGATCATCCCGCCCATCGTCCTGCTGGTGGCCTGCGGGCTGCGGGACAAGATCATCTTCCTGGCCGCGCGAAGCGAGCAGTACCTGCCGGCCCTGATCTTCTTCACCGTCATGCCGTTCACCGACATGATCATCGCGCTCAAGCTGCTGATCGTGGCCGTCTGGATGGGGGCAGGCTTCTCCAAGCTGGGCAAGCACTTCGCCAACGTGGTGCCGCCGATGGTCAGCAACAGCCCCGGCGTCCCGTTCCAGTGGCTCAAGCGGGCGCATTACCGCGACTTCCCGCGCGACATCCGCCCGTCCCGGCTGGCCCATCTCATGGCGCACGGCGGCGGGACGTTCGTCGAGATCATCACCCCGCTGGTGCTGCTGCTGTCACCGTGGCGGCCGCTGACCCTGGTCGCGGTGGCGGTGATGGTGGTGTTCCACCTGTTCATCATCTCGACGTTCCCGCTGGCCGTGCCGCTGGAGTGGAACGTGCTTTTCGGCTACGCCGCGGTGTTCCTGTTCGCCGGGTTCCCGGCCGGGAGCGGGTACGCGGTGGGCGACATGTCCGCGCCGTGGCTGATCGCGGTCGTGGTGGCCGGCCTGCTGTTCTTCCCGGTGCTTGGCAACCTGCGCCCGGACCTGGTGTCCTTCCTGCCCTCGCTGCGCCAGTACGCCGGCAACTGGGCCTCCGCGGTGTGGGCGTTCGCGCCGGGCGCCGAGGAGAAGCTCAACGCGGTCAAGCGGCCGACCGGCAACCAGGTCGACCAGCTGGTGGCGTTCGGCTACGAGCGTAAGTGGGCGGACGTGACCATGCAGCAGGTGATCGCCTGGCGGACCATGCACAGCCAGGGCCGCGGGCTGTTCTCGCTGCTGCTGCGGCAGCTGCCCGACATCGACGCCAGGACCCTGCGCGAGGGTGAGTTCGTGTGCAACTCGCTGGTCGGGTTCAACTTCGGCGACGGGCACCTGCACAATGCGGACATGATCGCCGCCGTGCAGGCCCAGGCCGGCTTCGAGCCGGGCGAGCTGGTCGTGGCCTGGGTGGAATCCCAGCCGGTGCACCGCGGCTACCAGGAATACCAGCTGATCGACGCGGCCCTCGGCGTCATCGAGCGCGGCCGGTGGCAGGTCGCCGACGCGGTGGCCGAGCAGCCGTGGCTGCCCAACGGGCCGATCCCGCTGCAGGTGACCTGGTCGTCTATGAGCGAATCGGAGGGCGCGGCAGCGCCTGGACTGAGGAGCGACGAAGGAGCGACGAGGGAAGGCGCTGCCTCGAAGCGCCCGGAGATGAGCGAATAATGAGTAGAGCGACCGTGGTGGGCGGCGGGCCCAACGGGCTCGCCGCCGCGGTGGCCCTGGCCGCCGAGGGCGTGGACGTCACCGTACTCGAGGCATCGGACGAGGTCGGCGGCGGCGCGCGCTCCGGCGAGGGCCTGCTGCCCGGCCTGGTGCACGACCACTGCTCGGCCTTCCACCCGATGGCGGCCGGGTCGCCGTTCCTGAACCGCCTCGGCCTGGACCGGTACGGGCTGTCCTGGCGGTGGGCGGAGATCGACTGCGCGCACCCCCTCGACGGCGGGGACGCCGCACTGCTGTACCGGTCCGTCGAGGACACCGCAGCCGGGCTCGGCGCCGACGGCGCCCGCTGGCGGCGAGCGTTCGGCCGGCCGTCGGCTGAGTACGACACGCTGGCGCCGGACATCATGCGGCCGCTGCTGCGGGTGCCTGAGCACCCGCTCGCGCTGGCCCGGTTCGGGCTGCCGACGCTGCTGCCCGGCTCGGCCTACGCCCGGCTGTTCGCCACCGAGAAGGGGCGGGCCCTGTTCGGCGGGGTGGCCGCGCACGCGTTCCGCCCGCTGCACTATCCGCTCACCTCGGCCATCGGGGCGGGCATCATCACCGCCGGGCATCGCTGGGGCTGGCCGGTCGCGGCCGGCGGCTCCGGGTCGATCACCGCCGCGCTGGCCGCGCTGCTGGCCGACCTCGGCGGTAAGGTCGAGACCGGCACGCCGGTCCGGGCGGCCAACCAGCTCCCGGCGGCGGACGTGACCCTGTTCGACCTGGCGCCGGACGTGGTGGCCGCCCTGCTGGACGGCACGCTGCCACCGCGGGTAGCCCGGGCGTTCCGCCGGTTCCGGCGCGCGCCGGGCGCGTTCAAGGTGGACTTCGCGGTCGAGGGCGGGGTGCCGTGGGCCAGCCCGGACGTGGGCCGGGCCGGCACCGTCCACCTGGGCGGCAGCTTCGCCGAGGTCGCCGCCACGGAGCGGGAGATCAACGCGGGCCGGATGCCGGACCGGCCGTTCGTCCTGGTCGGCCAGCAGTACCTCGCCGACCCGCAGCGGTCGGCGGGCGACATCCACCCGGTGTACAGCTACGCGCATGTGCCGCACGGCTACGCCGGCGACGCCACCGCGGCGATCATCGCGCAGATCGAGCGGTTCGCCCCGGGGTTCCGCGACCGGATCGTCGCCCAGGCGCCGTACGGCCCCGCGTCCTTCGCGGCCGCGAACCCGAATTTCGCCGGCGGCGACATCATCACCGGCGCGAAGGATGCCCGCCAGCTCGTCCTCGGCCCCCGCGCCAGCCTGTCCCCCTACGACCTCGGCGTCCCGGGCATGTACCTGTGCTCGGCGGCGACGCCGCCCGGCCCGGGGGTACACGGCATGTGCGGCGCCAACGCCGCCCGGCAGGCGCTCCGCTACCTGCGCCGCCAGGGCGCAGCCTGATGGCCTGACCCGGCCGGCGCCCGGCACTTGCCGGGGACAGGCCCCGTTCCAGTGACACCACGAACGCGTTCGCGGCCTCCAGCTCCTGCAAGGTCCGCTCCCGCCGCGGCGCCCGGTCAGCTCGCCGTTGACCCGCTCCAGCACGCTGGTCCGTAACAGCAGCCGCCGGACCTGCTCGGCCTGCCGAGCTGGCAGCGCCGTCGTCATCGCCGGCCCCAGCGTCTGCAACCACTGGCCCGCCAAGCTCGACCTGCTGATCACCGCGCTCCGTCGGGGCGCGGCCGCTCTCGCCATGGAAGTCGCCACCGTCTACCGGCAAGCCGCTGGCCCCGCCGATGCCCTGCACCGGCTGCTGCGCTCCTACGTCTCGCTCAGCCATAGCCGTGCGCAGATCATCTGGTTCTGCAGGTTGTACCCGTCTGCAGGTTGGTGACAACGGTGTCCGTCAGTTCTGGAGACTAGGCAAACGCGTCGTGCTCGGCCTGGCCGTCCGCCCGCCGCGTCTCAGGAGGCCAGTGGCGGCCGCCACCATTGCCGCGCTGCGACGTATTTCTTCAGGCCTTCCATGCCGTAATAATCGACGAGCCCCTCATAGCGCATGCCCGCCTTCTCCATGACCCGCCACGAGCCGGCGTTCTCCGGCACGACGACCGCCATGATGGCATCAAGGCCGACCGGCCCCAGACCGTGGGCCAGCACGGCGATCGCCGCCTCGGTGCCGTATCCCTTGTTCCAGCTGGCCCTGGTGTAGTGGTACGCGAGGTCGATCTCCGGCCCGGCTCCCTCATCGACCGGCCGCAGGCCGCACTGCCCGACGAACATACCCGTCGTCTTCTCCTCGACGGCCCACATCGTATGGCCGAGCTCGCGTTCCATCGCCCGGCGCTCCCCGATGACGCGCTGGGCCAGCTCCATCGTCCGGTCTGATCGTGGTGCAGGCGGGAGGAACCGGGTGACCTCGGGGTCAGTGACCATCGCGAGCCACGCGCCGGCGTCGCGGGCATCGAAGGTGCGGATGACCAGGCGTGCTGTTTCGAGCCGAGTGCTCACGGTCCCGCCACCGGTCACCCGGTCAAGAGTAGCAGTAGGAGTCGCTGGAGGCGTCGCCGCCCTCGAGCCGGACCTGGTGGGTCCGGCGGCCGCGGAACGCGTCGCCCTCGAGGAAGAACCGCTGGTCGAAGCCGATCCCGCCGCCGTCGGCGACGTCGAGCTTGGTCATCCACGCGCCGACGCCGTCGGGGTAGAACTGCTCGTCAAGTACGCCGTACAGCGAGTTGGTGAAATACACCCGCTTGCCGTCGCGGCTGACCTCGACCATCTGCGGGCCGCCGGCCAGCGGCTGGCCGGGCCGGGCCGGGTGCGGAGTGCGGCCTACGATGCCGCCGATCCGCACCGATCCGGTCTCGCGTGGGTGGAAGGGGTCGGTGACGTCGTACTGCTTCATTTCGCCGGTACCCCAGCAGGAGACATACAGGAACCGGTCGTCTACGGACAGGCCGATGTCGGTGACCAGCGGGGGAACCGCGGCGAATCCTTGCAGCAGTGGCGGGAGCTGCTCGGCGGGCGCGGGTTCGGCGGGGATGGAGATCACCTTGTCCGCTGCCCACGCCCCGTCCCGCTCGTGCCAGAGCCAGATCGAGGCGGACAGGTCCTCGACGCTGATGACCACCCCGACGAAGCCGTACTTCTTGGCTGGGTCGTGGGCTGGCCGCAGCTCCAGCGCCATCTGGTGCTGATCACCGAGGTCGACGGTCTGCACGTGGCGGCGGGCCTGCATGTCCCAGAAGTGCAGCCGGTGGCCGTACTCGCGGCCCAGCAGCAGCTCGGGCACGATCCCGTCCTCGATCATCGACGGGGTGCCCCATTCGGAGGTGACCAACACGTTGTGGTTGATGTGCCACCACACGTCGTAGGCCAGGTACTGGTCGCCGCGGTCGGCCTCGAACGGGCCGATCACCTCGAAGGAGGAGTGATCCAGCAGCGCGACCCCGCCGGGGCCATCGTTGCCGTTCCCCCCGCCCAGGCAAGACACATACAGATAGCCCGGGCCGCAGTGCACGGTGTGCGGGCGCGAATAGCTGGCCCGCTTGGCGAGTTCCTCCGGGCCGAGCACCTTAACCACGTGCGGTGCGGCGGGGTCGGGCTGGGTGTCCAGGATCGAGATCCGCGACGAGCGGATCCCGGGCACCACCAGGTAGCGTCGGCTGCCATGGGTGTGCGATCCGGTCGGGCATAGCGCGGATGAGCAGGCGTTCCAGCCGAAGTGGTGCAGCTCATCGCCGACATGAGGCAGCTCGGTGAATCCCACCACCGAGGCGTAGCTCGCCGATGCCGGGTCGGTGTCCACGACCGCGATCGCGTCCGGCTGGTCGGCGGGCTTGGAGAACGTCGCCACGTAGGCGAGCCTTTCCGGCGGCCCGGCCGCGGCATCGCGCGGGGAGCGGTAGAAGGTGGGATCGTGGTGGTGGCTCTCATCTGCCATGACGGGTCCCCTTTCACCGTAGGTCTCAGACCGAGCGGGAAACCGGACAGTACCAGCTGTCCCAAACAGGACGGCACTGCGGCGGCGGTTGCCGTGCGCCAGTGACGCCAGCACCGCCACGTGGTGCGCACCAGCTTGACTAAACCGGCTGATCAGGGAAGCGTCTATACGTACATTGCGCACTGGGCGGCTGCCTTGGGGAGGTGCGGCCATGTACGTCTCGCTGGAAACCTTGCGGCGGGCGGTCGGGCTGGTGGACAGCCTTGCCGAACTGGATGACCCTGCGGGGTTCGCCGCGGTCGTGCTGCCTGGTCTGGCTACGCTGGTGGGCTGCGATGTGCTTACCTACAACGAGATTGGGCCAGTCCGCGGCCAGACGCGCTACGCGGACTACCCGGCCGGTGCCCTCGACCAGGCGACCCAGCCGCTTTTCGCCGCGCATGTGCACGAGCATCCACTGGTCAACCACTACCGTGCCACGGGCAGCGGGGAGCCCATGATGATCAGCGACTTCCTCACCCGGCAGCGATTCCACCGCCTCGGCCTGTATGCAGAGTTCTTTCGCGCCATACCCGTCGAACACCAGATAGCCATCAGCCTGCCCGGCCCCGAGCAGCAGGTTATCGGCGTGGCCATGAACCGGGGGCGTCACGACTTCTCCGACCACGATCGCGCCCTGCTCAGCGTGCTCCGGCTCCCGTTGAGCGCCGCCTTGCTCCGGGCTCGCAGACGCCAGCAAGCCGGGCAGGCGCTGGCCACGACGGCTGGCCGCTGGCTTGCCGATCTGACCGAGCGCGAGGTCCAGATCCTGCGACTTGTCGCTGACGGCCGTACCAACACCGCCATCGCCCATGGGCTGGAGGTCAGCCCGCGGACCGTCGCCAAGCACCTGGAGCACATCTACCGCAAACTCGGGGTCAGCAGCCGTCCGGCAGCCGTCTTCCTCATGACAATGCCACAAGGCCCGGTGAGACCAGTATCGCCAGGTGAGTGAGGTACCACCGTGCGGCGCGCCGGACCGTGCATCAGCAGGCGCCACCCGCCGTCAGCGCGAGAAGGCCCCAGCCCCAGGAGTACCTGCGAGGGCGCAGATCACCCGGCTTCGCGCTCACCGCTAGCCTCATGCCTGACCTGGACGATGTTCCGGGGTGCGCGATCTGGCGCGGGCCGCCGGGCATGTCGCGGCGGTTGCTCCGGCCCGCTGATGGTCTTCAGGTTGTCTGGTAGCGGCTGGAAGGCGGCCAGGTCGCGGCCGGCCAGGGCGTGGAACTCGGTGTCGATCAGGCCGGGGCAGCAGGCCTGGACCTGCACGCCGGTCCCGGCCAGCTCGGCGGCCAGGGCCTGGGTGAAGGTCACCTGGAAGGCCTTGGCGGCGGCGTAGGTCGCGCGGTACGGCAGCGGCTGCGGTGGTATCGGGCCGCTGAAGGCCAGCAGCGATGCCATGTTGATGATGGCCCCGGAGCCACCGGCTCCGCCGCAGCAGGAGGGAACTTTCGGCGCCAGATCGACCAGTTCTGGCGCCTTGAAATTGCGATCTAGGCGATTCGGCGGTGCCTCTCCCGAGAGATCGCGACATCGTCATCACGGCCGCAGACGTAAGTAGCTGTTGGCTGCGGCCGTGCGATTTATGGGCCTTCGGCCGGGAGTTCTCATTCTTGGCGGACGAGTCCGGTGTAACCGGCGACGAGCAGGGTCGCGAGTGCCCAGCCGAGTCCGGTTGCTACCCAGGCGCTGCCGACCCATATCCACCCCCATGCGGCGTGCCCGTCTGGGCCCCAGTACTCGGCCTGGTGCACGTTGATGAGCGGGATGACCGTGTCGACGGTGTATCCCACGGGGTAGAAGCACGGGTAATTGCTGGTGCACTGCGTGGCGGACGGCACCGGGTGCAGTCCCTGAATGTCTCCGACCGGTACCATCACGTGCTGATGCTGGCCGGTTACAGAAAGAACCAGGAAGACGCCGAACACGAACGCTAGGCCTACGCCGGCACGCCAGGTCTGGTAGCCGTATTTGATGGTCTTATCGAGCAGCCAGTTGCCGAACTTGCGGTACGGGTTGAGGTTCCCGTACTTACGGAGGTCAGAGCGCCTGGCGATGGCGACTTTCCGTGCTGCGGTGTCCTGCCCGGCGCGTCGGCACACGGCCGCGAACTGCTCATACGGCTGTGTTGCGAACATCGCTTGTACGCCTGGGAAGGCAGATGGGTACTGGCTGCGGAGCCAGTCCAGCCGCTGGTCCACCGCAGCGGGATGGGCACCGCCGATCCTGTCGTAGGTAAACCCCTTCACGCTTAGCCGGCCGCGCGTCGGCCAGGACCCGTTCGCCGATGTCAAGTCATCGTCAAGCTCGCTGACGGCGGCACCGTCGAGGCTGACCCACCCGGTTACCTGTTCGGCTGGTGCCCACCGGAACGTGCCAGCGATCTGAGCTCCTGCAGCGTCAAGCGCCGGTTCGTTCTCGGCCGCAGTCAGTTTTCCCTGCAGCCAGAGTGCCCCGCCGATGTGTGACGACCTGAGCGAGACCTCGCCGCTCGCCGTGAATTCCCCGTCGAGCCAGACGTCACCTGTCACGCGCATACCGTAGGCGGCTAGGGAACCCCCCTCTCCGTCACAGCCGATCAGGCGGGCGTCCCGGCAGCTGAGCATGCCGGTGATGTCCGCCAGTAGCAGCGAAACCGTACCGTCCGCCGCGAACCCGTCATCGAGGAAGACGTCGAAGCCGACCTTGATGCCATCGGCAACTAGAGCCCTGCCCTTGCGGTCGCGGCCCGTCAGGCGGGCCCCGCCGCAGCTGAGCGCACCAGTAATGGCCGCGCGGGGCAGGCAGACAGCCCCGGCCGCGGTGAATCCGCCGTCGAGGAGGACCCCCTCGCCGCCGACCCTGATGCCGTCGGCGACCAGGGCGTTGCCGTCGTCGTCGCGGCCGGTCAGGTGAGCGCCTCTGCAGCTGAGCGCGCCGGTCATGCTCGCACCGGGCAGCCGAAGCGGACCGGTGAGCGTCGAGCCGCTCAGATCCAGGGTCTTGGCAATGAGCGTTTCGCCTGTTAGCGCAACCAGGTGGCATCCGGTGATGATCAGGACCGTGGCGGCGGCCTGATCGAGGCAGACAAGCTGTGCGTCAAGGATGCAACTCTCCAGCTGCAACGGGCAGTGCAGGGTCGCCGCCTGGAGGTCCAGCGGCCCGCTGATCCGGATCCCGCGCAGGCGCACGCCTCGTGCATCTGTCGGCCAGTCATTGCCGATCAGCAGATGGCGGAGCACCGCCGCGCGCACCGTCCGCTCTTCGCCCCAGGCCTGCATCTCGACAAGATCGAAAGGCCCACTGCCACAGTCGACCAACTCTCCGGCCGCAGCACCTGCCACCATCTCCTCTTCCAATGGCATCAGTTCACTGCCCGGGCGCCATTCGGCGGGTGCTCGCCGCTCCCGCGCCGGAGGCTTTGCGCCCACCCCGTCGGTAGTATCCAAAGCCCGCTCCCTGCCCGTGTTATGCGATCGGAACCGGACGCTACGCCTTGCGCTCAGGTCGCGCAATTGAACGTCTCGCCACGTCTGAGCAGTGATATGGACCAGCCGCCCTCGCCAGGCGCCAGATCGACTAGATCTGCTCGTACCAGAACAGCGCCGCTATCTGCATATAGGCGAACCAGATTAGGCGGATCTCGCACGATGACCGCGGCCAGCGACTGTTACGCATCGCGACCGTTCTTCCAGAACGTGATTATCCTGATCGTGGCTTGGGGCTGCAGAGACCGCGAGAAGTTCACCGCATGTCAGCATCGCCTGCAGAAAGCGCCGGCAACGGGTCCGAACCAGTTAAGGCGAGGCGAATTCGAGTCGCCTTCGACGCAAACAAATAATAGCTGGCTAGCGTCCCGCTGTAGACAAGGAACGCGACGTAGATTATCAAGCTGACGAGCGAGCCGCCTTGAGCAATGTTGAAATGCTCAAGAAAAGGCGCAAGCAGCACCAAATCGTACGCGAGAAACCCAGCCAACTGCCCAACGGCGTTGCCCCAGTGCGGATCCAGGGCCCCGTAGATGAAGTAGGTTGCCGCACCCAAGAAGACCAGGCCGAACATTACCGAGGTCTCGGGGCCTAGCCGCCACGGAAAGATGCTGGCATGAAGCAGCAAAGCTACCCCAGCTCCGGTCAAGATCATTGCGAAGGCACCGAATGACAAGCGCACTGGCCGGGGCATCGACCGCGCGTCGGCCCACGAGATTTGCCGTGCGAAGAGAAACGCTCCGGCCGACCCGGCAGCGGCGAGTCCGAAGGCCAGCGCATAGGGCCATAGCCGAGGCTCATGCGGATTACCGATCAACGTGAGGACATATACAAACATCCCGCTGTACATCACCGTCAGATCGAGTGCTCCGGCGCGAACCGCCGCCGCCTCGCCAGTGAGCGCTATCCAGAGCACTGGGACTGCTATCGCCGCCAGGATTGACGCGATGAAGATGTACGAGAGCGGTTTAGCCGGCCACGGCCATAGGCCCGTAGCCCACGGAACCTGGGCCAGGAACCCGCTGACCAGCGCGAACAGGACCAGTGTCGCCGGGATCAGTGCTGCCCGCATGAGAACGGGACCGCGTGTGAGATGCGTCATGGCAATATCTCCTTCCGGCGAGATGCTTCGGAGCGTCGCATGCCAGCATTGCAGGCGGATGGCAGTGCTGGGCCCGGCAACGCACCTCCGGACAGCCGTCTTTCGTGTTGAGCGCCGGTCTCATACCTGGCAGGCCGGCTGGGCGGCGTACGTAAGAGTGCGAGTGGCGACAGCCGTCTCTTGCGCCGCCGTGACACGGCCCCACCTAGGGCTCAATGCCACGTAGCCTGTCCGGCCGCAGAATGCCCAGGTGTGCCGTCTCTGCAGCACTATCGGGCATCTCACGCCACTCAGCGGCATGATTCGAATTTATCGTGCGCCATCACTCCCTCGATCAGAGGGGTCCTGACACACGATAACGATTTTCCCCGGCTTACAGCTACTTTATCCGGACGGTCCTGGTGCGGGACTCGTTTTCCGGGGCCGCCGGGCAGGCTGACCCCCATCAGCCGGCGGTCACCGTCAGTGGCCGGATACGGGTACCTGAAGTGGCAGGCCGGCTTCCAGCTGGGCAAGGGCTGCGTCAAAGCGTGCCGCCGGGTCCGCGCCTGGCTCCGCTGCCTGGGGCAGCGCCGCCGCCATGATCACCCCGATTACCGCGCCTGCCAGCGTGCGGGCTGCGAAATCATCGCACTCGCCGTCGGCGCGCCGCGCTACCGCGCCGGCTAGCGCCTCGACAGTGCCGGCGAACTCGCTCATCTTCGGCAGGGACATCCCCAGCATGGCGGACTCATCCAGCTGCCCCAGCCCTTACGGGCCCGCCGCCGCCGCTCTGACCTCACCCATACCGGCTATTGTCCCCGCCCCGTCCTAAGGCCATAACCGCCAACTCTGCGCGGGCTTCGAGTGCGTTTACGTGATGCCTCAACTGCCAGCTAGAGCGGTTCGCGATCGTTGCCGGTGGCCACGTCCGGTAGTCACTTCAGCGAAGTTCTAATGTGCAGTCGGTCTGGCCGCCACCTTGGGGGTGGCCTGACCGGCCGCGGCGGCGGACAGGGTCCCGGGGCGCGCCGGCCGGGCGCTTGGCGCTGCGGCCAGGAGGGTCGCTTCGATGTTGGGCCAGGGCAGGCCTGGTGGCAGCAGGATGGTGACGATGTCGGCGGCGTGGTCCCAGGGCTGCAGTTGCTCGCGGACCTGATCGCCGGTTCCGTAGGCGGCGAGCTGGTCGAGGATGACCTGGGCGCCGGGTGGGATGGTCCCTCCTCGTGGGCTGGGGCGCGGGTTCGCGGCGATGATCGCCTGGACCTCCGCGGCATAGCCCTGGCTGGACAGGGACCGGGCGTAGACCTCGCCCATGGCACCCAGGTACCAGGCGGTGCAGGCCGCGGCGATGTCGCGGGCCGCGCCGGCGTTCTCGTCAGCGGCGGTGATAGGCCCAGCCGCCACCGTGAGGGGTCGCGCGTGCGGGGCGGCGGCGTCGCGCAGCTGCTTGAGCTGGGCCGTCCAGCCGGGGAGGCGGTCCCGGGCCACCAGCGCGGGAATCCAGCCGTCGGCGAGCTCGGCGGCGACCCGGGTGGTGTGATGGCCCAGCGCGGCGACCCAGATGGGCAGGTCGGGGGCGGGCGGCTGGCCTAGGCGCAGCGGGCGCGCGGCCGGGACCTGGTCGAGCTGGGCGGCCTGCCCGGCGAGCAGCGCGCGGACCTTGGTCACGACGTCGCGCAGCTTGGCGGCGGGGTGCTCGAATTCGGTGTCGTGGAAACCCTCCGCCAGCGCTTTGGTGCTGGCGCCCAGGCCCAGTACGTACCGCCCGCCGCAGACCTGGTTCAAAGTGGCGGCGGTCATCGCCAGCGTGGCCGGGGTGCGTCCCCAGACCGACAGGACGCTAGAGGCGAGGCGGATCCTGGCCGTGCGCAGCGCGATCTCGGTCAGCACCGGGGTCGAGTCCAGTCCCCAGCCTTCGGGCACCGCGAAGATCTCATACCCCAGCTCGTCGGCGAGCACCGCGGTCCGGACGATGACATCGCGCCGGGTCTCCATCGGCGTGAGCCCGACGCCGCGCCGTCGCGAGGTCACGACGCTCCCTCAGCGGCCGGCGCCAGAACCGGGCGCGGCACGGTCAGCCACACGGTCCTGGCCGCGGCGAGCACCTGGCCGCCGGGCCCGAGCAGCGCCGACCCGGCGGTGAGCTTGCGGCCGTCATGCTCGCCCGGCCAGGCGATCACCCGGTACTGCTCGCCGGCCGCGGGCAGCACCGCCAGGCTGGCCGTCATCCGGCCGAGCAGGATGGCAGTGTCCTGGGCCAGGTCGGCGGCCTCGGCGGCGGCGATCCCGCTGGGACAATCCAGCGCCGCCCAGACCACTTCCGGCCGGACCCTTCCGCTGGCGTCGGTGACCGAGGGATCCGGTGTCCACGGCGCCGCCCACCACGGCCGGCCAGCCACAGGTCCGGGGAAGATCCGCAGCCCGTCCCCTGGCTGGCGCTCCGGCCCGCAGACAAAGCAGGCAGGGAAGAACGGATCGGAGTAGTAGCGCGCGCGGCCGGCCGCCGTGCGAGCTTCCGCCAGTGAGACCGGGCCCGGTATCTCCAGCGCCGGGCTGCCCGGCGAGGAGGCTGCCTCGGCTATCAGGGTGCGGCCGTGGTGGATGCGGACCGAGCTTTCGCCGCCCGGTTCCACGGCCAGGGGCGTGGCCAGCGGAGGCGGCTGGCGTAGCGTGACTGTCACCTGGCCATCGAGGTACGCCGCGATGCGTCCGCAGACGTAGCCGCCGTTGCCGCTGCCCGGGGGGCCGCAGAAGCGGGACGGGATAGTCAGCGTGGGCATCGTGGCCGGCTGCGGGCGCTCGGCGGCCGCCAGAGGGCGGGCCGGCCTGGTGGCGTGTGTCATACCTCGACACTAAGACCGCCCAGCCCGGCGCGGCTATCGGGTGAACTACCGGCAATTTCCCCGTTCCCGCCGGCCGGGGGCAACGTCCCCCGTAAATGCGTCGGGTGAACTACCGAGCCGCTCAGGTACGGAGCCGGTGCTCGGTCACCCACGCCGCGATCTGGGCCCGCGAGTGCACCTGCAGCTTGCGCCGGATGTTCTCCACGTGCGCCTCGGCGGTCCGCGGCGCGACCGACAGCCGCCGGGCGATGGCCTGATTGGTCAGCCCCTCGGCGACCAGCCCGGCCACCTCGAGCTCACGGCCGGTCAGCCGCGGCCCCGTGCTCGCGGGCTCGGACAAGAAGCCGAGCAACGCATCCAGGACCACCGGCCAGTCGCCGTGGTAGAACAGGTGGCTCGAACCCGGCAGCGGGATGAGCGTCGCCCCCGGGATCAGCGCGGCGACCTCCCGCCCCAGCTCGAACTTGGTGCCCTTGTCCGCCTCGCGGTGCAGCACCGCCGTGCGCGCCCGGATCGCCGGCAGCAGCGCCCTGATGTCTGTGTGGTAGTAGACCTCCAGCATCTCAGCCGCCACGGCGGCCGGGGCGCTGGCCCGCTGGAACCGGGTGAATCCCGCCAGCTCCTCGGCGGTGGGATCGGTGATGAAGGCCCCGGCCAGCGCCTTCA
>Ga0302325_10013407_pt1 | contig 17479 bp, 13 predicted proteins | sample Palsa_T0_2_FD_201948 | JGI IMG/M metagenome (GOLD analysis project Ga0302325, IMG submission 201948) | Peat permafrost microbial communities from Stordalen Mire near Abisko, Sweden - Palsa_T0_2 | ecosystem: Environmental > Terrestrial > Soil > Palsa > Peat permafrost | place: Sweden: Abisko... | reverse complement strand
AACACCAGCTGTTAGAAGGTAATCTCAAGCACGGACCATATAGGTGACTTACATGATGCTTCTGCTAATGAACGAAATACCAATCATGAACATCCAGCTAGGAATGACCGCGAAAGCCCAGAAGAAATATCCAATTGGAAGAGCAAGGCCGTTCTTGGCAAAGAAGCCATCGAACGGGTGGAATAGGCCCTCATACGGGGTCTGCTCCTTCCATGCCTTCGATGCATGGAGATCCGTGAACGTCTTGACTGTAGTCGTAGTGGTGTTCAAGCCTTTAGTGTAAATATTAACCTTGGCAGGAGCAGGAAGCACCTCAAGGATCTGAAGACTTGGCGGTCCGGAGCTCCAGACGTTACAAAGTACTGGTTGGGCCTCGCAGTTGAGGTATCCCAAATGTGGAGCTGTAGGATTGAGGGACCACAATAGTGCGGTCTCATTGAACGCCTTTTCGATCTTTCCACATTGGCCGAAGCAGGTCTTGTTGCCTCCAGTAACTAGAATCCACCACTCTTCGGGCTTTGTGCTTGCAGGCTTAACACTTGATCGAATTGTTTGCTCCCAATCGTTGAGCGTCAGAATATTGAGCGTTCTGCCGCCTGCTTTGGCTGCGGGTTCTTGAGGGCTGTGAGGTTTGTTTGGGTTTGGAATGTATGAGGCGATCTTCCCAAGCCAATATTCGGCCTGAGCCTTGGCTTGGTCGAGAGGTGAAGCTTCTTGGGTCGCAGCCGCAAGTAGCGGGAGTGCCAGTAGGGTCGCAGTAGAGAAGCGCATGGCTGTTGAATTGTGTTTTGTTGATTGGTGTAAAGCGGAGTAAACAGGAGATGCTGCCTTGAGGTGAGACTACCTTTTGAGGGAGATAAGGCTAAGCCCAGCGCAGGTTACTGTTAAAGACAAATGTCAAGGAGAGACGCGGAGAATTCAGAAATAGAGGATCAAAGATTACAGCAAAGTAATATTTGCGACAAGAGGATGAGGCCAGATGTTGATGTTGATGTTGACTATTGGAGCTTGGAAGTAGAAGGTCGAAGAAAGTCAGGGTTCTCCCCCTACCGTTGCTACTGGTTCACTGGCCAGCGCAAGCAGCCCTTCTCCACACAAGGACGGATAAACGATCCTTTCGCCGAGATTGGACCCCAGCTCCAGCTCCCCTCGAGCCAGGACGGGGCCGAGCTCGCAGTACCTTTCATCCCATGTGCGTATACACCAGACTTACTGCTGTGATAGGTGAACATGGCGACAGCTAATCCGGAGCTAAGCCCAAACGCAGCAAGCCTACCGGTGGCACATTTCCCGACATTTGGTGGGGCACCGTGGGCCAGCCCAGCCCAGCCCAGCCTTGTCAAATTATGGCGGGACTTGCGCAACTGGTCGCTTGCTATCGATTATCGCGAAACTTTTTTTGCAGGAAACATTTTCGAGAACACTCGCAGCACGGCGCAAAGAGCCCATCCGCTCGTTCAAGATGTCTCTCCAAGAGAAGCTCGACAAGATCCGATCGCCGAAGCTACAGAATCAACATCAGGTATGATCCTTTTCTCCGCGTCCTTCAACATGGAGTTTACTAAATGAGACATCAGACACACATTGTGCTGTCTGCAGTGGAAGATACTCTGCGGGACCAGAAAACAGAAGCTTCTCCAACTGGGTATTTCGCAGCACTTTTAGCCCTGCTTCGGCAAGCTGTATCTACTGCAGGCGTCAACAAAGACCTCGCAACTTCGGTCGTCTACCTCCTTGATGTCGTTACTCCATATGCCCCACAACCCCTCCTCCGGTCGAAGTTTTCCCAGATCCTCACGAATATTGCCCCAGCCTTGACCTTCCCGGAAGCAGACGCCCCTCTACTCAGGCCTTCGATAGGATGTCTCGAATCACTATTAATTGCTCAGGACTCGGCGGCATGGGAACTCTCGCTAACTCAAATTGGCCCACGGAGAGCGATGGCCGGCCTTTTAAATCTGGCAGTTGATCACAGGCCCAAGATCAGGAAGCGGGCACAAGAAGCAATTACTAAAGTCTTGAAAAATCCACCACCTAGTCCCGCAGTCGATCATCCAGCTGCGGATATGTGCGCCGAGACTGCATTGAAAAGTCTGTCTGATCTTGCTGCTCGATCGACCCAAGCAAAGAAACAACGGAAGAGTGAGACAGTAGAGCACGAACCGGCATTGATCCACGCGTTGCAGTTGGTCAAGACTGTTGCTGCAGCATCGGGAGGCTGGCCAAGCAAGAAAATTGAGGCGTTATGCGAAGTGCTTCTCAATATTTCAAAGTCGAGCAACGAATATATGACTATGGCTGCATTCGAGGTCTTCGAAATCATATTCGAAGGCATGGCAAATGAAGAATCGTCAGCAAAGCTCCCTAGGCTCTTAGAGGTGATATCAGAACTCCGCCCTTCTCAGAATGATTCCCAGCTCCTCCCACCTTGGATTGCAGTACTCTCAAGAGGCTATGACGTCTCTGCTCAAGTTGAACCCGAGGAGACTTTCCAGAAACTTCCAGACTTGTTCAATCTGATATCAGCCTTCTTGGCCTCTTCATCACACAACATCAGAGTTTCTGCTTCGGAATGCTTGATATCCTTCATGGCCAACTGCGTTCCGGATTCTGTCATTTTGGAGCCCTCAATATACGATGAGAAGATTCTGGCGAAACTATCAAAAACAGCAGTGGATCTTTTGAGTGTCAAGTATCAGGCTGCTTGGATGGAAACATTTAATGTTATGGGTGCCATGTTCGATGGTCTCCGATGGCAAGCAGATCCCATACTAGCAGATGTCGTAAAAACTATTGGTGAGCTACGTGGTAACGACTCCTTCACAGGCAAGAAAGAAGCGGATGAGATCATTGGAAAGGCGATTCGAGCCATGGGGCCTGAAAGTGTTCTGAGAATCCTCCCACTGAATCTTGCCAAAGCAAAACCTGGACAGCCTGGGCGAGCCTGGATGCTGCCCATTCTGCGTGACTATGTCAGCAATACTAACCTTCAACACTTCAAGACTGAGTTTGTTCCACTCAGCGAATTGATGTTCCAGCGAGTTATAGATCATGGCGAAGCTGAAAGGACTATGGAGATCAAGATTTTCGACACACTCGTGCAACAGATATGGGCGTTATTACCCGGATATTGCGATCTCCCATTGGATCTCATGGAGTCCTTTGACCAAGGTTTTGCTGAACTGGTGTCCAATCTGCTTTACAAGCAAGTTGACTTGCGATCTGATGTCTGCAGGGCTCTTCAGACATTAGTGGAGTCGAATAAAGCAATTGTTGACATTGAAGGCGAGGATGATCTCGTCCTCCAAAGCCGCGTGTCAAAGGCTACCGCACAGAACAACCTTGACTATTTATCAGGGTTCGCAAGCAACATGCTTGCTGTTCTGTTCAACGTTTACAGCCAGACCTTACCGCAATACAGAGGCTATATTCTGCGCTGTATAAATGCATATTTGAGTATTGCTCCTTCTAAGGAGATTATGGAGACGTTTGAGCGAGTCACAGCGATGCTTGAGTCTTCACTCTCCCAAGCAGGAACCCAAACGCAGGCAGAAAAGCAAAAACAGAAACAGCAAAATGCAACAGATAAGATGCCACCTACGAGCCATACTCTGATGGATCTTGTCATCACCATCTCCATATATCTCCCGAGAGAGAGCTTCAGTACTCTATTCAATATCGCCTCTCTAATTATTATCAAAGATGACGACCCACAATTACAGAAAAAGGCATACAAACTCATTCCCCGACTCTCGGAATCTCCCATTGGCAAGCATGCCTTGGAAGAACGAAGTGCCGAGCTTCAACAATTACTTCTTGGTAGTGCAGAGAAAGTATCAGCTCCAGCGAAGAGAGATCGACTTGCAGCAATCTCAACACTCATCCCCTTCTTACCTAACGACTCTCTACATTTCATTCCAGGAATTCTCTCAGAAGTCGTCATCTCTTGCAAAGAGGTCAATGAGCGAGCACGTACAGCTGCCTTTGACCTTCTTGTTCTTATGGGCGAGAAAATTGCGGCGGCTCCTGGAGTCCTAATCGAGAACAGCAAGGTAGCACATATGCCAAAAGATGCACCAGCGGTTGAGGCGACACTGGAAGAATATTTCACCATGGTCAGCGCTGGCTTAGCTGGCAATTCACCACACATGCAATCAGCATGTATTACTGCGCTCACTCGAATACTCTACCAATTCCGAGCGGACCTGAAACCGGAAACAGTCTCCGAGCTTGTTGAAACACTAGATCTATTCCTTACTTCCAACAACCGCGAAATCGTCCGAAGTGTTTTGGGCTTTGTAAAAGTCTGCGTCATCAGTTTACCCGAGGATCTCATGCTTCCACGACTCAAGACATTGATTCCTAACCTGATGGTATGGAGTCATGAGCATAAAGCCCATTTCAAGGCGAAAGTCAAGCACATTCTTGAGCGAATGATTCGTCGTTTTGGCGCAGCCACTATCAACCAATATTGTCCCGAAGAAGACCGTAAGCTCATCGCCAATATCAGGAAGACCAAAGAGCGAAACAAGAGGCACAAGGACGCAGCCAAGGAAGCAGGCGCCGAAGGAAGCGACGAAGAAGGTGAAACGAGCAAGCGAAAAGGCCGCTTTGAGAGCGAATACGATGAAGCTGTCTTCGGCAGTGATGAGGACTCAGATGGCTCCGACGTCTCGGACAACGAAGTCCTGGGCAAGAGCAAGAAAGTCCCAAAGAAGGGCGGGAAAACATATATCGTGGAAGACGAAGACGAGCCTCTTGATTTGCTGGATCGTAGAGCTTTAGCGAACATCTCATCCACGAAACCACTTAAGCAGCGCATACCTGGCAAGACGAAAGTGAAGGTTGATTTGGATGGAAAACTGTTACTTGGTGGTGATAGCGATGATGATGCGATGGTTCTTGATACCCCGGCTGACGACAAGGGAGATGATGAAGGTGGAGTAGGTGCTTATGTGAAAGCAATCAAAGGCCGAGATGCAGTGCAAAGAGGTAGAGGCGGGAGACTAAAGTTCTCGAACAAGAGGAGTAAAGATGAAGATGACGAGATGGATGTGGATGAAGAAGATCTCAAGATTGTGAAAAAGCAGATCGGAGGAAACTCTCGGGATAATTTCAGGGGCGGCGGAGGGCGAGGTGGGCAGAGAAGAGGCAGGGGTGGTAGAGGTGGAGTTGCCAGTGGGAGGAGGGGTCTGGGCGAAGAAAAACGACACGGGAACAGTGGTCACAGAGGTAGTGGCAGAGTCATGAAATCACCTCGTGGGAAGGGAAGGAGATAAGTATAGCAAATACTAGAAGCAATGTCACGAATATTGTTGCTCCCAATCTCTATCCCACGACCTCATTATCCACGGACTGTCTAGTAGAACTCCATCGGGCACCCTTTTCCCACGCTCTCAGCATACATTTTCTCTTTCACGACCTTCTTCGTCAAAGTCATCACATTCTCCGCCAACTGCTCATCCTGAAACAACTTACTTCCAGGCTCTGGGATAGCAGGCGGGCAAATATATTCGCCGCTCTTTTCGGTCTTCGTTGCTGCAAACACAGCACTCACACATCCTTGCCACTGATCCTTTTTGAATGGGGCCATCCCCACGCTCATACCAAAACCCATAATTAGGTAAGGTTCGTGGACTAGGTAGTAGAGAAGTTAGCGATCGCTCGATAGAGACTGTTTCAGGAGTGTGCATTATCTCGCAAGAAAGTCATTGGGGAAAAAGAAATTGGAAATGGGTTCTGCCTCAAGACTTACTATCATCTTGACTCATCTTCGTATGGACGAATCCAGGATGTACCGTATTCGCCAAGATCTTTGGCTCTTTGCCCTGCGTGAGATGCTTGTTCAGATACTTCACGTACAACATCTGTGCTAGCTTCGATCTTCCATACTGTCCATTTGGGCCGAGATCCTGGTTCAGCTCCTCCAAACTTTCGAACTTGCAGTCAGAAGGAGTAGCTTGGTGAGCATTTGATCCCAATGTGACGATCCTGACGGTATTTCCCTTCTCCGCAGTCTTCTTCATGATAGGCATTAGATGACTGGCCAGAATCACATGCCCGAAGTGGTTAACGGCCATGTGTCTATCTACGCCATAATCGGTGAGCTGGTACGTCATGATCCCTCTTCCCGCATTGAGGATCATGATGTCAATTCGGTCAATCTTGCTTCCAATTTCCTCCGCAGCTTTGGCAACAGCCTGCCAGTCTCCAACGTCACACTTCATCCACGTCAACTTTTGTGCAGCTTCAGGGCCCAAGTCTTCCGAGATGGACTTCGTAGCACCATCGGCTACTTCTTGAGAAAGGGACAAGATGAAGACCTTGCTGACGTTGTGGGAAAGGAGCGTATGTGTGCAGCCATAGCCGATGCCTTCTGATCCTCCTGTGACGATGGCAACTTTTCCTGTCAAGTCTGGGACGTCGTCGAGTGAGAATTGGTGTTCGGGATTTGCGAGCGAATGGCTTAATGGGATCAGTAGAGAACGACTAGGAGGTTGAAGAAGAAATACCTTGGTCCACCGAAGTTCTCGGCGATGGTGGATTTGATGTTATTAACTATTGCTGCCATATTGGGTGGTCTGGTGTGCAAAGTTCTTGATTGAGATGGATTAATGTATTTCGTACGAAGTGAGAGAGAGAACGATGCAACAAGGTGAGAAGACTTTGTGGTTTGAATGGATTTGAGGAGAGATGCAGGACGACTGGTAAATCTAAGTGTCATCATACCTGATGATGTAACTCAATCAAACACAAGAAAACGAATTTGGACAGGGGACACAATGAGATACATAGGAGCCTTGACACAGGGACTTTAGCTCTTTAATTACCTTCTTGGAAATGGTATCTCCGACATAATGATTAAAGTGACTTTCGCTTTTGACGTTAATGATCCATTACATTTGACAAGATGAAGTCATTACATTAGAGTTTGTCACGTGATCGATTATTCTCTCGGTGCTACCTTAGGCGATCGACTCTTCGTTTTCATCCGACTTAGTCTGAATATCGGTTAGCGGTTGGAAAATAAGATTGACTGTAGGAGAATCTGAGAAAGATTTGTTATTTGATGGTTCCAAACCTATATTAATTATCGAACACATTGACGGCATATGGTGGAGGGAGTGATTGGAGCAGTAAAGTGATCATGGTATTTCCTTACAACCAATAGCTACAATTTCATCATTGAAACAAATCCGGCCGTTTCCCATTTCATTTTCATTCATCAATCAAATTGCAATAAAAAAGCTCTTCTCTCCCTCCTGTGGCTTGACCAAAGACCTCTTCACAATTGGATCGACGCAACTCGTCCTGATCCGCTCTGGTGTTGCTGGACTCTCGAGCCTCAGCAGCCCATCGTCTTTCGAGTCAATTCCTATCTCAGCTTGAACACCATACTGTTTCCTAGCCGCTTTCAAAGCATCGCGAATTGCGAAGAATACGGCACTACCCATGAACAGAGGAGGCTCTCCCACACCTCTGCTTCTTTGGATCGTCTGGAGGTTCTCCCATTGAACGCCTTTCAGCATCGAGACGTTGAACTCTTGTGGGATGTCACGGAATCCGGGAATCTTGTACGCCCCTGGGCCCCGAGTTGCAAGTTGGCCTTTCATAGGACCGCCGCGGAACCACAGGCTTTCTTCCGTGGTGAAGAGACCCATACCTTGAACGAAAGCACCCTCAATCTGTCCGTAGTCGATTGAAGGGTTGATCGATCGTCCAATGTCCATTTTGATATCAGCTCGTAAGCAAGTCCAGTCTCCAGTTAGTGTATCGACTTCGACCTCGGCAGCTGATACGCCTTGGGTGAAATAAAAGAACATTTGACCTACGTTCGGTCCCCAAGTATACCCAATATCCGGAGTCTTGTAGAAACCGTTCGCTGAGAGATTCACACGATCGAAGTAAGCAGCACTGGCAAGTTTCTTCATCGGTGCATCCTTTCCAAACTTCTCCCTATATGGGGCCAGTCGAGCATTGATTTGGGCGCATGCATTGAAGGTGGCGTAGCCGTTAAGATCTGACGATGCAGAAGCAGCTGTAGAAGAAGTGTTTGCGACCGTATTCGTTGCAGTCTCGGATATGTAAACATCAGAGAGGGGAACGCCCAAAGCTTCCGCTGCAATCATTGTCATCTTGGTGTGTAAACCTTGTCCCATCTCCGTGCCACCATGGGCGACAAGAACAGAGCCATCGTGATAGATGTGAACCAGAGCACCAGCTTGATTAAGGAAGAGGGCAGTGAAAGAGATACCGAATTTGGTGGGTATGAGAGCAAGTCCTCGCTTCTTCCACTTATGGGTTTCATTGAACTTGGTGATCGCTTCTTGTCGCTCGGCGTATTGCACTTCATCCTTGACCTGCTGGTACATTATGGGAACATGCCAGTCCTTCAAGCTCTGATTGAAGTGCGTTTCCTCGAGAGGTTTGTAGAAGTTGATTTCCCGCAATTTCTCCACCGGAATATCCAAACGATCCGCAATCTCTTCCATGTAAGACTCGGCAATGAACATGCCTTGAGGACCGCCGAAGCCTCTGAAGGCTGTATTCGACATCGTGTTGGTCTTGCAAAGCCTTCCACGGACATGAACATTGGGAATAAGGTAGCATCCATCGCTGTGTGAGAGTGATCTGTCAACAACGGCAGCACTCAAATCTTGGGACCATCCAGCATTGCAGAAAACATCTGCATCAAGAGCTTGGAGCTTTCCATCCTTGTTGACCCCAACTTTCCAGCGAGCAAGGAACGGATGTCTTTGTCCAGATGTGACCATATCTTCGTCCCGGTTCAGCATACAGCGGACTGGACGACCAGTTCTCTTCGCCGCAAGAGATACAATTCCAGTCAATTGGATCGATCGAGTTTCTTTCCCACCAAAGCCACCGCCTAGGCGTTTGACTTTTGAGACAACCTTATTAGCAGCAACGTCGCATACTTGCGCTACATAAGTTTGACTGCTGGCTGTTAGCAACTTCCAGTACAATTTTCCACTGGCCACTTACGTCTCTGTTGGGTTTTGAGTACTGGAATAGATTTCCATCTCCCCATCCTCAGGCTTGGGAACTGCAACACATGCGTTGGTCTCCAAGTAGAAATGCTCCTGCCCGCCCATTCTTGCGACACCAGTGAAAACGTGGTCACAGTTCTTGAATGCCTCCTCAGTATCGCCCTTGTTGATATATCTATAGTGCTCGAAGAAGCTCTCCTTCTCAATTGCTTCCTCGATTGTGAAGATTGCTGGCAATTCTTCGTAATCTACCTTTACGGCCCTTGCTCCAGCTGCAGCATGTTGTGCACTGTCAGCCAAAATGATACCAATGGGCTGCCCGGCTGTGAAGACCTCATCGACTGCGAAGAAGACCTCATCACACACAGGGGCGCCCCACCAGTTTGCTTCTGGTGATGGCATATCTGTATGATCTACCCATTTGACAACTCCTGGGAGATCCATTGCTGGTGAGTAGTCCACCGAAAGAATCTTTGCATGTGCCTTTGATGAAAGCACAAGGCAGCCAAACAACTCATTCTTCTGAACCGGAATGTCATCGGTGTACTGAGCTTCACCACAGGTCTGCTTCAGGGCGGCCACATGTGGATTGGCTTTTCCAAGGATATTTTGCTGGTAAGCGATTGTGGAATCGTTGTCCTCTTTTCCAGATGAGATTACTCTCTCGATCTCCGGCACAGCTTCAGCATCAACATCGGCTGCTTCGACTTCAAGCTTAGAGAGAACTTCGTGGTAAAAGCGGTAGAAGAATCCAAGTGCAAGAGACTTTCTGTAGGTTGCCATCCCACCTGGTACACCAAATCTGAGATCGAAATCTTGCTCTAACGCATTCATAACACCTTCAAGTGTAGCGGGATTCGTGAAGCTCTTGCCTACAATGTAGGCACTGGCCGCCTTAGCCGCGACAGTTGTTGGGGCCATACCACCGTAAACCAGGTCACAACTTTCCACGGTGTTCGACTCATCGAGGTTTACTCTGAAGGCAGCATTGACAATCGCAATGTCATCATCCTTCCTCTTTGCCTGTTTATATGCCTGGAAAAACTCGCCTGTCTCTCTGGCAACTGGAATTCGGATACTGGCAATGATTGCATCTGGTGGGAGAGCAGTCATTCGGTAGCCTTTGAAGAATTGAGACATCGGGATCTCTATCTCCTTGTGTAAAGATTTGGCTACTAGTGTGGCATTTGAAGCCACAAATACTGGATTGAGATCTGAGATTGGAGATGCGGTCGCCAGATTTCCAGCAGGGGTGCCGACATTTCTGATCTGGCGACCTGCGAAGTAGCGGAGTTGTTTATGAATTGCAGCAAATACTTGGCCTCGAACTGGACCATAATGCTCAACCGCCTTCAAAGCAATCGACTCCAGGTCGGTGAGAATGACGTTCCCGCCAATCTCTAGGTGATCTTCCTTGAACGAGAATTGTCGCAGTTCTGGGATGTCACCTACGAATACCGAAGCAGTGTACTGCATGGCCTTGAACTTGATCTCAATCTGTGTCTCAGTAGATCCTCCGATGATTTTCGCCGAAGGATAAACGCTCTTGATCTCCAAGAGCTGTTCCATCGTGACTGGACGATACCATCTCTTCCTCTTGTTTCCAAAGGCCAATGGCTTGAATTCATGTTTGGTAAGAGCAGGTGGGAAAATAAGTTCCGTATCAGGGTTGTATTCGATGAAGCCAGGAGGTGTAAAACGTTTAATGGGTTGGTCATCCTTGAAACCATTGTCTTTGCAGCAACCCCCAGAGCTAGCTCCATTCTCCATGCAGCACCCGCCACCCCCATTGGCTTTAGCTTTACCACAAGACTTTTCAACACTAAAAGTCTGAGCAGCGTCAAGGATTGGTCGATAACCCGTACATCGGCAAAGATTTCCATCGAACGCTTCTTCCACCGCATGTTCAGAGGGGCTCGAGTCGTTCCTGAGCAGAGCATAAAGGCTCATAACTATGCCAGGAGTGCAAAACCCACACTGACTGCCATTGCCCTTTGCAATCCTCTCCTGCGTAGGGTGGGGCTTCTTCACATTGCCAATTCCCTCGATTGTAATGACATGCTTTCCGTCCACACTGACCAACGGTGCCAGACATGCATTGACACTTGCGTGATATATCTTTTTGGTTGTTGGATTGTACTGAGAGACAACAACTGTGCAGGCTCCACAGCCACCTTCTGCACAACCAAGCTTCGTCCCAGTCAGACCAATACCACGAAGGTATTCGAGGAGAGTTATCTCCGGATCAATTTCGTCCAGCACAACGCGTGTGCCATTGAGGTAGAACCGAAGTGTATCATCGTACCTCGTCGTCACGGATGAGAGATTGTGAGTAGCGCTATTCGAAACTGCAGGTTCGGGTTCTGGTGAGACTGCGATAGGTGCCATGATGACTGATCGAAAAGCTTATGTTCGAAGGTCGACTCTTCTTGAAGCTTGGCTTCTTATCGAGCTGGAAGCGTCACAGTGGCAATGCTCTTCCTCCAATCAACACGGTTCAGATTAGAAGGTCGTTAGCATTGAAGAGAATCATGAGAGTTGGAGGGGGGATGTTAGAGAAGAAGAAGAAATCGCTTTCTCAAGCACAAACTCCTACGACTTAATCACACGGCCGGCTGCGTCTTATCTCGGCCAGTCCTGGCAGCTTTCTCTTCGATGGAGCTCTCCGATAGCCTCTTAGCTGCTTGCCGGCCGGGACGGTGAAGCTGCACGCTAACTGCGGGGCTTAAAGATCCTGGGACGGCAGGGGCAAAGCGCTGAGCGTCTCTTGCACCCTTATGGAGGTACAGTTCTGAAATTTTTTCAGATTCTTGGTCTCTTTCCGTGAGGTTGGAAGGAACAGCATTATGCTGTATCGACGAGGAGTTGTTCCATTGAGACTGAATTTTGAAGGTTGGAGCTGCAGAAGATCTTGTTGTTTCGACTGGGGGGAGATCTCTATGGCTGATTGGCCGGGTGACATATCGGGCGATTCCGAAGTTGAGATGGAGCATCCCTGACAGGCGTACCCCACGTCCCATTTCTTTAGTGGAGTTACACAATACTGTAGGTAGACGTTTTTGTCTTGGAAGTACTGCCACGTGCCTGCCTGCTAACCTGAGCCCTGAAACCTAGGTTAATTAAAAACTCACTTTAAACAATCTTGAAGTGCTGTAATTTAAGTCCGAAATTTGCGTTAGCAATAGCGTTCCCTTCCACTGAAGCGGGCCAGAGATATTGTTTTGCTCTTGATGTACTCCTGTAGCCCCCAATAGATCATTCTTCTACCATAGCTTACGGCCGTGTATTCGGACAGCCACTGCCATAGGACCTGCTCTGTAATTAGCAACTTATAAGGAATTCTGCCACATACCTGAGCTTTCAAGCCTCACCCCAATAGAAACCAACTATCTTTGCAACACAATACTTGGGACCTGAAAACTAATCTCACTAGAGAATATTCATTGTTGCACTAATATATCGCAACGAAATGAGCCTATTGAGAAAAGAGAAGGAGAGGGAGCGACTTTTGGGTTAGCAGCGGTAGCACAAAGGCCCTTTGGAATTCGCAATGTTTGAGGAGGTCACGTGAAACCAAGGGGTTCAGAGGAGCTGGTGGACTTACCTAGTTGTCGAAGCTGCAATTTGTGGACTTCGCAAGAAGAGAATTACAGTTGCTTTGGGTGAGGCTCACGCTTTTAGGTACGAAAAAGGGGGGGGGGGATTTCCCAAAAGTCATGGACACCCCCTGCAAGGCGGTGAGGTTTGGGCCAATTAAAGCGATAGGATGCTGCCTCGGCCCCACAAATTCCACTTTCGGCAGTTGCAGAACCAGGGGGTTGTTCATAACTTTTGGGAACCCCCTTCGTACTTCTATCAGCGTTACGAACTAACATTCCTGATCACGACATTCCAAGCGAAGCGCTAGTGAGACAGCAGCTCCAATTGTTATCAGGGAAGTCCGAATACTTGAGTTGGTAGCCTGCTGAGTATATTTCCACCAGCGGGAGGAGTATCTCCTTCAAATATGTCCTCTTCCTTGCTCGATACTACTCAATTTAACCGCCTACCCTTTCTCAAATTCGATTTGGGCGATGCTGCCTCAGCTTACGGGAATGGCAACACCGACATCTGTTATGGGTTAGCCTGTCCGACAAGAACGGCCGCCATGGAACTGCCAAGATAAGCTGAACGACGCGGGGGAAACCTCAATAAGAGATCCAGAACCCTCTTCTGTTCGTCAAGTACAGATATCATGGCACTCCCAGTGGAAAATGCAAAACTCACAACGGTGGGGCTTATGAGGCCCGTCACGAACATCGACAGACGGAATTGCGAGAGAGTCGTGCCGATGAAAGTGCTCTGCCTCGGATTAGGGCGAACTGGGACAGCTTGTATGTCTCATGCCTTCCATTGATGTTTAATCTCGCTGATTCGGATCAGCTCTGCGAACAGCATTGATCCAGCTTGGCTTCGACGACACTTATCATATGGTGTCAGTTTTCACTGAAAACCCTAATGATACTGAGATGTGGGTTGAAGCTATCGATGCCAAATATAAAGGGGTCGGAAAGCCATATGGGAGGGAGGAATGGGACAAGTTGCTTGGTCATTGCATGGTTGTTACACCCTTCTACTGCCTGTCTGAGACCGTGCTAAAAGCTTCAAGGCTGTAACAGACTTCCCTTCTGTTATGTTCGTCGACGAACTCATTGCAGCCTACCCCGATGCCAAAGTTCTTCTCACCGTCCGTGACGACGTAGAGGCTTGGTACAAGTCGGTTCTTAGTACGCTGTGGACCGGGAACTTTATATTTGGACCTCCCAAAACATTTCTCCAAGCTATGGTACAACGCATCGTTCCCAGGCCGCCCGCATGGCCAATCATGCAGCGAGCCTACGGATACACCCCCCTGGGGAACTTCCCTGCTGAGGGACGTGATTGGTACAAAGCGCACAATGAGCATGTAAGGAAAGCGGCCCAGGGTAGACAATTCTTGGAATACAATGTCAAGGAGGGATGGGGTCCTCTGTGCAAGTTTCTAGGGGTCGAGGAGCCTCAAGTCCCGTTTCCAAGAGTCAACGACACCAAAGCATGGCAAGATTTTACCGAGAAAAGTAAGGTGCAATCAGTGCTCGAATTGCTGGTTAAAGCCGGAAAAGTTTGCGTTCCAGTAGTTTTGGGAAGCATCACCCTGTGGTACTTGAGAAAGGTTCATTGATGGCATTCTGAGAAATCACTTACGCTTATCTCTCTGCTTTACAGTTTGCATTCAGCGTTTGAAGCGATTACTATTAATGATCTGTGCAACCAGAGAAATGATTCGAAAATTTGAAGCACTATAGCTGAAAAAACCATTCAGTTTTATCCTCACCCTTTTGCACCAAGATGAATTCCTTACGCAAACCCGAGTAACTTTGGCATTACAATCGCTCTGTTGATGTACCTGCTGAACTCAATCCCTGATCACTCGCTGATTCACTTCCTTCTGTCTCCTTCTCGTTTTCTACCCCAGCTACTGGCGGCTTCTTGAATATAACTTTGTGAATCTTGATATTTGCCACATGTACAATTGCAGTCATGTGTCGGATACTGGGTATTCCAGGGGGAAAGACGAGATAGAGGTTTGATTGTTGAGTTTCATCTGGTCGGAACTTGTCATGATAGCCTTTCTTTCCAGCTACATGCAGTCCTTGAAATATTCGTTTGTGTACCTTTCTCGACATCTTGGCCATCACATTTGGAATGCCGGTGATCTCTCCCAGATCATCAAGAGGCTCATATCCTAGACTGAGGTATGAGATCTTCGCCGTATTTAAGAGTGCCATGGCCCCATAGAGAAGAAGATCAGTGATTCCTTTCGGTGCGCCAGGTGTAGCAACATAAGGGTCAAGATGATACCCCTTATTGGCGCCCAGAATTCGGAGAGCTGCAAATCCGTTGGGCGAGCCGTTCCGGTCTTTGGTGTAGATATAAGTCATCAACTCGGGCAACGCAAAAGGATCGTACACCGTGATGTATGCCTGAGCGCGTTTCATACCATTTCGGTGATCTCGCCATTCTTCATAGACTTCGACGAGCTGTTGCTGCAAGCGCGGGTTCTTGCCGAGTCGTGGTGTATAGACCTCGAGTGTGATACCCTCTTTCTTAGCGTCTAAGAGATTCTTCGTTGTCCGTACAATTGACTTTCCAGCAGTCCCTTGTAATACAGGGTTCGTCATTGGGTTGAGAACTCTTTCTGTTGCAAAACACATCGTCGTCCATTTCTCCTTCTTCGCATATTCGACGAACGTCTGTCCAGCGGCAAGAAACGCAATCCCTAGCCCTTGCTTCTTCCTGTACTTCTCGAACTCGGAAAGGATTTGAGGAAAGAGACTCGGGTCACACAATGGATCCCCTCCTACTACAGCAATCTTGTCTTTGATCTTGTAGTACAGCGCCGCCTTTCGGTCCTCGGTGATGAAGAAAGTATATGATTTGTCAAGAATCCCCATGTGAGCGACTCGTCCATACCGCCCGATCAGCTCTTCTAGTGCCGAGAGAGCCGCAAAGTCATCCAGGTCAAAAATATTTCGAGGATTCTTGGGCCGAAGGATGTCAACCGCCGCTTCGGGATTCAGTGCATTAACTGCTTCTGCAATGATAATCTCCTGTTCCTGGAGCGCGGTGCTTGTGACAATCGTGGTAGAGCTTGTGGTATTGGCTGAAGCTTTGACAAAGGTCACTCTGTCAACGAGATTCATGGACTCTTCCAAGGACCTGGAATCTTTGAGCAATCCATCTGCAAGGTCATTTCCCAGCTTCTGCGAGAAAGTATGCTTGGCTACCACAGCTTTCTTAGCTTTGGCTGCTCCAATTGCAGCATTGGCACCCCCTCTCTTTTTTGGAACATTGGCCTGATTTTTCTTGTCATTGGTGCTCTTTGGCTCGACGGGTACCTGCTTTGTGCTATCGGATGGGCTCGCCATTGTGAACGAAGATGTTTGCTGAGAATCGAGGAAAGAAAAGAAGAAGAAAATTTCTACACGACATTTTGAAGATGTGTGTCTGACACTTTTAATTTTGTTATGTCCAGAACAGGTAGTGGCTGAGTAGGAGCTGGAAAAGGTGGAATGCTGGATGAGGCAGCTATCAGGCGCGCCTAACGGTTTTGGTCTTAGCTTTACTGCGCACCTTGGTGATCACAGCTATTCCTTAGGACTGAATTCGGTGGAATACTTATTCCGCAGTAAGATATGCTGACGATGAGCTCGTACTTTGGACTCTGGTTTCCAATGTCGCGCAGTCAGAACCGAACTGACCTACCACAATGGCGATGCTGACGCGGATTTGTAATAAGGTGAGGAAACATCACGTGGCTATGCCTGCATAGGTAAGTTACTGCTCCTTCCTCATCAAGCGGCCGAAATTCTATTTCCAGAGTTCTGCTTGACATCCACGACTCTGGTGCTCATCGACGTTTGGAGCGGCAAGTGAGCTGCGCGAGTTCCTCAGCAGTCAAGTGTGCCTCTGTCTCTTGGCAGCATCATGTGTACCGCGATACGTGGTATTGCTGGTGCTAGAGCTGGTTGGTGCTGCATACGATCTTTTGCCGTTGACATTTTTCGTAACCTTACGGCCACTATAATGACCTGCATGCTTAGGCTGCTTGTGTTGCTGCAGAGCCTTTTCTTGGTCTCGTTGAAAATCAAGCAATGTTGGCTTAGGTGCGGCGTCGTTGATAGCCAAATCTTGCATTTGATCAGACCAAGAGGGTTTCTCTGGTACCGGTGCATCCACAAGGTTATCTGCAGAACGCTGAACAGGAGCAGGCTTTGGCTTTGGAACGATGTTCTTGATGAACTTGGGGTGTTGTATGCCGGCGAAGAGATCCGGAGATTGTTTTAAACTTCCTGCATTGCTAGAAGTAGGCACGGGAACTATAGGTCTGCTCGAACTTGCTGCATTGCTGAAAGTAGGGACAGAACTAGATTTTGGTTTGAACTTCCGTCATTGCGAGAAGTTTGAGTGAGAGTTGGAGGTGGTTTTAAACTTCCGTCATTGCGAGAAGTTTGTTGCGGAACGCGAGATCCTGACACAGTTGCCGAAGCAGCTGCAGGAGATCGGTCTACCGCTTTTCCTTTTGTATCACTCGCGTCATTGCGGAGTGGATTTTGTGTAGGCAGCTGAGGCGCTGCTGAAGGATTTTTGTTAACCACCGCATTGCGTGTGGTATCATTTTGTTGAGGCAGCTGAGGGGCTGCCGAAGAAATTTTGTTAACCGCCGCATTGCGTGAGGTTTGATTTCTCTGAGAGGGAGGACGGGTCGGAGCCCCTCCCGGAGGAGGGTCCTTCCCTGGGCCCTTGCCGGGCTTTGGTCGCACCTATCAAATTGATATTTACGTTAGCAATGATCCTATGCGACGATTCAAATATGATGGGTGGTGAAGAGGTCAGAAGGTGGCTATGGTAGATGGAAAGCATAGCCGGATCTGGCTTCGCGCTGGCCAACG
>Ga0302325_10013404_pt1 | contig 17486 bp, 17 predicted proteins | sample Palsa_T0_2_FD_201948 | JGI IMG/M metagenome (GOLD analysis project Ga0302325, IMG submission 201948) | Peat permafrost microbial communities from Stordalen Mire near Abisko, Sweden - Palsa_T0_2 | ecosystem: Environmental > Terrestrial > Soil > Palsa > Peat permafrost | place: Sweden: Abisko... | reverse complement strand
TACCCTTGAAGCGGAAGACGCTGCTTCGCGCCATCACTTTGAGATCGGGCAACTGTGAGAGCGTGCCGATCAGGCTTTCGGTCAGGCCGTCGCTGAGGTATTCGCTGCTCGGATCGGAGGTCGCGTTGACGAAGGGCAACACCGCGATTGAGTCAATCTTCTTGGTTGCGGACCTCGCATTCAGAAGGTAGGCCGTGGCGGCCGCCGCCGCAACGATCAGAACCGCAGCTAGACTAAGTCCCAGGATCTTGCGGGATCTGACCGGCGTCGCCGCGGAGGTGGTACCCGGAATTCGAGTGCCTGATTCTGCGGCCAACGGTGCGCTGATGGCCGTCGCGCGTCCCGAGTCCAGGTCGCGCTTCAGCCGCGTCAGGTCGGAGCGCAAATCCGCTGCGCTCTGGTAGCGGAGATTCCGGTCCTTCTCGAGCGCCTTGCTGACGATGCGCTCCAGTTCCGCCGGCAAATCCGGATTGAACCGTGTCACCGGAGTCGGGGTCGCATCGAGAATCGCCTTGAAAGTCTCTGCCGTACTCTCGCCGCGAAACGGCAATGCGCCCGTCGCCATTTCGTAGAGAACGGCACCGAAGGAGAACAGATCGCTGCGCGCGTCCACCTCTCGCGCTTTCGCCTGCTCGGGCGACATGTACGCCACCGTGCCCAGCGCTGAGCCAGGGCTGGTCAATTGCTGGTCATTGAAGCTTCGCGTCAGTGTATTGTCGGAAGTGCTTCCAGAGCTGACAACCTGCACCTTGGCCAAACCGAAATCCAGAACCTTGGCATGTCCGCGTTCGGTGACAAAAATGTTCGCAGGTTTGATGTCACGATGCACAATGCCCTTGGCGTGGGCCGCGTCCAGGGCATCGGCGACCTCGATGGCTAGAGAGACAAGAGTCTCGTTGTCGATGGCGTTTCCTCCGATGCGGTGCTTCAGAGTCTGGCCCTCGAGGCACTCCATCGCGATGTAAGACTGATCGTCGGCCTTGCCGATTTCGTAAATGGTGCAAATATTAGGGTGATTCAGGGCAGAAGCGGCCCTCGCCTCCCGGCGGAAGCGCTCCAGAGATTGGGGATCACGAGCCAGATCCTCGGGCAGAAACTTCAGCGCGACAAACCTCCCCAACTCGGTGTCCTCGGCCTTATACACGACTCCCATCCCGCCGCCGCCGAGCTTCTCGATGATGCGATAATGCGAGATGGTTTGGCCGATCACTGGCTGAAATCTTAGGGCCAGAGGTTTGCCAAGTCAATGAAGGTACGAACACGCGATAACGGTTGAAGCATGCCCTGTCCGCTCGGAACACCGAAATTGGCTGCTTGCTGGACGGTTTATTGGCTGCTTGCTGGACGGTTTGTCGGCGACTCTTGCATGACTACGAGGTAGGAGCGGGGCCAGAGGTTCCGAGCAATGACTCTGCAACCCATACGCGTCCCTGACGGTATTAAACTCCGTGCTCCTGCTGCTTCACGAAAAGTCAGCCAGCAACCGCCAAGTTCACTTCATGCTGCCGACTTTGCCATGCCTGACCGCAGTGATTTGAAGCCCGCGCGAACCTCTTCTGAAAAGAGTCGGGGCTGTTCCCAGGCCGCATAGTGCCCGCCCCTGTCAACTTGGTTGTAGTAGATGAGTTTGTGATATGCCTGCTCTGTCCAACTCCGCGGGGCTTGATAGTTCTCGCCGGGAAAGACGCTCACGGCAGCCGGGATGGAGACGTTGGCGGCGTTGTAAAGGTTGAGGTGGAGGTCCCAATAGAAGCGAGCCGCAGAAATGGCCGTGTTCGTCAACCAGTAGAGCGTGAAGTCGTCGAGGACGTCGTCTCGTGTAAGGTCGCCTGCGGGGTGTCCATTGATCGTGCGCCCGAGCACGGCCGAAGTGATCGCCGCCGCCGGCTGACCATAACCATCACCGTGGTCAAAAAGCCAGGCTGCCAGGCCGACGGGCGAATCCGCCAGTCCGTAAAGCGTTTGCGGCCGCGTCCCCATCATCAGTGCGTAGGCGCGTTTCTTGGTAAACAAGTTGGTGAGCTGCTCGTACGCGCGTCTTTCGTCGGACGATAGACCGGATGGCGGTGGATCGCTGCACTGGAGCGCCTTTGCAATATCGGGTGGAATGGTGCCCGGGAAGTTGGTGTGAATGCCCAGCAATTCCGGGGGCGCTTGTTTAGCCATCGCGGTGCAGACACCCGCGCCTAAATCGCCGCCTTGCGCCACAAATTGCGTATATCCAAGGCGCTTCATCAGAATGACCCAGGTACGTGCGGTACGATCCGGACCCCAGCCGGTAGAGGTAGGCTTGGCTGAAAACCCATAGCCCGGCAAGGACGGGATTACCAGATGGAAAGCGTCCGCTGCGCTCGCACCATTGGCCCCGGGATTAGTCAGTGGATCGATAATCTTCAGCTGCTCGATGACCGAGCCGGGCCATCCGTGAGTGACGATGAGCGGCAACGCGTTTTCATGTTTCGAACGAACGTGAATGAAATGAATGTCAAGCCCATCGATCTCGGTGATGAATTGTGGGAGGGCGTTCAGTTTCGCCTCGCACTTGTGCCAATCGTAATCTGTCGCCCAATAGCGCGCGAGTTCCTGAATCGTCGCTAGCTGCAGGCCTTGCGATTCATCCGTGACCGTTTCCCGGTCAGGCCACCTTGTCGCTTCTATTCGCCTCCGCAATTCGGCAAGTTCCGCTTCCGGAACATTCACATGAAACGGACGGATCGCTTTCTTGTCACCCGCCTGCTCGCTGCCTTGTTGTGCAGCATTGGCTTGAGTCATGGTGTCCCCCTTTTGAATGGTTTTGGATTGCGAATCTGCAAATGCCTCTCCGGTCGTCCCTGGGCTGAATGCGGCTGCCAGACCCAACATGGAGCTCGCCTTGAGAAAGCGACGGCGCGATCTGTCGTCTGATTGTTTCATGGTGTCCTCCTTTTGAGTTTTGTCCTTTCCGAGTAGCACGATTTTATCGTCCCATTGGACTACATCCCCTCTAATAGGACTTCCGAGAGCCCGTCACTCGGGCGCAATCTCGATCATCGTAGGTTTTCGAACCGCGCCAAGGACTACAATGGCGTCTTGCCAAACAGTCTACTGCCAGCTCCTTCCGGAAACAGCTCATGTCGATGAGTAACACAGCACGTCGAGATTTCCTCCGCCTATCCGGCGTGGGTCTTGCCGGAGCCGCTTTGCCGTCTCGCCCTGCGCAGGCGCAAACCACTTTGGCTGGGCCGAACTGCGGCATTTATGACGTAAAGAGCTTCGGAGCCAGCGGCGACGGCAAAACGATTGACACCCCGGCTATCAACCGCGCCATCGAAGCTGCGACGGCAGGCGGGGGAGGCGCGGTATGCTTCCCGGCCGGGAGTTACCTGTGCTATTCCATTCGCCTGAAGAGCAACGTCGCTCTAAACCTCGAGCAGGGGGCGACCATCATCGCAGCCGATCCGCCTTCTTCCGGCTCTGGGGGCGGCTATGACCTCGCGGAGCCCAACCACCCCTGGGAGGCGTTCCAGGACTTTGGCCATAATCACTGGCACAACAGTCTGATCTGGGGCGAGGGACTTGAGAATCTGTCAATATCTGGTCCGGGTCTCATCTGGGGCCGAGGGCTCAGCAGAGGCTCGGGTCCGGGTCCCATCGCCGATCTCCCTGGCGTTGGCAACAAGGCTGTCAGCCTGAAGAACTGTCGGAACGTCACTCTTCGCGATTTTTCGATTCTTAAAGGCGGGCACTTCGGAATCCTCGCGACTGGTGTTGACAATTTCACGATTAACAATCTGAGGATTGACACAGACCGCGACGGCATTGATATAGACTGCTGCCGCAACGTCCACGTTTCCAACTGCTCCGTCAATTCGCCCTGGGACGATGCCATCTGCCCCAAGAGTTCCTTTGCCCTCGGCTATGCGCGGGCGACCGAGAACGTCACTATTACCAACTGCTACGTTACTGGCATCTATAAGCTCGGTACTTTGCTCGACGGTACCTTCCAGCGCTTTGACCCTGGCGACAAGGATTACGGGACCGGCCGCATCAAGTTTGGTACTGAATCGAACGGCGGCTTTAAGAACATTGCGATTTCCAACTGCGTTTTCGAGGGCTGCTACGGCTTGGCGCTGGAAACGGTGGACGGTGGGCTGCTCGAAGATGTCACTATCTCGAACATTACAATGCGTGACATTAGGGTCCCCATCTTCCTGCGCCTTGGCAAACGCATGCGTGGTCCCGTTGGTGTACCGGTTGGGACGCTGCGCCGCATCTTGATCAGCAATGTTGTCTGCTCCAACTCCGAATCAAGCTTTTGTTCGATCCTCAGCGGCATCCCTGGCCACCCGATCATGGATATTCAACTGAACGACATCTACATCCAGCACCACGGCGGCGGGACGAGCGAAGACGCTACGCTTCAACCACCGGAAGCGGAAGATAAGTACCCCGAGCCCAACATGTTCGGGCGAATGCCTGCCCATGGCGTCTTTGTCCGCCACGCCCGGAACATCTCGCTGAACAATGTGGAGTTTCTCTCTTTGAAAGAAGACTTGCGCCCAGCCTTTTTTCTCGAGGATGTCCAAGACGCAGAGTTCTTTCGTGTGCGCACGCCCCATGTACGAGATGTACCGACGTTTGCGCTCAATCACGTTGACGGCTTTAGTGTCTCCCGAAGCAAGCATGTCGCGGACGCCCAGTTCGATCACGCGACTCGGGAGAGGTTCTAGATTCCTATGTGGGGCGGATCGAGGCTCACTTCTCCGTTGCGGCTTGTTCTCGACGGGTCGTCGATCCGGAAGCGATCGGAGCCGCCACTTGAGCGACTATATAGCTTCAGGCAAGGGTATGGAGGCCTTCAACAGAGTACCTGTGGAATTGGACTCGATTTCTAGCCTTCCGCCCAATTCCTTGAGCCTTTCGCGCATTCCAGCGATCCCGACGCCGACATCCGATCCACTGCCATTCATTTTCGCAAGTCTCTCGTCTGAAATTCCCTTGCCATAGTCCCTGACTGAAAGAAATATTACATTCTGCTCGAGTTGCAGAAGCACATCGACCGTCGCAGATCCCGCATGTTTGGTGATGTTCGTCAGACTCTCCTGCAGGACCCTGAATAAAACAATTTCAACCGAGCCGGGAAGACGGATGCTCTCAGGCAATTCGAGCCTTACCTGAATAGGACTGCGCTTGTTGAATCCGTCGACGTACCAGGAAGCGGCGGCAGCAAAACCCGCCTCGTCAAGAAGCGGAGGATGCAACAGATAAGATGTGGTCCGGATTTCCCGAAGGGCCTGATCGGCGAGCCCATTGAGTTCGGGAAAAAAGTCCGCCGCTTGAGGGTATCGCGCCACCGCATTTTCCAGCGTACTCAGGGTGATTTTCAACGCGGTCAGCGTCTGGCCGACGGTATCATGCAAGTCTCGCGCCACACGACGCCGTTCCTCGTCCTGAATCCGAAGTACGCTTAATGAAAGCTCCCGTAATTTTGCTTCTGTCCTCCGGTGAACGCTGACTTCCTCTCGAAAAGCAGACAAAGTATTTTCTAGTTCCCTCGTTCGTTCCTGGACCTGCCCCTCCAGGTCGCCGTGAGCCTTGTGCAGCGCCTCCTCGGCGCGCTCAAGTCGAACGTTTCTTTGGACAAGCTCCCTCTGCGCGTTGATCAGTTCATTGTTCACACGGGACAGCTCGCTATACAGACGATCATCGCTATCCCGCTCACCCAAAGAATCTGCGTTCATAGCATCCTCTCCGAGCCCTTACCATCAGGCTTCAATTTAGCGATCCGTCGTCTTGCGAAGCGATCCGGTTACCGGGCATCAGCCGTCTTATCGTCGAGCCTGCCTATCAGAGATATCGAGTCGGAGGCATCCTTGGCCCAGTAGTCGGCCCCGACATCGCGCCAGAGATTGGGCGCAATTTTGAAAGCGTAACCGCCGACGAGAATTCTCGTCGCCGGACTCGCCAAACGCACCGCCGCGATCACCTCCCGCACAGCACGGATGTGAAAAACCATGGACGCAGAGACGGCGAGAATGTTCGAATGGTTGTTGCGAAGCACATCGACAATGCCCGCTGTCGGCACATTGGCACCGAGGTAGATTGTGTTCCAGCCTTCCAGTTCAAGTAGGTCGCAAAGCATGCGCACACCAATTTCGTGCAACTCCCCAGTAACGCAGGCACCCACAATCGTGCCTCGGAAGGTTCGATCCGCACGAAAAATATAGGGATAGAGCTGCGACATAATGAGCTGCGTGGAAGCGGTGCAATAGTGCTCCTGACCGATACTGACAATGTTCGATTGCCAGAGGCGGCCAATCTCGTATTGGCAACGCTCAAAAACATGGCAATAGATTTCCTTGATGCTGACTCTATTTTCCACGGCTGCCAAAATGAGAGCCGATGCCGAGTGTCGATCGTAGCGAAGAAGCGCGCTTAGATATTGGTTGGTAAGTTCGGCCAGCGGTTGGTCAGGGTCGAGAAAGGATGAATTATCGTCTGCTATCGTTAGACCTCGAATGGCAGATATCACATAATCCACAACGGATCCTTGCATCGATAGAGGAAGTTCTTTTCCCAAAACATCTACCATGACCTCGAGATTCGCCACCAAATCATCCACGGGAATACCGCGAGCTAGCAGCATTGTCTTGGCCCACGTTGCGTAGTGGACAAACAGAGCCGACTCTCCGGCTCCTACGGCTTCGGAGAGATAGCGGAGGTGGTAACGGGCATCTTCCAAACATCTCGCCATCCCTTTTTTCCCATACCGTTGTTCCAGAGCGGGGTTCAGTTTCCAGTGGCGCTCAACAATTTCGCGAGCGAGATCCTCTTGCCGTTCAATCATGACATCGCGCGTTGTTTCGAGTTGCTTCGACATCGATTCCACGACTCAATAGCGGTTTGACTCTATGGAGTGGCGAACAGCTACATCGCCGTTTCCTTGATTGCGCTTGGTTGGGTGAATCGAAGGCTGAATCGCCGAAACTAAGGTCGACCGGGATCGGACGACTCAAACAACTCTTACGCCTCTGTCCGCCTTATTCCGGACATGGTTATTTCTCAGGAGGCAATGAGATTGAATATCCGCAAGGCCGCGCTGCCCGGCACAAGCTTTAACCCCTTCGGTATTCCCGCATGCGATTCATGATAAGTGTGGCTTTTATGCCATGTTCGATAGCTGGCAATATCCACCCAATATGTCATGAGCCAGATTTCATTCGGCATGTCCTCTGGGCTGAGAACATCCATCCGGACAAACCCTTCGGCATTATCGACAAGATGTGGACGGACAAGGAAAGCTTGCTTGACTTGGGCATCCATGTCATTGGCCACGACAAACCTGCTTAAAACGCCAACGGCTTGCTTTTCCAATTGAGCAACTCTTCCCGAAAAACTTCTTCTATGAGTATAGGCCCGCAAACGGTCGACAAGGCGATAATCGTCTTCATAACTAATGTTTCGAGCCAGAACGTTCACAGTGATAGCCAGGTCTGGTTTCATTACCTTCGTGTGTACAGAAAGATATTCGTCGAGTGCCGAATTCCTTATTATTAGGGCAAGTAAGTCTCGAACCCATGACATGGCCACTGATTCCCGATCCGCTGGCGCGTCTGAAGGTCCTGCTCGATTCCTCAACCCCAATTGTAGTGATGGAGACCGTCGAGGAAGTCCGCGCCGTTCGCCTGGTCCGTGCGGCTTGTGCGGCCTTGAACCTCGCGCCTTTGAGTGGACAATTGCCAGCGGCCTGGTCCGCTGCGGCAGCGACGTGGGTGAGTTAATCCCCGAGGGTCCGGACTCAGCCTCCTCTTACGGCGCGGCGGCTCAACAAGCGCTGGCCAGCGCGAAAGCCATCTACAACAGCCAGGAGCCCGCCCAGATGCTCAGCAACCTGGAGGGAATCTCGGTTGGTGCGGCGTTCATTCTGAAAGACCTGCACCGCCATATGGATGAGCCGGTAGTGGTTCGGCGCCTGCGCGATGTCGGGCAGAAATTTTCCGACCACCGCCGCACTATCATCCTGACCTCACCGAAGATTGAGATCCCTGCCGAGTTGAGGGGACTGGTGGAGTTTTTCGAATTGCCTCTGCCCGACCGGCGGTGTTTGCGCCAGATTATTGACGAGGTCGTCGTCAGAATTTCCAGGGACCACACCTTGCAGCGGAAGCTCGACGGCAAGGGGTTTGACGCAGTGGTGGAAAGCCTGCGGGGCTTGACCGAAGAAGAAACCGAGCGTGCCCTCTCTCAGGCTCTGGTGACGCGGTATGCCTTATGCCCTGAAATTGCGGGTGATGTGCTCGAGACCAAGAAATCCTTACTCCGGCGCTCTGAGATGCTGGAGTTCGTGGAAGCCGGCGAGGCCTTTACCGGCGTGGGGGGAATGGACAACCTAAAGCGATGGCTTACTCAGAGGCGCGGTTCGTGGGGAGACTCGGCGCGCGAGTTCGGACTGGAACCACCGCACGGCGTAATCATTCTCGGAGTGCAGGGATGCGGGAAGTCGCTCTGCGCGCAGGCTGTGGCGGGAGAGTGGAACCTGCCGCTGGTGAAGTTTGATACCGCGGCAGTCTACGACAAATACATCGGCGAAACGGAAAAGCGAATTCGCAAAGTCTTCCATGTTGCGGAGGGACTTGCACCATGCGTACTCTGGATCGACGAATTGGAGAAAATATTTGCCGGCAGCGGACCGGACTCGGCGTCGGCCGACGCCGGAGTTTCTTCGCGGCTGCTGGCGTCGTTCCTTTCCTGGATGCAGGACCGCAAAGCACCCGTTTTCGTGGCTGCCACTTGCAACAACGTGACCGCGTTGCCGCCGAAACTGATCCGCAAAGGGCGGTTTGATGAACTATTCTTTGTCGATCTACCCAGACAGGCGGAGCGCAAGCAAATCTTCTCGATTCAGTTGGCGAGGCGAAAGCGCAATCCCGCGGACTTTGACCTCGACAAAGTTGACGCCGCTGCAAAGGGATATTCTGGTGCAGAAATCGATGCTGCCGTGCAGTCAGCGCTGTACGCCGCCTTTTCAGAGAAGAGGCCGATTACGACTCAGTTTTTGCTGGACGCCCTGGGGCGGACCGTGCCGCTTTCAACTACGCGTGCCGAGGAGATTCGGGCGTTGCGCGAATGGGCGAGGACACGAGCAGTGTCAGCCTCGGCGGTTGGCGAAGGCGCCGGCGCGGGGTAGAACGCAAGAGGGGACGGCATGGCTGAAGAGGGTTAGTGCTTGATACAATCCGCGGATCATGGTTGACTCAACCCGATTTTTTGTTTTTCTCGGTGCTGCCATCCTGCTCGCGATCGCTCCCGGCCCCGGCATGCTTTACGTGCTCGCCCGCACTCTGGCCGGCGGACGCCGTGAAGGTTTGCTCTCCGCGCTGGGCACATTCTTTGGCGGCATGGTGCACGTATTCGCAGCCGCCGCTGGTGTGTCGATCATTCTGGCCAAATCCGCAGTTGCTTTTGCGACCGTGAAGTACCTGGGCGCGGGCTATCTCTGCTGGCTCGGAGTCCGCATGATTCTCGATGCGAGGAAGAAGCACGAAGGCATTTCTCTCGCTGGTCTGCCTCGGGGAAGAAATCCTTTCTGGCAAGGCGTCATGACCGAGGTGCTGAATCCGAAAACGGCCCTGTTTTTTCTTTCGTTCATCCCCCAATTTGTGAATCGGACGGGCGGACACGTCTTCCTGCAATTTGTTCTGTTGGGAATGCTCTCGGTGACGCTCAACACGTCGGCTGACATCGCCGTGACCCTGTTGGCTGCGCCGCTCGGCCAGCGCATCCGCGGGTCGGAGCGCTTCCGCCGCCGCCAGCGAACGCTGACCGGCGCGGTCATGATTGGACTGGGTAGTTATGTGGCTTTTGGCGAGTCCAAATAGTTTGCCGCGTCCAAATTTCCGTCATCAAATGTTGAAACTTCGCGGTAACGCAAATTGACCCCGGACTGGGGTCGGCCAATTCTCAATTTCTCAATTCACGCGATCGCCTTGTAGTCGTTCAGACCGAGAGATTTTGGCGGGAGGATTTCCACAGTACAAACATTGCCTGTCAGAGCCGGGTTAGGAACGACTGTTCCGGTAGAATGTCCCCCGAGTACCTGCGAGGTACGGCTATGGCAAGAATGTCCACGAACAGAAAATCGAATCCCCGCAAGAAAGCGGAGAAATCACCGTCGGGAAAACGGAAGGAGGCCCTGCGTCCGGCAAAAAAAATACCCGCGCAGCGGCGGGCAGCGGAGGTCGGCGGCGAGAAGCTGACCTTCAACCATGCAATGGTCTATGCTGCAGACGTGCGACGCGCGCTAGGCTTTTATCGCGGCCTGCTGGGATTCAAACTCGTGGACGAATTCCGCCACGAAGGTATACCCGTCTACGCGCGGCTGCGCGCACCTGGAGGCGATGGCACGATCGCATTGCACTTGGCGGGGCCGGGGACTCCGCTTGCCAGTGACGGTGTGCGGTTGTACTTCGAGATTCGCGAAGTTGATGAGTTCTGCCGCAAACTGCAGGCCAAGGGCTTCTACATAACACAGATGCCGCGCATGATGCCATGGGGTTGGCGTCACGCCTATCTGAACGATCCCGATGGCCACGAGATCAGCATCTACTGGGCCGGTGAGAACCGCATGAAGAGGACCGTCATGCGCGTGGCAAAGGAAGTTGAGCAGGCGCCTGCCGCGAAAGGGCGATGACGGTCGCATGGGGGGTGGGGGCGGTGTGTCCATGAGCGTAAACGCATTGGTTTCGTAAACCATCGAAAACCAGCAAGTGACGAGGCAGGACTTCCCATGCTATTGCAGCTTCGCGTACTCGCCCTTGACTCCTTATGAAGCAGAGCGACAGCGTTTTTATCGACTTTTCATAATGGTGGCCAGTGTTTCACGCAACCCTTCGCTTTTTCCGTTCCTTATCTATGTGAGCGACCTGGGGGTCATGACGTTTGAGCACTTGCTCGATGCGCTTGATCGTGCGGTGCAGTTGGCGGATCAAATCTTCATCAGGAGTGGTGATCAAATCGGCAAGAAGTCGGTGAATCTGCTCTCGAATCTCAGCATACTTCTCGCTACGAGTCCGTATCTCAAGCAGATACTTCCGATATATCGCATAGCCGATGGCGACGCTCACTCCCATGAAGAGAGCACGGGAACCCTGAAGGAGCCAATGGGGAGCGTTGCGGAGTTGCGTCACAAGCAAATCCACATCCAAGCTCACAAACCAAGCGCACGCTCCCCAGAGCGCGGCTGCGGCTAGAACCTTGCGTCTTCGGGCCACTCAATATCTCTACTTTCTTAGAGCTCTTCCCTTTAAGCTATCGATCACAATTTGCCTACCGCACGGCGGAACGTCGGCGAAATGAGATAATCCTGACCGCCCGGGACCGGCGTCTTAAGATTTCGCGGTCTTTTTCGCATGGTCATGCCGTGAATTCGCGTTGAGCTCAACTGTCAGTGAACGTGATCATCCGCCGGCGTTCCGTCCGACCACTCGGACACCACAACCAGGAACTCGGTCACTGGCTCCGGATCACCATTGAAGTGTGTATTCACTATAACCGGGGAGTCAGGCGCGCCTGCACCCCAAGTCTTAGCGTCTTTCAGGGGAACGTAGAACATGAGGTGGGGGGCGCAGTTCCCGCAACCGTCGTTAAGGTGCCCTTGCTTCGACAGCATATAGGCCATCGCGCCAGGCGCGCACTCCGGCAGTTCCTTTCTCTCAACCGCGCCCTTCATACTCTCATGGATTTCATCTCTCGATTGTCCAGCCAATACAAATTTTGTCCTCATCAAAGTGATCGGCAGCGCCGTCCGAGCGGCGGCCGGATTATAGCAGACCGGGCCCCGATTTTTAGGGTTCCAAAACTCTGGTTTGTCGAACCGGTCATTCCATGCGCGGTCTACCATGCAGACAAAGCCGTTCTTGCCTTCGACCGCAGTTTCATAGCCATGCCTTCCGAAGACCATAACTGTGGCGTCCTTGGAAACGGATGGGGGAGCCGCGCTTCGAGCCAAGGCGATTTCGGCATCGCGATCCATAAGGTATTGCTCGAAGGGCGCCATGCTGGGATACGGGTTTTTGGCATCCTGTGCTTGCGCGAGCCGGGCTGTATCCAGGGCAAGGGCCAACGCAAAGAATCCCAATGCGATCATCTTGACTGTCTTGCGTTTCATGTGGTTTTCTCCCTTAATCCTTCTGGTGCAGATGAGTTGAGCCAGGCCTCGGGTTGCTCGTCTGCACCCTGTTGGCTGCGCCGCTCGGCCAGCGCATCCGCGGGTCGGAGCGCTTCCGCCGCCAGCGAACGCTGACCGGCGCGGTCATGATTGGACTGGGTAGTTATGTGGCTTTTGGCGAGTCCAAATAGTTTGCCGCGTCCAAATTACCGTCATCAAATGTTGGGACTTCGCGGTAACGCAAATTGACCCCGGACTGGGGTCGGCCAATTCTCAATTTCTCGATTCACGCTATCTGGTTACGACCGTCAACTTCGCACTGACGTCACCCAGAAACTGACGGCAAGGAGACAATCAAATCGGCGATGGAACTCGGCTTTGCTGATCAAATCTCTATTTCTTCTCAAAGTGGTTCCCGAAGTAATAGACCCTATGATGGGACCCTTTCAACTCGGCCGCATTGAGCGTCAACTCCGCGCCATCGAGCCGGCGAACATCCGCATTCGGGACCTTTTCCCGCTCGTTTACCCATCCATCGGCGGAATCCAGACCGGAGACGTCGGTCGTCAAACCCTTGACAAAATAGTGGGCTGGAATCACAGCCTTAGGATCATATTTCCGCACGATTGCATCTACCTCAGCGCGTGTGAGGATGGTCTCGACGGGAAGAATGAGGACGTCTACATTTCTTAAATCGTGATCGAGGGAGGGATCAGGCACCGGGCGATTGTCGCCCCAGACAGCGATCCGCAATCCACCCGTCTCAATGATCTGAATCGCATTATCGAAGCCGATCACGTTGTTCGGCGGACAAGTTTCTGCATGGAAACTTCCAGGGGCGCTCTCCGCCTTACGGTCAGCTGTCGGATCACATTGGTGCTTGTCGGCAAGGCCTGTAATTTCGACATCGCCCAGCCTAAACTGACCGACCAAACGCTCAAGGACCATGAGTCCTTTCGGGCGCTCCACAGCGTCATGGTCGAAATGAGCGTGAGTGGAAAGAACAATATCGACCCGGATGGCTGGAAACTCGGTCAGGAACCACTTTGGGTACTCTCCTGTTGAGTCATTCCTCCAAGGATCCGTCAGAACCGTCAATCCGACCGGCGATGTGATCTTGAATGCATCGTGTCCGTAGAACTCGATCTTGACATCGCCTGGTCGAGCAGGCTCTCCTCCCGTTTTCTGAACGGTCGTTAGAGAATTGTCATTCCAAGCAGGGGAGTGAGAGGGAGCCACAGACCTTCCAGACTGTTGCGCACGCGTGCCCCACGTAAAGGTAAATAAGACAAACAAGACGATGGAGGCTAGCGTTTTGGGACCCATATCATCCTCTCGTGCTTCATCGATGACCTACCGCCTTCCTCGATGCGCCGCGCGGTCAGTCAGTACATGATGTTCTGCGCGGATCGTCGGGCAGTCGGAAACAAAGAACCAAGATCGTAGTTGGCGAAAATCCGCCATAACCGGCCAATCTGTGCTCATTTTAGTTCAGGCGATTTTGAGTTTGCGTATTTCGGCGAGGATCTTGGTAAGCCGGTTTGCGGGCCCGTCGAGGCGAGCGCGCTCAGGTTTGAGTGTAAAGGCCTGCCAACGTCACCTGCCCCGGGGTCGACGATCCCACCTTCACTTTTTTCGCCGTGACTTGTCGTCTTTTTCCTTTCGATTCCGATTTTAGTAGTAGGCGCACTAATTCGGCCCGAGCGCCGACAGAGGGTTGAGTGGAGACAGAGGGTTCAAGAATCCGTCGGCCATCCAGTCGCTGTTGGCTGTTGGTACGGGCCTTGATTGCTCAAGAGCGCAAGCAGTTCAAACTTTAACTCGAAGGAGAAACTACCGTGAAAAACTCAATGCATCGAATCGCCACACTCGCTGTCGAACAAACCAAGCAGACTGCGCAATACCTAATGTTCGTCGCCTGCCTGATGTTGGCAGGGTCGCTCTCGGCCTTCGCCGCGTCATCTTCCCAGGTGGGAAGGGTTTTGACGCAGCAGTCGCTCACCGACGGGTGCGTTCCTACCGACTGTGAGGGCATCCAGCCAACGGTTTCTCTAACGGAACCCGCTACGGTTACCCCAGTGATTGTGACTTGGACCGCGGACTACAACACGACTGGCAGTTCCGTCGTTTATCTGAGCTTAAATGGCGGTCGTTGCCTGGCCTATGGATCTTACGTCTTACAGCAGCCGCTGCTGATCTCGGGAAGTATCGGTAACGAGGTAAGCGCTACGTACCAGTGGGTTATCCTGCCCAGCGATGGCCTGGTCGCGGGGAAAAACACGTTCACGCTGTGCGTCGGAGGCTACGGCGACGCAGCTCAGACAGTCAACATCTTTAATAGCACGCTCACGGTCCTGCCCCAATGAAGCAGCATGAAAACCGTTTTGGCACTAACAAAGAGCGGCGCATAACCTAGGACCATCCGGTCGCGATATCTGTTGGCTGGATGGGCACCTTATAGGATTGGAGGGGGGCCGCTAATGAACTGGGCAGAAACAGTAAAAATCTAGTGAAAAGTCGCGTCGATCATTTCGATCATTTCCAAACTTATTTGTCTCTTCGAATTTTTAAAATGTAGCCGCAGCTTTAGCAGGGTCTTCTACTATAAAGACAATAAAGTCTCCATCTAGAGACCGTTTCGAGAACCCCTGTTCCCTCATGGAGGCTTTCACTTCACCCATTCGCTTCGGCACCTGCCTAGCCCATTCGACAAACACCTGTCTGTCATTCCGCGCTTCATCCGAACCCTTATACATCTTGCTGCGGATAAAGCCCCAGTGTCTGATATGCGGCCCTTCGGGTACGGACCTGTGGGACTACAGCCGCGTCGAGAAGCCCTTGTTCAGACCCCGAAAGGAGCAATCGGTCTCCGAAGCCCGCCCAAACATTTTGCATTCCCTACCCAATTCCCGCACGTATAGGTAAAGTGAGGCGGTCAGAGAGCTTGGCTATGGCAGAACCCGTTCCCGCAGGCGCAGCTGCGGACGTTGTCGTAGGCGACTTTGCGGAGATCGTGCGCCGGCACCAGTCCATGGTGTTCAGCATTGCTCTGCATTTCCTGGCCGACCCGCCCGCCGCCGAGGAGTTGGCCCAGGACGTCTTTATGCAGCTGCACGCCAAGCTAAGCACGCTGAAGTCGCCCGAGCACATGGTGTTCTGGCTGCGCAAGGTGACCAGCCATCGCTGCATCGATCGCATGCGCCGCCACCGAATACCGCAGGTGAGCCTGGAAGATTTACCGGAGTCGTCCGTGCTCGAGTTTTCGCCGGGCGTGCAGCCCGCGGATCCGTTTCTGGCTCGCAGATTGCAGCAACTAGTGGCGTCGCTGCCCGGGAAGGCACGGCTGCTGGTGATCCTGCGCTATCAGGAAGACCTGTCGGCGGAAGACATTGCCGAACTTCTGGATATGCCCGCAGCTACCGTCAAGAGTCATCTGCAACGCGCGCTGGCCATGCTGCACGACAAGGTAGTCCGCAGCATGGGAGAGGTGAGATCAGAAAAGTGAAATCGGAGAAGTAAGCTTATGACCCGTTTCGAGGACGAACTCAAGAACGCACTGCGACGGCAGCAACCGCCGCAGGGTTTTGCCGACCGCGTCCTGGCCCGTGCCGCGGAGATAGGCTCTCGACAGGTCAACCGCGCGTGGCGTGACTTGTGGCTGAAAATTTTCGATCAGCCCTTGGTTCCAGCGAACCTGCTCCGCTGGGCGACTGTAACCGTTGTGGCCCTGGCGCTGGTCGTGGGCGGCGTCCACTATCGGAGCGTCGAGCGTGAGCGCGCTCAGGGAGAAGCTGCCAAACAACGTCTGCTTTTGGCTCTGCGCATTGCCGGAAGCAAACTACAACTGGCGAAGACCAGAGTCGACCAGATCAATTCCGGGCAGGTCAATTCAAACAAACTTCATTCCGATCCAACGGCGAACCAGCAAAAAAGGGAGTAAGCGCATGAGAAATACAAACCCGATCGATACAACGCCAAGAAAGCGAAATCCAGTACTGTCGCTCGTTCTGGTGTCTGCGATGTTGCTGGCACTGCCGCTCTCGGCACGGGCGCAGGACATCAAAATTCCCGCCGATGTCCAGAAACTTTCGGCCAAGGCCAAGGAAACCGTCGAAGTCAACATGGAGGGCCCCATGCTCCGCTGGGCCTCCAGGTTTCTCAACGCCGAAGATCCGGAAGAGAAGCAGGCCGCCAAAGTGGTCGCCAACCTGAAAGGCATCTACGTGCGCAGCTTCGAGTTCTCCAAAGAAGGCGAGTACTCGGCTGCCGAGGTGGAAGCCCTGCGCTCCCAGATGCACGCGCCGGAATGGACCAAGGTGGTCGGCGTCCGCAGCCAGACCGACGGCGACAACGTGGACGTTTTCTTCAAGCTGGAGGAGGACAAGATGGCCGGAATCGTCATCATCTCCGCCGAGCCCAAGGAGTTGACGTTCGTCAGTATCGTCGGTCCCATCGACGTTAACCAGCTAGCCGATCTGGGAGGTGAGTTTGGCATTCCCAAGCTGAACCCGCGAAGCCTCCCGAAGAAGGACAAAGGAGATCAAAGGTGAAACTCTTTAGCCGCAACCTCCCCAGCAATCTCCTCCGCCATCCGCTTCGCCCGCTTTTCAGCGCGCTCCTGGTCGTCCTGTGCGCATGCGCTTTTTCGTTTGCCGGCGATGCTGATTCTTCCAGCAGCTTTCATGGACACGAGTTCAACGGCGTCGTCCACGCGATCGAAGATCATTACGGAGTGCGTCACATGCGCATCCCGTTCCTAAGCTTCGCCATGTCGTTTGCGGCCCGTCCCGCAGGCGTCAGCGGCATCAGGCTCGCAGTTTTCGAGGACTTCCACCCGTCCTCCGCCAGCATGCACACAAGCGCCAGCATGAGCGAAGACCTGCAACGTGTGGTCGAGCATTCTCTCGGCCCCGACTGGCGACTGTTCGTCCGCACTCGGACCCAGGATGACTCCGACGACGTGCTCATCTACGTGAACCTCGGCGAGGCCAAGCTGCAAATGATGATCGTCACCATCGAGCCCGACGAAGCCACCGTGGTCGAGATGAAGCTGAGCGACCGCGCGTTGAGGCGGTGGCTGAGGGAGCCCAAAGAGAGTGCGGAGGACAATTCCGGTCACCACCGCCCTCTCGCCGAAGACTGATCGCCGACCGCGCGAATAACAAGCGTGTGCGGTCATTTCCCCGCAGATTGCGCCGCCGGCGGCGCTCCTGCATTCTTTACATATGTCCCCAACCAGTTATTCATCTCCCACAACATGTGCAGGACGGACTCACGCGCCGCATACCCATGCGACTCCAGCGGCAGCAACACGAAGCGCACTGTCCCGCCCGCGCCCTTG
>Ga0302325_10013402_pt1 | contig 17488 bp, 15 predicted proteins | sample Palsa_T0_2_FD_201948 | JGI IMG/M metagenome (GOLD analysis project Ga0302325, IMG submission 201948) | Peat permafrost microbial communities from Stordalen Mire near Abisko, Sweden - Palsa_T0_2 | ecosystem: Environmental > Terrestrial > Soil > Palsa > Peat permafrost | place: Sweden: Abisko... | reverse complement strand
CATGGAAGAAAACGGCCGCTTCCAACAGGCGCTCGCGGGCCTGTCGGGTAATCCGCTGCTCGAGCGGATGATCTCGCAACTGCAAGTGCACATGTTCAGGCTCGCGTATCATAACTCGAGGAGCCGGGCCGACCGCCAACGCTGGACCGTCAATCACGAAGCGATCTTGCGGGCCGTGGTGGCAGGAGACTCGCGACGAGCAGCATCGTTGATGCGCAACTACTGCCGCCTGATCGGGTCGGTGCTGATCGAGCTGTCATTCCCGCCCGCCCCCTGATCGAGACAACGAGTTGATCGTAGAGTCGCCTTCGCCGTTGAATGGAAGGTCGGATTGTCCTACAATCGGACCTAGTCCAGGAGGGTGTAGCACGATGCCGGAATCGTCAGCAGAAAAGAAAAGCGACGGCTTAACAGAAGGCGCGGTCCGCGAACGTTCGACCGCCCCGTACATCGCGGCCAAGCTGGGCTTCCGGAATTACTGGTATCCCGCGTTGTTCAGCCGCGAACTCGACGGCGACCAGCCAGCCGGCGTCCGCCTGTTGGGCGAGAATATTCTGCTGCGCCGGATAGACGGGCGTGTGCATGCGGTGCGCGATCGATGCCTCCATCGGGGCGTCAGATTTTCGCGCAAGCCGGAATGCTACACCGCCGATACCATCACGTGTTGGTATCACGGTTTCACCTACAGTTTTCTCGACGGCCGGCTGGTCGAAATTTTGACCGAGCCCGGATCGAGCCTGGTCGGCAAGCTCGCGGTCGCGACCTATCCGGTGACGGAAGCGCAAGGCATCGTGTTCGTTTACGTCGGCGACGGGGGGCCGCCACCGCTGGCGAGTGACGTCGCGCCCGGCTTTCTCGATGACGACGTGGCGGTCGATGGGATCCGCGACGAGGTAAAGGCCAATTGGCGAATCGGCGCCGAGAATGGATTCGACACGACGCATATCTATATCCATCGCGACTCGCCGCTGATCGACGGCAATCGTATCGCGCTGCCGCTCGGTTTGGTGCCGCAGGATCGCCACGGTATCAGCGCGTTCGCCGACAGCGAGCCCAAGGGCGTGCTCGATCGGATGTTCGAGACTTATCGGCCGGTGTTCGAGTCGACTATCGAGGGCCGATCGGTGGTGCGCTCGCGTGGTATCGACAACGAAAAAATCATCGCCCGGGAGATTTCGATCTGGATGCCCGGCATGCTCAAGGTCGATCCTTTTCCCGATCCCGAAATCATCCAATACGAATGGTACGTGCCGATCGACGCCGACACCCATATGTACTGGCGCGTGCTGAGCCACCAAGTCGCCGACTCCGCCGAGGCCGATCGCTTCCATCGCGAGTTCGACGACCGCTGGAAGTCGCTCGCCCTGCACGGATTCAACGACACCGACATATGGGCGCGCGAAGGGATGCAGGAGTTCTACCAGAACGACGAGGCGTGGGAGCAGGAGCATCTGTTCCGCCCGGACCAGTGCATCGTGGAATGGCGCCGGCTGGCGAGCCGATTCAACCGCGGCATCCAGCACTTGCGCTAAGCCGATACGCCGAGACTAGCGCCGTCAGGCGGGGCTTTAGCTGCGCTTGGCATCCGCTCGATTTAGTGCCATTAGTCGATTGCGCAGCTATGTTTTAGTCGTGACGGGTCGCCGTAACGGATCAACAATGGGCCGGATCATTTCGATAAAGCGCGGACTGGAGATGCGCCAGGCACGTGGCGAGATCCCGCCGCCGGAACCGGAGCGCTGGCGTCTCAGTATCGGCGCGATGGTGCTGATCTTCACAGCGGTCGCCGTCGCCATGACGGGTGCCGCGGTTCTGATGGGTGCGAGCGACTGGGGCGACACGCTCGCGCTGGTGCTGCTGGTGTCGGTCGTCGCGCTGATTAAAGTGGCACTGGCGAACTTTGTTTTCTTCGCGCTGATGAGAGCCGATCAGGAGCCCGACCGCCGTATACCAGTGGAGGACGTGCCACCCGACCCGCCGGCTCATCGCGAACCGTCGAAAGTCATCAAGATGCACACGTTCGCGCGCGGACGCCGAGTGCTCCGGCCTGCTGAAATCGCAGTGCCAGCCGCGGCGACTCTGGCGGCCGACGCCGAGCCGGCTCGCCGCGTTATCCCATCCCCTCGACGACCGACCTGACAGCCTTTTCCTGAAAGCCGGTTCCGCTGAAATCCCGGTCGGCGTACGCATCGGCCGGCAGGGTTGTGGCGGCCAATCGCTCTAGCTGATAATTAGGCCACTATGGCCGACAATTTACGCAGCAGACTGGTAACTTCCGGCGTTCAGCGCACGCCCAATCGCTCCATGCTCCGAGCGGTCGGATTCGGCGACGGGGACTTTGAAAAGCCGATCATCGGAGTGGCGAACGCCTACAGCACGATCACGCCGTGCAACCTGGGACTCAACGATCTCGCTATCCGCGCGCAGGACGCCGCGCGGGCCGCCGGCGCGATGCCGCAAGTCTTCGGGACTATCACCGTCAGCGACGGTATAGCGATGGGTACCGAGGGGATGAAATATTCGCTGGTCTCGCGCGAGGTCATTGCCGATTCGATCGAGACCGCCTGCAACGCGGAATCGATGGACGGCCTGCTCGTGATCGGCGGATGCGACAAGAACATGCCCGGCGCGATGATCGCGATCGCGCGCGTCAACGTACCTTCGATTTTCGTCTATGGCGGCACGATCAAGCCCGGCCGCCTGAACGGCCGCGACCTGACGATCGTCAGTGCCTTCGAGGCGGTCGGTCAGTACAGCGCCGGCCGGATCGACGCTGCCGAGCTGCTTGAAGTCGAACGCCACGCCTGTCCCGGCGCCGGATCATGCGGCGGCATGTACACCGCCAACACGATGTCGTCGGCGATCGAGGCGATGGGTATGGCGCTGCCGTACTCATCGACGATGGCCGCGGTGGACGCCGAGAAGGGTGACAGCGCCGCCGAGTCGGCGCGCGTGCTGGTCGCCGCGGTCCATCGCGGAATCCTGCCGCGGCAGATCATGACGCGAAAGGCGTTCGAGAACGCGATCGCAATCGTCATGGCGGTCGGCGGATCGACCAACGCGGTGCTCCATCTGCTCGCGATCGCCCATGCGGCCGAAGTACCGCTGAAGCTCGACGACTTCGAGGAGATCCGCGCGCGCGTTCCGGTTCTGTGCGAGCTGAAACCGTCAGGACGCTTCGTCGCCACGGACTTGCATCGCGTCGGCGGAATTCCGCAAGTCATGAAGATACTGCTCGCTAACGGCATCCTGCACGGCGACCTTCCGACCATCACCGGGCTGACGATCGCAGAGACGTTGAAGGATGTACCCGAGCATCCGCCCGCCGGTCAGGAAGTGATCCGTCCGTGGAACGCGCCGCTTTATGCCGAGGGTCATCTGGCAGTTCTGCGCGGCAACCTCGCGACCGAGGGCGCCGTCGCCAAGATAACGGGAATCAAGCATCGGAAGATTACCGGTCCCGCGCGCGTGTTCGAACGCGAGGAAGACTGCATGCCCGCGATTCTGGCCGGCGACATCAAGGCGGGCGACGTGGTGGTGATTCGCAATGAAGGGCCGCGCGGTGGCCCGGGGATGCGCGAGATGCTGTCACCCACCTCGGCGATAATCGGCGCCGGACTCGGCGATTCCGTCGGCCTAATCACAGACGGCCGCTTTTCCGGCGGGACCTACGGGCTGGTCGTCGGCCACGTCGCGCCCGAGGCCGCCGTGGGCGGTTTGATCGGGCTCGTGCATGAGGGCGACTCGATCACGATCGACGCCGACCGCCGCATACTCGAGTTGCACGTGCCGGAAAGCGAAATCGCCCGGCGCCGCGCCGCGTGGCGTGCGCCCGCAGCGCGATACACCCGTGGCGTGCTCGCCAAGTATGCGCGGCAGGTATCGTCGAGCAGTCTGGGCGCGGTAACCGATTAGGTGAGGGCAGATCGCCAGTCGCCCGCTGTGGCTGTCATCGTCAAAGCGGGGCGTCCAAGCGCCGATGGCGGGAGTCGGGGGCACTCAGGAGGGTCCCGCATCGGGCGATGAACGCAACTGCCCTGCAAAATCTGCTCGGGCTTTTTTTCCTCAAGCCCAACGAGCGCGTTTTCGTCGAGTCTCTGGCGACGCTTCTGATCGCCGCCACCGCGGTCGCATTGCGCCGTCGCCGGACGGTCGTGCGTCCCGCCAGCCTGAGCCTGCTGGCGGCAGGGTTTTTCGTCGATGCGCTGAATACGCTGTTCACCGCCACGCCCAACCTGCACGAGATCGGCGACGGCCTGGCAATCGTGCTGTTCGCCTTTGGCGCGGTGCGGCTGCTGCTGGAAATTATCGACTGGAGCGTTCGCCGCGGGCGCAGCAGCGTCTCGAGCATCTTCAAAGACCTGGTCATGTTCGTGCTCTACGCGGTGATCGTACTGGTAGTGCTGCGACTCGACTTCAAGGTCGATGTGGGTCCGCTGCTGGCGACTTCGGCGGTCGCCACCGTGGTAATCGGTCTCGCCCTGCAGGAGACGCTCGGCAACATTTTCAGCGGCCTTACTTTGCAGATGCAAAAGCCGTTCGAGCCCGGCGACTGGGTGCGATCGAGCATTCATGTCGGCCGCGTGCTAGGCGTTGGGTGGCGTTCGACGACGGTCCTGACGATTAACAACGAGCGGCTCGAGATTCCCAACGCGCTGATCGCAAAAGACGTCTTGGTCAGTTACGCGGGCGAGCGGATCTGCGACGAGGTAACGGTGGGTATCAGCTACGTCGAGGCGCCCAACCGTGTGCGCGAAGTGATCCTCGGCGCGCTGCTCGATGTTTCCGGCATCCTGCGCAAGCCGGAGCCCGAGGTCCTCGCCTGGGAGTACGGCGACAGCGCTATCAAGTACCGGATCAAATACTGGATCAGCGACTACGGCTCGCGGGAGCAGGCGCGCGACCGCGTGACCACGGCGCTCTGGTATGTGCTGCGCCGCAACGCGATGGAGATTCCGTTTCCGATCCGCACGCTGCAGATGCGCCACACGCGCCACGAGCGCGAAGCCGAAAAAGAATTCGAGCGGACGCTCATCAGTGATCTGCGCAAGGTCGACTTTCTGACCGACCTGGCCGACGAAGAACTGTCGATGCTGATCAGCAACGCGCGGATTCATCAGTTCGGCGCGGGCGAGCCGGTCGTGCGCCAGGGCGACAAGGCCGAGTCGTTTTTCATCCTCCGCCGGGGCACCGTCGAAGTGACGGCCCATCGAGACGACGGCACCCATGTGCATATCGCGGAGCTGGCGCCGCCGAGCTTTTTCGGCGAGATCGCCCTGATGACCGGCGACGCGCGCAACGCGACGGTGCGGGCGCATACGGACGCCGAGATCCTCGAGATGGGCCGCGAGGCATTCACGCGGCTCTTTCGCGAGCACCCGGAAGTCGCATCGCGCATGAGCGAAGTGATCGCCGCCCGCGTCACGGAAACCCGTGGTATACTCGCTTCGATGCCCAAGGAAGACGGCGGCCGCACGCAAGGCAACTGGCTGCTGGCGAAGATGCGCGCGGTCTTCGATCTCTAAGGCCGACGATCTCTAAGGCCGCGGGGCCGAACTCTCGAGCCGCCAGCCGAACGCCCTAAGAAAGATCTCCCGAAGATTTTCCTGCGGCAAACGCAATATCAGACATGCCTCAGACACCTCATACCGAGCGACATTTCACCGCTGGCGCGACGGTTCGCGATATCGTTATCGGCATGTCGGACGGCTTGACGGTTCCGTTTGCGCTGGCGGCCGGACTTTCGGGAAGGTTTCGATCGAGCAAACTGATCGTGGTCGCGGGCATGGCGGAGATAGTTGCTGGCGCGATCGCGATGGGGCTCGGTGGCTACCTCGCCGCGCGCAGCGACGCCGAGCACTATGCCAGTGAGCGGGCCCGCGAGCACAACGAGGTTCATGAGATTCCAGAGGAAGAAACCGCCGAGGTGGCGGCCGTCTTCAGCTCCTACGGCGTCAGCCCTGAGAAGAGCACGCCGATCGTCGAGGAGTTGCGCAAGCATCCTGACCGCTGGGTGGACTTCATGATGCGCTTCGAGCTGGGGCTCGAAAAACCTGATCCGCGCCGGGCCCTGATTAGCGCGCTGACGATAGCCGCGTCGTACGTCGCCGGCGGCATGATCCCGCTCGCTCCCTATATCGCGCTGGCCGACGCGCGCGAGGCGCTGGCGTTCTCCGCCGCGATGACGCTTACGGCGCTGTCCGTATTCGGCTACGTGAAAGGGCGCTTCACCGGGGCGTCGCCGTTTCGCAGCGCGGCGCAGACGACGTTTATCGGCGGACTCGCGGCCGCTGCGGCCTTCTTGCTGGCTCGCGCGATCAGCTGAACTCCGACGCCACCAAGATGCGTTGGCACGAGGCTCTGTCCGAACTCCTATCGAGCCGGACAGATTCCTCGCGCCGCCGCTGTCAATTTGAACGCGATTAAGGCGCCCGGTCTCCGCTTACTTCGCCAGCGCCGCGGCCAACGGCTCGCGAGCCTCACGGCCCCGGGGACCCATCAGCGCCAGATATTTCGGATCGACATACTTGGAAATTCCGGCGAATCCCGGCCGCGCCTGCGCGGCTGCGTACCATCGCGCGACGCCAGGCCGCTTGTCCCACATCCAGCTAAGCGTGAGATGGTCAAGCCGGACGACATAGGGCAGCAGGGCGATATCGGCAAGCGTGTACTCGTCGCCGACGAGCCATTTCGAATGGCCGAGCTGCTTTTCCATGCTCGCGAGCGCCTTCTCGTGAACCCGCAGCGCATCGATAACCGGCGCCGCGTCGATCTCCTGGTAAATGATCTTGCGCATCTGCTCGCGAGAGACCGGGTCGGGCTTGGAGGCCAGGAACTTTTGGATCTCCGCCTCGCCGCGCTCGAGATATTGATGACGGAACGCGATCGCAAAGCTGATTGTCGCGCAGGCGGGGAAAATTCCCTGATCGGGTAGCACGGCCCACTCGCGCATATGGGCGCGCGCAACGGGATCGGCGGGCCGCAGGGGCGGCTCCGGGTAGGCGTCATCGAGGTACTCGCAAATAGCGCTCGACTCGGTCAGCGGAACGCCGTTGTCGACGATCGTCGGCACGACGCCCTTGGGATTGAGCTTGAGATATTCGGGCGTCAGCTGCTCGCCGGTGCGGAGATTCATATGATGCTCCGTCGGATGCAGCCCTTTTTCCTGCAACGCCAGTCGAACGCGCTGCGCACATACGGACATGTTGTTGTGATAAAGCTCCATCGTGATCTCCTGTAATACCGCGCGAGCGCGGCTGTTTGCCTGAAAGCCGCCCGTCCGCGGCTGGTTGCCCTAACGCCGCGGGAACGCGGCGGTTTGCCGATTATCGTGTGCCGGGGCGGCTATTTGGTTTCGAACTCGAATACGACATCGCCTGATTCGCGAATCTCCCGATGCGCGATCTTCTCGAGATACATCGCGATCAAACGATCGTCGGGTTGATCGATTTGCAGAGCGCGCAGTCGCTCCGCTGCTCCGTCCGCCGCGCCGCTGCGAATCATTCCAACCACCTCGGCGAATCCCGCGCAATGGCCGTTATCGCGCGCGTTGCCGTCGCGCAAACCGATCACTTCGGCGACCGGCACCTCTTCCTGCTTGCCCTTGACGCGGACGAGGCCGATCTCGCGCGCAAGATAATCGCTTCTGGCTTCCTTCAGGGTAGATTGCGTGACGATAAGATGAACGCCGAAGCGGCGCGTCAGCCCTTCGAGCCGTGACGCGAGATTGACCGTATCGCCGATTACCGAATAGCTGAAATGGTCCTCGCCGCCGAAGTTGCCGACGATCACCTCACCCGTCGCGATACCTATTCCGATATCCAGGTCGGAAAAGCGGCTGTCGCGCTGACGCAGCGCCTTCAACTCGGTGAGCATCTTGAGCGCGCAATCGATCGCCGCCCGCGCCGGATTTTCGACTTCGTTCGGCGCGCCCCAGAACGCCATCAGGCCGTCACCCATCAGCTTATCGACTACGCCATCTCCTTTGAGCACCAGGTCCGTCATCGCCGTCATATAGGTGTTGAGCAGCGCGACCAGCTCTTCGGGATTGGAGCGCTCCGCCCGCGCCGTGAAGTTGACGATATCGGAAAACAGGATGCTGAGATGGCGGCGCTCGCCGCCCAGCCGCAGACCTTCGGGATTGTCGACCACCGACGCAATTACGTCCGGATGCAGGTAGTGCTCGAAGGCGTGACGGAGACGGCGTTTTTCCATCCCTTCGGTGACGTAGCGATAGCTCGCGAGCAGGATGTAGATGATGATCGCCGTCAGCAGCGGAAAGATGACGCCCACCAAAACGCCGTCGTTATTCAAGCGATACTGCGCGTAGATAAAGTATCCCGCGCATAGCGCCAGTGCAGTCAACGCCGAGCTGAGTGCGGTCAGCGAGCCGGCGGCGAGGCTGACGCCGAGACCGATCACCAGCGCTGCGAGCATCTCCTCGTCGAGGCTGTTGTCCGATCTGATTACGAAAGTGTCCTGCAGGACGTCGTCGATAGCGTTGGCATGCATCTCGACGCCCGGATAGTCAGCGCCGACCGGAGTGACGATACGATCGCCCAGACCGTGCCCGGTCACGCCGACCAGCACGATTTTGCCAGCCAGCGCGGCGGGCGGTATTCGATGATGGATAATGTCGGTGACCGGATAATTGGGAAACGTGCCGGCCGGGCCGCGGAAGTCGATCAGAACCTTGCCATTGGGCTGGATCGGGATTGACTCGTCGCCGATCGTGACGCTGCCGATGCCGTCCTTGGCGATACCTAATGAGAGCTGCGCGTTATTCGCAAAAACGCTCGTCAAGGCGAGAAAGAGCGGCGCGCAATATCGATTGTGAAATTTGACTACAGTCATTTCGGTGCGGAACGTGCCGTCGAGATCCGCGTCCACATCGACGTAGGCGTTGCCCCGCGCAGCGTAGCGCAGAATGTTAATCGGCGGCAGATAGGCGTCGGCGCCGAGGATGGGCGGGTCGGCATCGGGCGCAGTCATCACCAGTCCATAGTTGAACGGCGGCGGCGGCACGAGGTGCGTTACGTAGCCTTTCTCTGAGGTCCGTGTGACGCTGCGAAACTCATGACTCTTGAAAGGATAGGCCAGGATCGTCGTGCCTTGCGCCTGCATCGCGGCAGCGAAGGCAGCATCGTTGCCGGGGCCAAGCGTCGTGTCGATCACGGACGTTGCGAGTCCGGCGGCGGCAAGCTTCTGTTCCATCGCGGCGCGTTCCGCATCGGCGGAATCGGCCTCGCTGAAAACGACATCAAAGCCGACGGCAGCGACTTTGTAGGCTACGAGCGCGTTGACCAGATCAGCCATCACGGAGCGCGGCCAGGGCCATCGTCCCAGCTCAGCGATACTGGGATCGTCGATCGCCGCGATCGCGACCACGCCGAGCGGTTTGCGGCCGGGGTGAGCGTACATCCTCAAGTCCGAAGTTTTCAGTTCAGCCAAATCGAGTGCGGTCTTAAGCGGGCTGTGCTGGTTGAATTTGGCCATCAGCATCAGGACGATCACGACGAAACCGATTCCGGCGGTTCGCCATCCGTGTCCGGTGCGCCATCTGCTTTTGGGTTTGGCCATTCGATTGTACGATCGAGCAGAGCTTAACCCGGCGCCTCGCCGCCGACAACGCGCCGCCCCCGGCCGAGGAATCCTTGACAACCTCGCGACGGCGTGAAAATCAGTTGTCTACGGCCCGATCCATTTCCAGAACGCGTTGATAGTCTCGGGCGGACGGGGAATATCGCTTCGTCAGCCCGCCCGTATCGGCTATCTTCTAATCTGGCGCAGGACCACTTAAGCCGGCCCCGGAAAGGCGACAGGGAGCGTGTTATGGAGTCTCAGAAGGTCAAAGTTGCGATTATCGGATCCGGCAATATCGGCTCCGACCTGATGTTCAAGCTGCGCCGCAGCAAGCTGCTCGAACTCACCTGGATGGTCGGCGCGGTGCCGGATTCCGACGGTCTGCGGCGGGCGCGCGAGCTCGGCTACAAGACGACCCACAAGGGTATCGATGAGCTGATGGAGCATCCGGACGACTTCGCGATGGCGTTTGACGCCACGACCGCCCATGCTCACGCACGCCACGCCGAACTGCTCAAGGCGGCCGGCAAAATCGCGATCGATCTGACTCCCGCCGCGATCGGTCCGTACGTCGTTCCGGTCGTCAATCTCGATAAGTATCTGGACCATCAGAACGTCAACCTCGTCACCTGCGGCGGTCAGGCGACGATTCCGATGGTCAATGCGGTCAGCCGCGTCGCGCCGGTCAAATATGCCGAAATCGTTTCGACCGTCGCCAGCCGTTCCGCCGGTCCCGGCACGCGTCAAAATATCGATGAGTTCACGGAGACCACGGCGCGCGGTCTGTCCGAGGTGGGCGGCGCGCACGAGGGCAAGGCGATCATAATTCTGAATCCGGCCGATCCGCCAATTATCATGCGCAACACGGTCTACGTCAGTATCGACAAGGACGCCGATCGCGAGGCGATCAAAGGCTCGATCGAGGAGATGGTCGCCGAGGTTCAGCGCTACGTCCCCGGCTACCATCTGAAGAGCCCGCCGATCTTCGACGAGGATCGCGTGATGATCATGCTCGAAGTCGAAGGAGCCGGCGACTACCTGCCGAAATTTTCGGGCAATCTCGACATAATGACTTCCGCGGCGGTTCGCGTGGCCGAGGGCTTCGCGACCCATCTGAACAAAAAGGGCGCAGCGGGCCGCACCGTAAGCCAGGAGAGCAGGGCATGAGCAAACCAAAGAAAATCTGGATTACCGATACGACTCTGCGCGACGGCGACCATGCGATGTCGCATAAGTACACCGTCGAGCAAGTGCGGCAGGTCGCGCAGGCGCTCGATGAGGCCGGGGTTCCGGTAATCGAGGTCTCGCATGGCGACGGCCTCGGCGGCTCTTCGATGCAATACGGCTTCTCCGTCGACGAGGAAGATCGCTATCTGCGCGCCGCCGCTGAAGTAATTCAGCACGGCCGGATGGCCTTCCTGCTGATTCCCGGAATCGGCACTCATAAGGAAATTCAGAAGGCGGCGAAGATCGGCGCCAAGATCGCCCGCGTCGCCACGCACTGCACCGAAGCCGACATCTCCGAGCAGCACATCAAGATGGCCAAGGATCTCGGCCTCGACGTGCATACGTTCCTGATGATGTCGCACATGACGCCGCCCGAGCAGCTCGCCGGCCAGGCCAAGCTGATGGAGAGCTACGGCGCGGACTGTATCTACGTGGTCGATTCGGCGGGCGCGCAACTCGTCGATCAAGCCCGCGAACGCGTGCGCGCGTTGCGTGCGGCGCTCGACCCCAAGACCGAGGTCGGCTTCCACGCGCATAACAATCTCGGCCTCGCCGTCGGCAACAGCCTGGTGGCGATCGAGGAAGGCGCGGTCCGGATCGATGGCAGCACTTGCGGCCTCGGCGCCGGCGCCGGCAACACCCAGACCGAAGCGATGGTCGCGGTGCTCGATCGGATGGGTATCGAGAGCGGTATCGACCTGTTCAAGATCATGGACGTGGCCGAAAATGTCGTCTACCCAATTATCCGCCAGCGCCACGTGCCGCGGATCGATCGCGGCAGCCTGACGATCGGATACGCGGGCGTCTACTCGACGTTCCTGCTCTTCGCAGAGCGGGCGGCGGCCAAATTCGGCGTGTCGTCGCGCGACATCTTGATCGAGCTGGGCAAACGCAAGATGGTCGGCGGCCAGGAAGACATGATCATCGATGTCGCCGTCGAGCTGGCGGCCAGCAAGAAGGGATCGCCCGCGCAAACCGCGGCAACCCCGGCTGCTTGACGCACCCAGCATTATCAGACGCGAGAAAATTCTGGAGTAAGTAATCAGTATGTCTATCTGGACCGAATTGATGGGCCATGAGGTCAAGCAGACCTTTTACAACGCCAAGGACGTCCGCACGCGCTGTATCGAGGCCGGCAGCGGCAAGCCGATAATTTTCCTGCACGGCACGGGAGGCCATGCCGAAGCGTACACGCGCAATATCGTCGAGCACGCCAAGCATTTCCACGTCTACGCCGTCGATATGGTCGGTCACGGCTACTCCGACATGCCGGACCTCAATTACAACTACGAGGACTACGTAAACTGGCTGCGTGATTTCGTCGATACGATCGGGGCCGACAAAGTATCGGTTTCGGGCGAGTCGTTGGGCGCGCAGGTCGCGCAGTTGTTCTCGATCCGGCATCCGGATCGCACCGACAAGATCATTTTGAACACCGGCATGATGTGGCCGCCCGATGAAGAAGGACGCCGTCAGCTTATCGATTTCGTCGAACGCAGTCGCGCGGCGGCCGCCGCCGGCGGTGGTGCGATCACGCGCGAGGCTGTCCGCAACCGCCTGAATTGGCTGATGTTCGATCCTGAAAAAAGCGTGACCGAAGAGCTGGTCGATATCCGCTATGCGATCTACACGCAGCCGGACCGCGCCGCGGCGATGAAGAAGATTGCCGAGGCGAGTATCGGCGGTATCCTGGCCGAGAATCTCGTGCGCGATTACGCCAATCCGGCGTTTCTGGGCCGCGCAAAATGTCCGGCGCTGATCCTTTGGACCCGCCATAATCCCGGCCAGGGGATCGCGGTGGCCGAAGCCGCGCTCAAGCACATTCCGAACGCCCGGATGGTCGTGATGGAAAACAGCGCACATTGGCCGCAGTGGGAAGAACCTGACGTCTTCAACAAAATCCATATCGAATTCCTGAAAGGCTGAGAACGCGCGAACGCATCTTCACTGCGGCGGGGGAGCCGCTTGCGCGCCGACCGCTGTCATATGGTGACTCGGCGCTTCCACGAGGATAGTTAGACGACCATGGGATCCAGACAAGCGCCATCGAGATTGTCCGACGGACAACTGAACGAAATTGCGCAGCGCCTGCTCACGGCCGAAGAGACTCGCGTTACGATTCCGCCACTGACCAGCGAGTTCCCCGACCTCGTCGTCGAGGACGCCTATGCGATTCAGCTCCGCGTTATCGAAGCGAAGCGCGAGCGCGGCCGCACCGTGGTCGGCAAAAAGGCGGGGCTTACCAGCCAGGCGATTCAGAAGCTCTTCGGCGTCTCCGAGCCGGACTTCGGCCATCTGCTCGATAACATGATGGTCGAAAGCGGCAATGCGATCAGCACCGAAGAGGCCATTCAGCCGAAAGTCGAGCCTGAAATCGGCTTCGTGCTCGACTCGGATCTGCGCGGCCCCGGAGTTACCGCCCTGCAGGTTATCGCCGCGACCCGCTATATCGTACCCGTGCTGGAAATTATCGATAGCCGGATCGCCGAATGGAAAATCAAGTTGGGCGACACGGTTGCCGACAACGCGTCGTGCGGCCGCGTCGTGATCGGCGGCCCGGTTCATCGCGCCGACCGCTTCGACCTGCGCCTGATCGGCGTGGTGCTCGAAAAAAATGGCGCGGTTATCGCGACTGGCGCGGGCGCGGCGGCGCTCGGCAATCCGGCCAACGCGGTGGCGTGGCTGGCGAACAAGTTCGCCACCTTCGATCAGCCGCTCCGAAAGGGGGACCTGATAATACCGGGCTCGCTGACGTCCGCCTTCGACGCCAAGCCGGGCGATAACGTGACTGCCACCTTCGACCGGCTCGGCTCTGTGAGCGTGCGCTTCGTTTGACCGTCCGCCGCGCTCTTCTTATCGCCCTCACCATCGGCCTGCTCGGCTATTTTGCCCCGCCGCGCGCCGCTGCCGCCGCATCGAAAGTCTTCAATCTCACCGTCGAAGACAAAACGATCGATATCGGCTACGGGCTTACCTATGCTGCGTGGACCTACGACGGCACGGTCCCCGGACCGATTTTGCGTGCGCGCCAGGGCGATACCGTCGCGATCAACCTCGCCAACCATACGACCATGTCGCACGGAATCGAGATCGACGCCGCGCAGATCGCGCCGATTCATTTCTCCGAGCCGCCGGGCAAAAAGACCACCGCTTACAAATTCCACGCCGCGGTGCCCGGTGTGTTCCTCTACCATTGCAGCGCGATCCCGATGCTCAACCATATCGCCAACGGCATGTTCGGCATGATGATCGTCGATCCGGCTGGGGCACTGCCACCGGCGCGTGAAGTGATGCTGGTGCAAAGCGAATTCTACGGTAGCCCCGACAAAGCGGGATTAATCGCCGGCGACACCCGCAAGATGATGGCCGAACGTCCCGATTACGTGGTTTTCAACGGCGTGTTGGAGCGCTATTCGGACCATCCAATTCAGATCAAAGTCGGCGAGCTGGTGCGCGTGTACTTCGTCAATGCGGGACCGAATCTGAGCTCGACGTTTCACGTGCTCGGCGCGATCTTCAGCACGGTCTATCGCGGCGGTAATCCCGCCGACGCGATGCATGGGCTGGCGGGGTTCGAAATCGGACCCGGCGACGGCGCGATTTTCGAGTTCCGCGTCAGCGAGCCGGGCGACTATACGTTCCTGGATCATGCGATGGCGCGGCCGTACCAGGGCGCGATCGGAATCTTCCGCGCCGTCAGATAAAGGCGTCAAGTCCGCGAGGGCGGATGCTTCTCGCCTGAAGAGCCCCGGCGCCACCTGTCATACATCTTCGAGCCGCACGCCATGTCCTGCGCGCAGGCTCGCACGTGCCTGGATCGATCCTGCGAAGAAAGCGCGGGTCGTTTTCAAGCCGGTAGCCGAACCTGTCATCTTCAGTTTCAAAGTCCTTTCCGGACTTCTTAATTGGATTAGTCAACGGTCGGTCTTCCGAGGAGTTTGCGGCCATAGATCATTCACTGCCTTGAGGATGACATAAAGAGTTTGACAGCGGTTGTCATTCTGAACGGAGGCTGCCGTAGTGAAGAATCTAAGACCACTTTCGTGTCGGCATTTGTCATCGTCTCGGAGGTCCAGCGACGGTGGTCATAGATCCTTCACTGCGGTCAGGATGACACAAGGAGTGGCGGCTCAGGTGCCGGACGGGATTGCTCTTATGCCTCGCGGGCGCCGGTCGACGAACAGTGCGCGAGGTAGTCGTCGAGCATCTCGAGACGATCGTTGCCCCAGAAGAGTTGATCGTCGGCGATGAAAGTCGGCACACCGAAGACGCCGCGCCGCAGCGCTTCCTGATGCTCGCGATCGGCGGCTTGGCGGATCTCATCGGAATCGACCGCCGCTAGAAACGCCGCCGACTCGAGTCCGGCTATTGGCGCGAGCGCGACCAGCGTCTGCTCTGAGACATCGGGACTGGCGCCCCATAACAGATCGTAGGCGGTGCGCAGGTAGACTGCTTCATTGCCGGCCCGCCGAGCCAGGATGAAGCCGCGATCGATTCGCACGACGACGCCATGGGTCTCATGCGAAACGTGGCCGGGGGACGTGAGCGTGACGTTGTAGCGCCGGGCCCATCGCTCGAGGTCGATCCGTAAATAACGATACTTCGGCGGCAGCGAATGGTTCGGCGCGCCGCCCGTGCCGACGTTGCGCTTGACCACGACGTTGTCGACCGGATGGTACACGAGCGTCGCGCCGTGGCGCGCGGCAATCTCGCCGATTCGGAGGCTCCCGAGGTAGGAGAAGGGGCTGTAGAAATCGAAAAAGAAGTCGATTTTCATGTGATCGCCTCCCGCCGCCTACAGCCGAACCGCGCTTTTGGGTTCGCGCAGATACTCTTCAAGAAAATCCAGTCGATCGTTGCCCCAGAACGCCTGGTCGTCGACGAGGAACGTTGGCACGCCGAAGACGCCGCGCGCATGGGCCTCGTGATTTTCGCGATCCCACGCCGCCGCCGTTTCCAACAGATTTGCACCGTTGATGCATTCGGCGGGCGGTAGACCCGCGGCGGTGGCGGCCGATGCAACGATCGTATCGCCCGTAACGTCTGGCGTGGACGATCCCGCCCATAACGACGCGAAGGCGGCGCGGGCAAACGGCGAGCCGGCGTTGCGTTGCGCGGCCCATACGAACGCCCGATTCAGCCGGGCCGTCCGCGCCGAATCGAAGAAGTTGTTGTTGTCGGGGAAATGCAGCGGCGCGCCGTATCGCGCGGCCCATCGCGCGAGGTCGGTTTTCACGTAGGCGAGCTTTTGCGGGATCTGATGGGCCGGCTGGCGGGTGTTTCCGATCGCCGCCTTGGCGGACTCGAGGTTGATCGCGTGCCACACGACCTGCGCGGCGAAGTCCTGCTCCAGCCGGGCTATCCGAAATGTGGCGAGATAGGAGTACGGACTCAAGAAATCGAAATAGAAGTCGACGCGCGCCATCACGCTTCCCCCTGCGGCGGCGGAAAACTTCCCGACGCTATCCGCATCCCGCCGCCGCCGTCAATCAGTTAGCTGGGACCTAGGTGAAGAAGTGGGTGCAGGTGCCTCTTGAGAAAAGGATCAGAACAGCCGCAGCCTCGGTTCCGACTCGCGTGCTCGCTCCGCGCTAACGCGCTCCGCTGGTCTCGGGCTTGACGACGCGGCCGACGATCACCTCGTCCACCAGGCCGTATTCGACCGCCTGGACAGCCGTCATGAAGGTATCGCGGTCCGTATCCTTTTCGATCCGCTTGATACTCTGGCCGGTGTGATGGGCAAGAATATCGTTGAGAATCTCGCGCAGGCGCAGCGCCTCGCGGGCCTGGATATCAATATCGGCCGCCTGGCCTTCGAATCCTCCGGAGAGCTGATGGATCATCATGCGTGCATGCGGCAGCGCGTAGCGGCGGCCCTTGGCGCCGGCGGCCAGCAGTACAGCCCCCATGCTCGCGGCCTGGCCGACGCATAGCGTGGAGACGGGCGGCTTGATGAATTGCATCGTGTCGTAGATCGCCATCCCGGCGGTCACCGATCCGCCCGGCGAATTGACGTACATGCTGATCTCTTTGTCGGGATCTTCGGACTCAAGATAGAGCAGCTGGGCCGTCACAACGTTGGCGACATCGTCGTTGATACCGCCGCCCACGAAGATGATGCGATCCTTCAGCAGACGCGAATAGATGTCGTAGGAGCGCTCACCGCGCCCGGTCTGCTCGACAACGAATGGAATCAGAATGCTCATGGATTGAAACTACTACAGGGGTCGATTGCCGTCGAGGCGGGATGCGATCGCCCCCAAGCCACAACGTCAGCCGTCGGGTGGCGCCGGCCGGCTCGATTAATTGCCATTTTTGCTGAATGTAACAATGTCGTAACAAAAGGCTGTTACGTTCGCCCCGTCACCTTGCGGATAATAGGGATCGTAAAAGGGGCGGTCGGTGGCGGCACTGGCGTCACAAAAGAGGCGGAAGGAATTGGCTGAATTTATGGAAGCCACGGGGGCGGATTCCGCATCGGCGACGATCCCGCGGCGGCGGTCAGGACGGCTCAGGGTTGGCGTCCGGCTCGTCGGCGACCGGATCTTCAACCTTTCCACCCTGGCACTTGCGCTGATCATCCTAGCCCTGCTGTTTGGGCTGGCGCTGGCGCTGCTGCTCGATTCCTCCCAATCGATTCATAAGTTCGGCTGGCGCTTTGTTATCAGCACCGACTGGG
>Ga0302325_10013400_pt1 | contig 17488 bp, 15 predicted proteins | sample Palsa_T0_2_FD_201948 | JGI IMG/M metagenome (GOLD analysis project Ga0302325, IMG submission 201948) | Peat permafrost microbial communities from Stordalen Mire near Abisko, Sweden - Palsa_T0_2 | ecosystem: Environmental > Terrestrial > Soil > Palsa > Peat permafrost | place: Sweden: Abisko... | reverse complement strand
AGGCAATAAGGGCCAGTTCCTACAACTTTCCTGGCCTGTTTGTGTGATGTTGCGTGACTGTGCTGCGGCTAGTGGCGTTACGAAAAGAATCGTGGAGCAGCGTGAAGTGTAGTGGATTGGGTTGGAATGGGTGAAGTCGGTGAACGCTGTCCCGGCCGCTGACACTCAGTGAACCGAGACAGCGTGATTCGCCCCGCACGGCGCCGGCGACCCCTATTCTAACCGCTTTTGGGGAGGTCTTGAGTAGCGTGTTCAGGGGGTGCCAAGTGGATCTGCATTCAAGACTCGAAAGGGGCCTAGGGGCCATCTACTCTTCCCTGACTACGTCGAGGTTGCTGGGTTTGCGCTTGCCAGGACTTAATCATCAAATGCTAAACCATGTAGCTGAATGCATTGGGAAAATGCTCTTGAGAAATGCTCAACGTTTGCTGACTTCTCCAGGAAGATGTACCTCAATTTGCGTTGCGTTGCGCAGATGCGGGACGGGAACGAGGCAACGGCAATCCCTTCCTGGGTCTGTTGTTGCGATAGACTCTTGCATTGCTGGTTTCAACAATTCGCTGATATGGCTATATTGAAAAGCTTGAATCTTCATTTCTGTATAAGAGGCAGATGAAGTAAGCTCCACCCATCTCCATCAGAACATTCAAACTCAACATATTCGCATCTTCACCATCCTCCATCCACATCTTCAAATATAAAAACATATCTCACCCCTCTTATTTGATACTTCATATCTTCTTCCACAATGGTCTCTACTGCAGAAGGCATCGCCTATTCTGAACTTGTCGTTTACATACCCATCTTCCTCCTCACTGCTATCATCATCTTCCGTCATGGCTTCCAAAAGCAACTTGGATGGATCTACCTTACAATCTTCTGCGCGGTCCGAATTGCTGGCGCCATCTTCGAAATTAAACGGGAACACAGCCCAACCAACAAAACAGACATTGAATGGGCCGAGATACTTCAATCAGTTGGACTTTCTCCTCTGTTAATGGCGAGCTTAGGGCTATTAAAAAGAGTGTCAGTTAACACCCCCCAAAGTTTTGAAGGAATACTAACATGCCCCCAGTACGGATGAAGTTTCCAAACACGTCCGCAGTATGAACAACAGCTTCTTACCCACATCTGGTATTGCCAACATCGTGACCAAACGGGCCACAGCCAACTCTCGACGAAGCCGCATCATCCAAATCGCGCAGCTGCCAACAATGATTGCCTTGATTCTCTGTATCGCCGGTGGAACAGATGAGGCAGGGTCCGAAGTGTCAGAAGGACAGAAACTCACGAAGATCGGCATTGCAATCTTCGCGGTCATCTATGTTCTCCTCTTTGCACTCAGCGTTATAACGATGAAGGACGTCGGAAATGCTCCTCGCGAGGATAAGCGCATATACATCGTTATTCTCATCGCTCTTCCACTCATTGCTGTTCGTCTGCTTTGGAGTATTCTTTCTGCATTTGGACACAGCTCGGACTTTTCTTTGAATAGCCCAAAGCCGCTGATTCAGCTGTTCATGGCAACCGTCGAGGAGTTCATCGTTGTTGTATGTTACACTACAGTGGGACTCTTAATCTAGAGCTGGTAACGGAGAATCTCAAGTATGAGAAGGAGGAGTGATAATACGGGGCCTACGGTTTGAAGTAGCTTCTGACTGTGGTTGGCCAAGTGAGAGAGCAAGGAGGGTGTTCGCAAATGTACAACATGACTTTAGCGAATATACAGGGGCACGGCCATTTAGATTCTATAAATAAAAAATCCTTCATTTTTACCAGATTACTTCTATTAGCTCAATTCATACTTGCAGTTTCAGGTGAACATTGAAGATACCTCAGAAGAAGTGGAAGAAGTGACGTAGCACGTGACCACATTTTCACAGCTCTTCTGCATAAGTCTGCACTAAACAGATCTATACTAAGAAAACATTTTTATCCACTTCTATTTTCTATCTGCCAATAAGCCTCCCATATGTTAAGTCCGAGAGTAAAGGCGTGAATTTGAAAGACCCCGGTCTGGGCCTTGCAGAAGCTAGGCCGAAGAGGGCATGCTGGGCGCTGGCCAATTGTGTGCGGCCTCCCTCTCGCAACATCACCACTTCCATATGAAGAGCATCCCTCCTCCGCCTCATCTCAGTACGTCTGAGACGCCACGGCGCAAGATCTTGGATGGCATTGCTCCAAGCAGTCCCATTACAGGTTAGTGCCTGGCCAGTCTCGCCCATTGCACCTCGGACGTCACCCGTCGCGGCTTCGACGGCGCACCACTTCTCCCACACTGTTCGAGGCCACGAATTACTCAACAACGATACCGAAAGACCGCTTTTATTGCATTTCCCTGCGCACTGAGGGCTAGATTCGTCAATGATGGCTCCATTTAGGGTCTTGGTACTGCAAATCTTGGCGGCCGGATGATCGAACAGTCTGCTTTTCCGCCACGGACCTCGAGGACGTGCCTCTCAAATATACATTGTGTTGCCAGGAATCCTGGTTATCTGTATGCACACTCTCCATCAACATCCGGTGCCTCTGGTTGTTTCCATCCCGTCTACTAGAACATCATAGGACTTGCCATCTGGTCATGTTCTGAGTTCTATCGAATCTCACTCAGCCTCAATACGACGATACGCTATATACCCCATAGTCTGCACTGCCGACATCTCAGAGAGTGATTTCGGGCTCACCGACACCGCGCAATGCCTATCATTGTTGGACTTCTGGCAATCGGAGTCAGTCATGCTATTGACAAGTACCAAGAAAGACAAGCAGCTAAGAACGCTGGAAACGATTCTCATAATCAAGACGCCGGTTTCGGTTTGTAATTCTCTGCCCACATAGCCGAACTAGATGCTGATCGCTCTCGCAAGAAACCGAAATTGCATCTGCTGAACTTGAACGGCATCGGGAGGAAGAAGCATTCCGTGAACTTCAGGACTATGCCGACTTCCAAAAGACTCTTTCGAGTAAAGTCTTGAATGAGCTATCAAGAGATGATTCAGTATCACTGTCTTATTCCTCTCAGCTCAGGGCCGATAGCAACGTAACTACTGGAAAACACTGGTACGATCCACTGAATGGAGTTCGGTACACGACTCAAGCTCGATTATCATGTCCTATCATCATCTCTCAAAAGGCTCTCGGATCTGACGGACCTGGCTGGGTTCGAACCTACTCACCTGCTTTGATGAATTGTGGCATCTCTCAAGAACCATTTCTGAGATTTTTGGATTCCTTCAACGAGTCTTTGCAAGTTCGTGTCTCCATGTATGTCTGTTAATGACCAACTGACTTACATCTTTAGTTTTACCCTGAGATGGATGCTGTGAATGTCGCCGCACTCGAATCTGGGATTGGTTGGCGGAGCAAGACGAGTAACATTTCCACGGCCATCCCTAACGCAGTTCGACTAGCAAAAGATGCACAACGATGGCGAGAGTAAGTGATCACATGCTTTCATCCTTACACTATTGTAGCAGCTGATACTTTACCAATAGCATCGACAGTTTTCTCGATCACGCAAATCTCAATCTGTTCTCCCCCCGCGGCCTCTTCGCCATGGTCATAGTATCAAACCCAAATGACCTATCACCACTTCTCAAAATCAACGTCTTCGACGCCTCAAATACCATCACGTCAGATCTCAGCATGCAAGGTTTGAATTCCGGCGACATGGACCAAGGACAGACACAACTCACCTACAACCAAGCCAAACAACCGCATACAAACCAGACTCCTGGGAGACGGTCCAACAAACTTCAGAAAATGAGCAACTTCATCTCCGAATACAGCGACCGAAGGCACATTCAGCCCATTAATCCGTCCAACAATACGCCCTTATTCTCTCTAATTTCAAGCATATCCAACAGCCGCGAAAGCAAGAAAGAGTCACGCAAACGACGAACCAACCGATTTCAGCGCGCACGCCCATCATCTAGAGCGAGTGGAGCTGGCTCAGTCGAGAGTGCTTTCGTTACGAAAGTGGGAAAGGCGCCTGCTTCAACAAGGGGTATCCTGGAGCGTATGCGAAGAGAGGATGACGATGATACCAAACAAGGAACATATGACAGTGACTCGGAGATACAGCCGGTGCGCACTCCTTCTCACTACTCCGAGGTTTTGAATTTCTGCTAACTAAAATAAGGGGGCACTATACCTAGTAATTGTCAACGACCTATCAGACGACCAGAGACTATCAGACCATTGCGAAATATACGATGAGCCTCCGATTGATATCGATCCAGCACTCGATAAAGGAAAGGCAAATGATGCTTCTTGGTACGGGCAGGATGGAGGAGAAGATAGGATGCCAGAGAAAGATATGATGGGAGACCAACATTTTGAGGAAGCAGGTGGAGATGAAGAGGACTTACCGCCACGCTATAGCAGTATCCACCCACAACACCTGGCCCGTGTCCAAGCTTGGAGAGAGGAACATGCGGCTGCAGAAGATTCGATGTTATAAATAAGTTGACCAAATTTTCCGTGTGGAATCTGAGTTCGGGCGGAGCATCTCGCTTGTCAAATATACAGGCAGGAGTAGGCAGGACAATTTTCAATACCATATTCAAAAACATTCTGTAAAGGAGTCTAATGCCAAGCCTTCTGTGTCAAACTAAACTCCTCCCACCTCAACCCCCTACTCCCCTCATCATCCCAAGAACCCCACTCCTGCTCATCAATCCTCACAACGCTACTCCATCCCCTCACAAGACTCCTCCAATAACAAACTTCGCTCGCTTCGCTCAAATACCCCTTCCTCACAACATTGCTCTGTCTCTCTGCAATGCCTTCCGCGATCTTCGGATTAGCTCTCAGCCACGCAACTGTTGCCTCGAGATCCGACCAATCGGGAGAAATGAAGATGATGTTTGCTTGCGATGGGGGATATGATTTTGGCCAGCGGGAGTTGGGGCGTGGCTGGTCTTGGTTTGATGGTGAGGGCGAAAGAGGGAGGGAAGAAGAGAATAGTGGGCGGAGGAGATGTGTGGTGTGCATCAGGTATGAGAGGGGCGGCGTAAGGATGACGGAGCGGCAGGATTGGTGGAAGGGAAGGCGGCCGGAGTAAGTAACACCCTTTATCAGCACGTTAACAACAGCTGCTTTCTTGTATTTGTAAAATAGAAGGGGGAGAACGGATTGGGTACCTCGGTGTAGATGATGTATTTGTATTTACAAAAGTCTTCAATGAGCAGCGAATTACTCGCCTTGTCCCCGTTGGTGTACCACTTCAAATCCTCGACGTCCGCCCACTCCTTCCCTTTAGTTACCTCTAGTAACTTCGGCCTCAGATTCGTGTTTCCTACTGAGTTGAACCATGCGGTGCCGCGCCAGACGACTTTATCGATTTTCTTGGACCAGGGAGTTATCGATTCGACGGTGGAGATCCGAGAAAGAGCGGAGTCCAGGGTGCCGATGAAAGGGAGAGGCCATGCCCAGAAGGAGAAGTGGGGCATCATCCAAAAAGTTTGCGGGATCTGAGGGTCGTTTGGGCGTGAGAAGGAGAGGGCGTTCGAGTGTGGGGTATCAAGGATGGAAAGGGTTAGGATTGTGTCTGGCATGGGTTCTGGTGAAGTGACTATGGCGCGGTGGAGTTGGTGGAGAACTGCGTTACGTTCCTATCTGTTTGTTAGTATTCTGAAGAAGAGTCGTTTGAGAATGGGTAGTTATACGTAGCCCATGTCTCTGTTTGGTCGATGTTCTGCGGTTATTATATACATCTGTGGATTAGGGTTCAGAAACTGGTACGACTTTGCTGATTGGATTGGAAGGGTTAAAGAATAAACTCACTTTTCCATCTTTAATCCTTAGCTGCACCATTCCTGTGTAATCGTCTGGCTCCTTCTTCAATGTGAACGGTCCCCTTGCCACAGCATCATCAATCTCCTTCATCAGCCCCGGAAACGTAATTCTGCATTGCCCCTCGGTCAACGAGAGATCCTCCAGCGTCTCTTTGGATGGGTAATTTGTGGAAAAGAAATCAAAAATCCCCCGCTGCTTCAACGAGCCTATGGAACCAGGAACCCCATGGAAGAAATCGACGAGCGCAACAAAACCAAAGATGAAGCAGGCTCCTCGCACCAAAGTTCTGCGCCGGAGCGTCATGATTCAGAGCATTCTAGACTTTCATTGGAAAGGAATATTGTATTGAAGCTTAAAATTAAATTTCTTGAAGCTGCAAGATTCACGACCGAGGTGGGCGGGGTTTCCGCGATGGGAAAAACAGGCTAATATTCAGCAAATGGGAATTCATCTCACTGAAGATGACACGTCCTGTACAAGAGGATTTGTATGAAACAAACACTGAATTCGAAATCGTCAAGTCCGATAGTGGTGGCCATTGATGTCTCACTTGAGTTGGGTTCTTATACTACAACGATGAAATTTAAGAGCCTGCACGTGACCTGCTGCCATCAGGTACAACCTCACTTGACTCTCCTCAGTTTGCTCCTTCAGACGAATCCAAGAGAAGGTAGGCTTGATCACCTCTAACTCCACTTTGCGCTTTACAAAGCCTCCTTTCTTCTTGATAACTCTCGAAGTGTCCTGCATCTGCAAGTAGGTATACCGAGAAATTTGTCCTCCCTCGTCCACTGCGAGCTCGTGTACGCCATGCTTGGGCGCAGCTTACCAGAGTAACTCTGAAAACTTGCTAATATATCTGTGAAATGTATTTCCATACTCTCTAATGACTCTTTGTCTCGTGGCTACACTCTGTTTAAGGATTTGAGGTGTGCTTATAAGTCGTTCAGCTGGAAGTGCATTTCGCCGTACGCTTGCAGAAGCAAAGTGACTTCATATGGCAGTGAAGACATTGTCTCTGCAAGAGATTGTAAAGGAATGCTGTTCCTACAAGAACAAAGCTAATTATTCTGATATCGGGAGGAAGAAACGTAGCTCAAGTCTTGATTTGAATGAGGTCAAGTAAGAGCCGCTTCTATTAAATCTACCCGCCTGCCAAGTCTAACATGAACTTCCCAAATTCTCCATATCCCGTAAATTTCTGACACAAAGTTGTTGCTCCGAATTTCTTTTTTGGGATATTATGATATAAAGTTGTACAATAAGGACGGCGAATGGAGGCACGAAGAAAAGGATTGCTCCTTGACCAAGAGTTGTAATGACGAGGGTGTGTGATATATGCACAGCTAGGTACCTATCTTGCACAATTCAAGTGATATTTGCCAAACAGTGCCAAAGATCATGTCAATTCTTGCAATTAAAAATGGCTTGATCATAGTCACTCGACTGGCTAGAGGGCAACCATACAAAAACAGAAGACAATCGAAAAGCCATGCGTTCATGCTGGACACGACGGTCCTTTCAGAAGAAACATAACAAGAGGTGGAGGAGCACCTCTCCAATCACAGCCTCTCAAGAAGAAGCCCTGGCGTTTAATTCATGGTATTCGTCACCCTCATTATCTCCCCAATTGCCTCCACGCCCAACCAACAAATCCCAATTCCAAGCGCCCCAGCCCACCATCTCACACCCTCCCTTATTCCCTCCATCATCCCATATCTTCACCCCATCTCAATCTAAGCCTTCACCTCAACAGCCGGCGTCGAAGTCCCCTTAAAAATATCCGGCCAACACTTCTCCTTCGTCCACACCTTCTGATCATGGGTCTCCGCGTGTGTCTCCAGCTGCTTCAAATTGGTATTCACGAGCTCCTTTCGGCAGTTGGCGCACTATGCGCAACACGTTGGATTAGCCCTTTCCTACTCGCCCACTAGCTCTCTGTATCTCTCTTTCTATTTCACTCTCCCTTTCACATCATCTTGCCCTTCCACACGAACTTCTCTTAGGACTGGAGTTGGTGCGCAGGCGTATGGATGGAATGGAATAGGAGGGATGTTCCCAATCCCTCAATCAGGAGGTCTCAAAAACATACAATGCTCGTAGGCTTCGGCGCCTTGACCGGTAGTCCGTTCGCCTTGACCGGGGCGCGCGTGCCTTCCTTGTCGCCTTTGCGGTGTTCGCGCTGGATCTATTTCCCACTCATATCAGCATAGATGCTCTCCATATCCATACCAAGCTCATAGATAGGTACTCGTAATTTGGGAACGGAGGCAGTAGAAAAGAAGAATATGGTGGAAGGAGGAGCATATTCTCCATTCAAGGTGAGGAGAGGAGGGAAGAAGGAAGAGAGGCTGATAGACCTTTGCTTTCTTAGAGACAGGCATATTGACTCTCTGTTTTTTGGTGTGTTTGGGCTGTGGTAGAAAGCGAGGGGTCGAAGATTGTGGTTTGGGGAAGGCAGAAATTTTACAGAAATGTCAGGCGGTGAGCTCTTCGGGTCGGGATCTGCTGCTGGCGGGGGGGTCACTTTTTCACAATTCCAGCTTCCATGCCCTCTTTTCTTGTCACTTTGAAATCGGTTCTGAACTCGCTAGTTGATGGCAATCGCATAGAGATTCATATGTAGCAACGATTAAATCAATCGATTCATTATTCCTGCCGTTCACTTCATCTAAGCAAGTCCAGGTTCAGTCGTCCCCGTCCCTCATCAGTGCTAGCGATACAAATACACATATGCCACCCTGACAACCCCTAGCTCTCTTTGCTTCACCTCATCAGTAAAAGCTCGTTTTTATCATTTCACCCCATGCCCTGAACTCCAGCTCCGGTCCCAGATAAGAGATCAGGACTATGTAATGCCCTGTGAAAAAGTAGAACGCCGTGGACCAGGTATCGCGCACACCAAGAGGAAGATGACGGATGCAAGCACAGAAACGAATGTCTTCACGTTTCGTCCCCTCCCTGTAGCTATTGTCTCATGTTCTGAAGGTCGCCGTCTCCCCTGAAGCAAATGCCCGCGAAACGGAGCGGAGAGCTGTGGAAAGTTACTTCCAAAATGGCCTGTGCCGGAAATCATTTTGTATGCCATTCTGGCCCCTGTTGTAAACTTCTATATGCACTTAGATCCACGACGGAGGTGGCATGCAATAGGCCGATTTCCCTTTTCCGTATTCATGATTCCAGGGTGAATCATACGCTTTGAGGGAAGTTACCATTTGGTGGAGGACTGTTGACCATGCTGTTGCGCTTATTACGGCTCTTTTTCATCTGGCTCTTCAAAGCGCTCGAGTCGAGAGGCTTCAGAAGCTCAAAGCTACAGAGAAGCTCGGTCGAAACACTCATAACAGCACCGTAATTGTCGAATTCCCCGCAATAGTTTGGCGCAGAGAACACCGTCACCAGGATTCTATCTTCGAAAAACTCGTAGCCATCCTCGACCACCATGTGTGCCCGGCAAACCAAATCAAAATCGTGTCTTGCCAGAAACTCTGTTATGACCTTTTTCCCAAATGAATAACTGACGCCTCGCTCGCTGGATTCCCAATCCTTTTCTTGATCTGCTGGATCTGCCCATAACAAGTCGTTCAAGAGTCCGAAGTCTGGTACGTCTGTCGGTCGTGCAATATGCCTAATATCGTCCATGTGACTGAGAGCTGGTGATAACCCTCCGTGAACGCAGAAAATCTTTCCGGCAACGATGGCAGCAATGGGTAGCTAGTGTATAGTCAGCAGTGAAGGGCTGTAAGATATGGGACAACATACACAATTGAAAGTATCCACAAATGTCTTCCAAACCTTGACATTGCACCTCCGTTTGCATTCATCATAAAACCCATATACTCTCGTGACATTCGCACATTCGTGATTGCCTCTCAGCAGGAAAAAGTTCTCGGGATACTTGATTTTGTAGCACATCAAAAGGAGAATCGTCTCCAGAGAATGCTTTCCTCGATCCACGTAATCGCCTAAGAAAAGGAAATTCGCGCTCGGTGGGAATCCACACATTTCGAACATGCGGATAAGGTCAGAGTATTGCCCGTGCATGTCACCCACAATCTTAACCGGGGCTTCTAGCTCGATAAGAGGGGGTTGTTCGAGGAAGATCTCCCTCACCCTAGAACAAATAGAATTGATCTCCGCATTTCTCAGACAAACCCCCTTTGTACTTTTCCCAGCATATCCAGCGTCCAGAAGTCGCTTGATGTAGTCGTCAATATCCGAATCCTTCAACTCGCCCATTGCCATCGTTAGGGAGCTCGGCGTGCCGCCTTCATCGCCTGCTGAAGGCGCTGCCAGGAGTGCATCTTGTTGAATGGGATTTATGGTATTCGCTCTCTTTACTAGGATCGACTGACCAGCGCGTTGCAGATGTGCATGTGGGTTCGTTCCTCCGGAAGGTGGCTGATCAGAGACGTGGTCAACTTCACCACTCCGTTGTGCAGCATCGACGTCATGGTGCCCTGCTCGCATGGAGGCAGATTGAATTGGAGATGGCGGTGGCTTTGGTTCATCGGAAGGTGAACCCGCATCGTCTCCGTCGTCCTGCGATGGTGACGTGGGATTTGATACTGGCGAGTCTGGCGAGTTCGTCTTGGAAAGTGCTGAGCGGCCACTTTTTCCAGATCGAAAAGAAGCAGCATCAGATTTATCAACAAGTGTTTCGCCATTACTCAATCCCGATGCAGAATTGCGTGGACTTTCTGTTCTGCCACTGCCGGGGATCTTGGACCTCAATCCTCGGAATGACCGGTTCGATTCCTTGGTATCTGATTTGCTGAACGATGGATAAGACTGGAGATTATCCAAATCTTTATTCAAAGAGGTCTGCGATGCCCCACCTTTGGGGGTGGACGTTCCCGAGCCTTTTGAAGGTTGGTTTCCCATCTTGGTTATGTTCGTTCGTAGGAGTCTCGGGAAGGCGGTTATGTTCTGATTCTCGAGTTCTCAAAGAAGCATATGATATAACCTGTTGGCGTAGGTTGTGGGGGACTCGGGGGCTTTGTAGTCAGCTAGGAATGGATTTATGGACGGCGAGAAGAAGCTGTCCGGAGATATGGTGTAGGTCCGGATGGCAGGGAGAGGTGGCCGAGGTGACTACCGCAGAATCGGTATACTCTTGGACAAGGTTGCTGTCTTTCAAAGGAAAATTGGAAATTGCAGTCGCTTTTGCAGCTTACTGAGTATCGAGTTGTTTAAGGGCCTCTCGAGCTCGCAGGGATGGGCTGACGTTGCTGAGTCACAGCTATCGTCAGTAAAGTTGACTAGAAGAGAAGCGGTCTAAGGGAGAAGGCTATCAAGAGAGAAGGCTAAGGAGCGCAAAAGTTTCTTTGGAGGCTGAGGGAAGGAGAGGGTCGCCGAGTAGTGCGGCCAGAAGGGGGGAGCATTGATCATGCGTGCGGCAAAGAACGAACCTTGTGAGCCGAGCTGGAAGAGTGCTCAGAGAAGAATCTGCGTCTGCATGAGGTATTTCTGATAATCGCGCACGAGATCACCGGTTCGAAGAAGGTGTTTTGAGGTCGCCGGCGCTTCTTTTGGAGTGTGTAAGGCTGTGCCTGGTGGAAGTGTGGGGTTTGTCGTCAGAGGAATGGCAGGCACGTGGCCCAATAAATGAGGCCGGAGCCGGGTCCGATGGTCGTGAAACAGGGTCGGAGAAATGTGTAATCGCAAGAGGAGTCGCTATCGAATCTCGTGTGGAATTTCTCTTGGGGATTGGGTGATCGGCGAGTCGAGGTTGGAGGTTGACTGAGGATGAATCTCGAAGCTCGCAGGTCCCGGAAGGTTGGGTGCCAGAATGCCTGGTCCTGGGTCGCTTAGCGCTAATCGCGACGCGAAGACATGGGGCAGGATCTGACTGAATCTTTTCATTCTCTTTACCAAGAGAAACTCAAAAGACCTCGAGAGGCAGATCTCGATTTCAATTCTAAAATAAGCAACTTGCAACTCTGTTCTTCCACTTCTTCTGGTGCTTGGGACCGAATAATCCGTTTCCCAGATCACCACGAACTTCGAAGACGGCGACGTCACGCCAAGACATGTGGCAAAGACTTGAAGCCCATGTTGGGTAGAAGCTTTCGAGGAAGTTTTCTCCTCACAAGATGTATTTCCATGCACGTCTGTGGTAACTCTTTTCTTTCACAATGATGATGCTCTAGTCATCGCGTGGATCTACATAAGACCCTTTTCTGAGTTATCTTGCCGGGAGAGATCCAGGCAAGTGGTGTTATCGACGCGCGTTTTCTAGCAGAAAACACCTCAACCCCGTCAAGCTTAGGGGCTTGAGTGAAGCTACTCTTGGTGACGACGCCGCTGAACATGGCTGAGTACTCCTTTGCATTCAAGTGATCCTTTCCCATAGTGTAGCGAGCACCTATCAATTGCTCGAGCACTGCGACAAGGCGGGATCTCCATTTATGGCATGATCTATAGATTTGATCTGGATTACTTCAAAACCATGGTAGAGATTCTCGCCAAGGACATGGAAAGCGGCAGAAATTCCGAATGTCCCAAGTCAAAGTTGAACGATATCTGGATATGGAGGGCCTACGACCTTTGTATTCGCACTCTGAGTATTCCAAGATTCTCGAAGGAACAGAGCTTGGAATGGGAATGTCTGATTGAGTATTTGGAGAGGCGCAGTCAAGATGTGTCAGTAAGCTGGGATACATTCAGTACCACTTTTCTGCTCCACCGCCAGATGTAGCGACCCGGAGAGCAACATACGATGTTTGCTTGCGGCGGACTGCATCTGTGAAGCAGGAGAACATATCATGTCAAGTTCACGAACTGAGCGGGTACTCACTTAGTGTAACGGCGTCGTAATCTGGAATTCTGCAGCTTCCCAGACTTCTAGATCCCTCCCCGCAGACCAGGCCGAAAGAAAATTGAGCCAGCCAGCAGGACCAGACATGAAACTTGAAACTGAGATCTTTCAAAGCTCATATTCCCTAGAGTATATGATAATGTAAAGCAAGTTTAATATCTGCCATTGAGATATCGCCAGGAAAACTCGTGATGTTTGCTCTTATCACGTGTCCTAGATGGTAGGACCCTGCAGCTGATCACATGTCGTACCACCACATTACGAAAACGTTGCATGACCTGAAACACTTCATCCCACACGGGGCGGGATGGGTACTACAGTATTCGTACTCTTCGTACAGTGATGAGCCTCGCCAATTCATGCTGTGGTACACCCAACCTTCTGCTTGCGTAGATCCCCAACCTTATCACAGCACTTGCAAGAGACCAACGACTCAGACTCAGAGGACTTGCAGCGGCCGAAAATCAGCCCCAGAGTGGGGCCTTGTACCAAGTAGATCAAAGTCCCGTTTATAAATAGACGTTGGTGGGTCGTTTGCTGGGGCCAACAAGTAGAGCCTACCTTACCTGCAACCTGCGCCACCGCCGTTGCCGTGGCACGTTGCAGACTTTGGAGATCTTCGGGAGGAGCAATGAGCAACACGATTCCTGTGGCAACGGCAAAGACAACGATTATTCGCGAAAGCGCAAGTACAAACCACGACTCAACATAAATTGATGCATCACATTCCATTGCATTCTTCTCTTTCATCGCAAACATTTGGCTATCTGGTATCACCCAAAATTCAATTGTTTGCTCCGAAAGCTCGCGTCTCGAAATTGACGTAAGCCTGGCCGCAAGCCTCCTGCACTGGACCCCTGCGTCGCTGCGGGCTGAACCCCTGACGAATTGTTGCTACTGCGCCCACGCCTTCTCCGTATTAAAGCTTGAAACCTCCTGCTTTTTTCTCCACCATCCTACAACAACATCATCGTTCGCTCCACGTTCTCTCTCACCAGATTGAAATACGTTCGCTCAAATAAACACCACGGTCGTTGAATACACAAGACATCAAGATGGGTGCCGGAAGATTTGTTTGCGTGGCATTGCCATTTGGTCTGACCATCTGCGTAAGTCTTTATTCGCCTCTTGTTTCCCACCGCTGACCTCACACAGAGTCTCGTCTGCATCCTGATCGTAATGCTCGCTGGTATCACGAACAAATCACTTGACATGTTCGAAGTCAATACCAAGAACCTCTCCATCTCCTCGAATTCCCTAGCAAATCTAGAGAACCTCATTACCAAGAGAGGCGTCTCAGGTCTCACCAACGAAGCTCTTACAAATGTCGCTAGTATCACTTCTGGTACGAACATCACCGCTGCAGAGCTCGGCCTTGCAGACATTTACAAGGTTTCGCTGTTCGATTACTGCTACCAGTCTGGAACAAACACGACCTGCACGAAGGCGAAGTTTGACTGGGCCTCTTCAGCATTGAACACGACTGCTATCCAGGCCCTTGCATCTAGCAAGTCCGGCGTGACCGTCACTCTCCCCAAAGAGTTGACAGGCTCATTACACACCTTCACCGTAGTCTCAAAATGGACCGAGGTCGTCTACGTTATCGCATTCATCGCATGCGTGGTTGAGATCTTCGTCGGCCTGTTTGGTTTCTACTCTCGTGTCGGATCCTGCTGCACCTTCATTATCTCAGGAATTTCTACAGTGGCCATCGTTGTAGCATCCATCATGGCCACCATCCAATCCTCCATCGTGGTCGGCGCTATCGACGCCGTGGCTAAAGCCTACGGTGTCCACTCCTCTATCAATACTTCCTTCCTCTCAATAACCTGGTTAGCAGCTGCATTCAGCATCGGCGGAGGTCTCTTCTGGATGTTCAGCATGTGCTGCTGCGCTGCAGATCACCACAAGCAGTCCAACCGCCGCAGCCGTGCTGGTGACACCGAGAAGCTCATCCCTACTGGCGCATACCAGCGAGTAGGAGAGCCTGATCATTTCCACCCTTATGCTGGTCAGCAGCAGGGTATCTATGCGCCTCAATCGCACAACAAGCCCCTGAGGGGCAATGGTGCTTACGAGCCCTACGCTCACACAGGGTTGTGAGCAGATGTGGTGGAAGGTGTTTACTGGAGAAGAATCTTATTTTAGCGTGCATTGTTGGCGTTCGGGATTTCATTAAAACGAGGAATGAAATGGATTTGGATGAGAGATGTTGTTTCTATTCGATAAGCTAGATTCTGCTCCACAGTTAAGACCGTGGATATAGAATGATAACCATACATTCTGCAATTCTGGTCCAATTTATGCTTTTCATCTCTCAGTCCTTCCACCCGCCCAAACCTTCAAGTGAAGAATACCAGTATCCGGTTCGTCCAAGGATTGTAATCTTTCCAAAGTGATAACTCTCAACAAAGAAAAGAAAATTATCTCCTCAAGCATCATGAATTCGCCCCAGCAGACAAGTCAGCCTCGGTACTCTCTTGTTTGGTGTCGCGCTGTTTGTGCCTACCCAATTGGTCAAGCCTGCATCGAGGCTGAGCTAGTGAGGAGACAACACAGCCTCTCGCACCTTCTATTCCTTTCGCAAAGATTTTTCCAAATTCTAACAGCATGCTCCAATCTTCACTACCAGCGTCAAATATTTGAGTCTTGCCTCAGTGTTCATGTTTCTGCTCGTATATAGTTGAGCGGCACCCCTGTAGCCTAGTCGCAGCAATATGCTCGATCCGCTCACAGCCTTGTCTGTGGCAGGCAACATTGTTCAATTCATCGACTTCAGCACCAAGCTGATTGCCAAGGGCCACGAACTCTACAACTTGGTGGATGGAGCCACCGTAGGTAACGCTGAGCTCGAAGTCATTGCGAGAGATCTCCAGGACTTGAATGGTCGTCTCCAATCACCTCAACCATCTGAAAACGTCCAGGCAGTCTTGTTGGACTCCGATCTAGCTCTGCAAACACTGAGCAAAAAATGCTCCGGTGTTGCAGCGGAGCTTACTGATGCCTTGAATAAGCTGAAAGTTCAGGGCACTGCAAACCGACGATGGAAGAGCGTTCGGCAGGCTTTGAAAGGATTGATGAGGAAGGAAGAGCTGGACGCGATGGTAAAACGTTTGCAGCTTCTTCGAGACGAGCTAAATCTTCATATTCTTGTATCAATGAGGTACAAACTTCCAATTGATTGCTTGCGCTCATTCATATACAATGATTTGATCCGTCTCTGACAGTACTCTTCTTTATAGAGACACCCTCGATATGCAAGCGATAAGATAGACCGAAGGATTTCGACAGTTGGACGAGGTTGCTCAAAACTTGGTAGACAAACTTGAGCAGGACCAAAAGCGCCTACGTAGCGATCTCGAAAACCATACTGAACGCATAATTCACAATCAAAACCATACAAATGATATACTTACCAGGGAACATGAACGGACTCGGAGAACTATACTTGCTTCTCTGTATTCTGGTCGATCGTGTGAGCCTTCTGAAAAGCGAGACTGGTTTTCAGGAGGCAGTGAGGATATAGCTCAAAAAGAAAAGGATTCCATGGTCGAATCTTTTTTATTAGCAAGTCTTCGTTTTCCGACTATGGAAAACAGATTTGAAGAAATCGAGCCTGCACACAAAAAGACGTTTGAATGGATATTCCGGCCACCTGCACAACAATCGAAATGGTCAGATTTCCCGCAGTGGCTCTTGGAAGGCATCGGGATTTACTGGATCAATGGGAAAGCAGCATCAGGAAAGTCAACTCTTATGAGATTCATTTGCGAGGACCCTCGAACAGACACTTTGCTCAACGAATGGTCCAGCCCAGACCTTCTTATAAAAGCGACGCATTTCTTCTGGAATAGTGGAACACCAGATCAGAGGTCTTACCAAGGGCTCCTTCGTGCACTACTTTATGACATTCTTCGACAAGCGAGACCCCTCATTCGGGTTGGTCTCTCCGACAAATGGGCTGCACATCAAGGGTATCCAACAGAAATAGTTCCATCGCTTGATTGGGCCTTGTCAAGACTGATCAAAGCCTTTGATCTTCTGTTTCAAAAAGCCGGCGCCGAGTTGCGGTTTTGTCTGTTTGTAGACGGTCTCGACGAATATGACGGTGATCCTTTTGACATCATCGACCTCTTTATGAGGATATCACAATCTCCGAATGTAAAACTGTGCCTGTCGAGTAGACCACTTTACGATTTCGTCAAATCGTTTAGAGCTTTTCCGACACTCCGACTTCAGGATCTCAATTTCGAAGACATCAAGCAATATGTCGATGACAAACTAGGAGCCAACCACCAAATGCAAGAGCTTCAACGCAAAGAGCCAGAACAAGCGCCCAAACTGTCACAAGAAATCATCGACAAAGCGGATGGGGTCTTTCTTTGGGTCAGACTTGTGGTATTTTCATTACTTCGGGGTCTTCGAAATTCAGATCAAGTCTCTGATTTGCAAAGGAGACTCCGTATCTTACCACCTTCGCTCGAAGATCTATTCAGCCATATTCTAGGCTGCCTTGAGCCTGTCTACCTGAAGCAGTCGTCCCGTATATTTCAAATTTTTGCAGCTGCCCGCCTCACAGGAGGCAGCCTCACTTCTCTCGAGCTCTTGTTCGCCGAAGAGACGGATGCTCAGAGGCTTCTAAGTTCACCTGCCAGTACCATGACCGATCACGAACGAATGTCAAGGATCAGGTTTGTCGACGTTTGGCTGGTGACAAGATGTGGAGGCTTGATCGAGGCCAACAAACCTTCCAATTCGGAGGATATCAATCGAAATCTATCATATCTGCACAGAACAGTTCGAGATTTCTTAGAGCTGCCTCAAATATGGACGCGTATCATGGGTCTCACTCGAGGATCAGACTTCAAC
>Ga0302325_10013396_pt1 | contig 17491 bp, 25 predicted proteins | sample Palsa_T0_2_FD_201948 | JGI IMG/M metagenome (GOLD analysis project Ga0302325, IMG submission 201948) | Peat permafrost microbial communities from Stordalen Mire near Abisko, Sweden - Palsa_T0_2 | ecosystem: Environmental > Terrestrial > Soil > Palsa > Peat permafrost | place: Sweden: Abisko... | reverse complement strand
TACGAGCAATAGTACAGCCTTTAAAGTCAGATGAATATAAGCAGGGACATACGATAACATTCTTCATAACCGTCGATGAAAAATTTCCAGTTAAAATCCCCTTCGTTCGTATAAGAATCATAACTATCATCAGCGTCATTTCACATGGGAATGACAATTTAAAGTCAGAAAAATTAAACTTCCCCAATTCCTCTGTCAGATTTTGGTGATATTCCTTTGCTCAGTGCAGCAAGATGGAGGACTTACGTGGAACGGCGTGACATTCGAATTCGCCGTGAGCTCCTTCAACGGGCTCGTTTTTCAGCCGGAGAGACACAAAATACTTCTGTAAGCAACCCCTTTCCTAGATTAGGCTCCCAAAAATACATATGACGTTTGTAGCAGCTTGGCCGGCAGGCCCGAAGACCACAGTCCTATTTCCACTCGAAAGTTTCTGGTCGCTTTTCGCAATACGCATGCACTTCTTTCCGTGCTGCAAGTCGATGCACTCAAGAAGCTAATAGCCGAAAGACTGCTGTGATGGGTTTCGATAATCCATTCCGATCAAAACCTCCCGTTCGCGAGAAAGGTATTTAAACGGCGCCCAGTCCTCCTGTCCCTACGCAAATTCACATTGAAAATATGGTGTTCCCAAATATCTATTGCATCATGCCGACAAGCTCAACCAGGGGGTGCTTTTCCATACTCTGGGATTTCAATATTACTTCAAGCAAGACTTAGAGTCTTATACCTGAAATTCCTCGAAATACCGAAAAGGCAGGTCAGATGGTTGAAGGCGCTATGGATTCGAGTAATTTACGAACGGCTCCTCCTCAATATACCGAAATTGTGAAAGGCACTATGGATTCCAGCGACTCGAAAACAGCTGCGCCCAGTATAACCAGTTTGAAGTCGAGTTTCTTGGACCTGTCCAAACAGTTCAACCCGGCCACCATCCTTCGAAATGTTCATAAAGCCGATGACGTATTTGCAAAAGCGGTCGTCGCGCTCATTGGGGAACGTGCAGATAATGGCATATTCGCACGAGACTGCTGGGGATATAAATTTCTTCCACCGGTATTGAATCTCAGGCTTTGCCATTCTAACATTAGGACGACTCAAGGGATTGTTTGAGGGTAACAGGATGGGATGACATACTTGGATTCAATGCACATTCTCATCTGAAACGACATTGTGGCAAAGTTGGCAAGGAAGTATATTGAGGATGCAGGGATTGTCGTTGTCAAACTGGATCTTTATATGTCGGACGGTGGTATCTATGCTTCGTGGGCGTTGGACATTCCTGATGACTGATTGGAAGTACTGGAGTGAAAGTCGATTAGTATCAATAAAGCTACAATTTGATCTATATTTTAGTACCGTTTATAGGACATATCCAAACCTTCATTCAATTTTTCATCCACTCTGCGCTTGACCATCTTAGCTCCAATGAAATAAAACCCTGTCTGAGAAGCTTCCCTCATCTCCTATCCTATCCTCCTCCTCCTCCTCCTCCTACCCATTATTCGGGCGTGCCGCGTGCCTAACTTCTATGCCGCCCGGGAATAGATGTCCGTTCCAAGGCAGCATACAGGATAGGATACCGGGTTGTCGTGCCACACACGGATCCTTAATCGTTTTTTGAAAGAAGTGCCGACTACGGTAGTTAAACGCCGATCGGAGCAACTATTGTGAGCTGCAAATGGACGCGCATTATGATGGTCAGGTTGATCGGAATGAGAACTCGGAGGCGGATTGGTACTTGATATTGATTGTATCACCGTGGCGGGATATTCCATAGCTTTTATGTATACAAAGACCTATTAGCCCACTAACGTATAATGCTGTCCATTCCTATAATATCCTTATAATATTCTTCCCACAACAGACCCGGCTTCAATATTTCTTATGCCAACATTCCATGCTCCTGTAGTTTGTAGTCCAGAGCTTCTCTCAAGAACACAAATAAGTGTCGTTTCATCTCGCCACTGTTTTGGATCCATCTGGCATGAGCCGGCGTTGTGGGTGCGGTGTTAGCAGTGTCCCTATACCAATCATTCGAGTCTCCTCCAAGGCACATTAGGACCATTTTTTCCCCATCACAGCAACCGACGAACCGAGTTCGGCATAGAGTGGCGCACTTTTTCAGTTGACGGCAGATTTTCCCTCCTCTACCTCCAACCGTGAGATGCTGAGCACTCCAGTCGTCAGCTCTGATAGCACCGCGTCGTTTGAACTCAACGATTGCAAAAGTGATCCAGGTTTGTCCTTTCTGGAATGCCCAACTATGGTCGACACGGCAGATCTGTTCCCTTCCCATTCTGGTATTGATGCGGGAAGTTGATTCGGAAAATGAAGCAAGGATTTGGCTGTGGCAATTCTGTTGGAGAACCATATCGACAGTCTGAAAAATGGCATTCATTGCTGCCAAGACAGTATCGCCTTCCGTGATACCGGCAGCTAAGGGATTCGGCGGAACATAATGATAAAGACCCAGAAGATTATCGTATCCAGTCAATCCCTGTGGAAGTTTCCACAACTCGAGTGGTCTAACCGGTCCGTAGAGATTGTTTGCCTCGCTCGAGTTGTACACGACACCAGAATACTGCAACGAGGTCGTTTCGGGGGGCACCTCGAGTACAAACTTCGCCGAGAATGTTGGTGCGGGTGCTGAGAGGTTCCCTAGTGGCTCAAACGCCAGGCCCTTATCGGGAATCGTATGACCAGGCACTGGGGATTGCAAAGGCATCGATGCCATTGTGATGGGAGAACCATATGGTGTCGGATTTGTTACTTGGACTATCGGGACTGCAAACGGGGCCGGAGTTATTACTTGGACGGGCAAAGGCGCATTCATCCAGCTTCTCAGCGAGCTAGACCAGAAGAACGTTTGATATTGGGATCCTCCCAAATGCATCGTTCCGGCCATGCCATGAGGACGAGTCTCGTCAGAATAACCATCGCCATAATTTGTTGGAGTTGGGAAGCCGTTCATGAACGTTTAAAACAGCGTGTTAGAGGCGATGCTGGAAGCTCGGTTAAGCAAAAAGGAACAGGTCGGCCGGATTTTTAGTTCAGGAGAGATCTAATATTGCTGATAATATTTAAATGCATCTAAATCTATGTGATAAGCCATAATTTTAGCCAGCAAAGAGTCCCGCCCATGTAGCCGGAAATCTGTATTTACCTCCCCGTAATATGTCGTCCCACAACCGAACCCCGTCAGCAAAATTCTTTCGATAAGCACTCTAAAAAGCCCTCATCCTTCTCTCACTGTTCGATGGTCAACAATATCCTCTCTAAACCAAAGATAACCTCGTCTGGAAAACTTGATGCTAAGAGAGAATACATTGTTGGAAGAGTTGTACACCTTGCTGCCGCTGAGGACAGCGAGACAATGTGCTCACTGCGAGTTGTCGAACAAATGAAAGTAGAGAATGGTCGACAATGTCAAGTTGTCATTGTCAAGCTGCTTAAGGGCACTCTACACGGGGGCAACAACAATCTGTCTGTCGTCTCGGAGGACTCGAATATTGTGGCAAAGTTTTATGACCCCGATTTCGCACGGTCCCACTTGCACCACGATTCCATTCTCCTTTGCAAAAGCTCGAAAAACGCCGAGAAACATGCCTATAAGAAACTACATGATCTTTAAGGAGCGAATATTCCTGAATTCTACGGCGAACACGTGTTTACTCGCTCCACAATGGGACAGCCTACGACCGTCTCCGTCATTCTCCTGCAATTTATCCCCGATACTCCGTTGGCTCAAATGTTTCCCATTCCCCTGAAAACGGCATCAATAATTCGGGAATTAGCGCTTGAAATTCGAGAGAAAGTTCATTTACGCGGTGTATGTCATGGAGATATGGAGGCGTGGAATTGGTTATGGAATTCAACGACGGCGAAACTCACGTTGATTGATTTTGAGGGGGCAACCTTTGATGACTGGGACTATAATCCCGGGTTGGAGAAAGATGAATCTCTGAAAAAGAATATCACGTTCATGGAAGATCGGAAAAGGGATGATCTGTTGATTTTGAAGAGCATGTTTCGCGACCTCGGTCTGGTTGAGCCCAGTTTGGAGGATGTAAATTTCTTGGTCAATGTCGTAATTGGATAGGATTTCTTCGATCAAATAGTTTGGTTTTCTTTAGGTTGGGTGAGTTCTATGTGTATTTAATAGATGCCCATAAACAGCATACCGTAAGCGCCGGGGTTCATGCGATGGAATTCAACTTCGAAACTTATCCATTGATGAGACTAATCAACTCCCATCTAGACTTCGCGTTTCCCCCAATTCGCGTTTCCCTCCAAGTCGTGTCCCTTGCGACTCCCACGGAATACAGCTTCTCGTCAAAGATCTATTGCAGATATCCCTCTTCCAAGATACGTTGCATAAAGCACAAACTATCGTTAAGGCATTTCACCGTTCCCTATTGCAGTATGCGCGCCTTCGAGAATTTCAGCTCCATTATGGCGATAAATGATACAAAAGCCTCATCTTGTCTGTAATCACGCGTTGGGGTACTCAATTTCAGCTCATTCAATCTGTTCTCAATAGTAAAGATGCTCTCAAACGTTACGCACACGACTTCGGTGAGCTGGCCCCTAAAAAAAGGGTGAATCAAGCATCAATCGACATTCTTCAAGACCCTCAATTTTGGCGTTCCCTTGAACCACTGTGAGAGCTGTTGCTGCCATTGGATGAAGCATTGAGGATGTCCAAATCTGCAAGCTCCCATTTGGGACATGTACTGTGTCGTTGGATGTCTATTGCAGAGCATTTGGAGATGAGAAAATTGGATTACCTGGAGGTGTTGACGCCATTCATGTCTGTCGACAACGATACAGGCTTTGTAGCTCGATTCAAACGTCAAGTTATGCCTGTCCATGTTGCAGCATATTACCTCCTTCCTGAAACTCGAAGTAAAAGCATTCCAGAGAACTTTGATTGTCAGCTCCAAGGTTTTTTTCGACAATGTACCTCCTCCGAAGCCGATTTTGAGACCCTTTGCTACGAATTCGAGAGTTTCAGAGCCCAAGTATCTCCGTTCGAGTATGAACGTCATTGTTGGACCTTATCAAAGAGTCTGAAGCTCTTCTGGCATTCCACGATGGGTCACACAGAACTTCTTGGAAAACTCAGCAATCGACTGTTTTCCACTCCATGCAATTCAGTCGCTAGCAAAAGAGCCTTTTCAATACAAAACCTCATTCACACCAAGTCTCACAATCGACTAAAATCAGAAACAACCAATAAACTCGCATACGTGTATACCAATAGCCGAATTCTTGATCGATTTCAAGGAATGTTTGAGCTTCCTGACTCAATAAAGACAAAATCGATTTATAAATTAATGTCAGAAGATGAAGTGGAGTTGGAGAATATTCTGTTAGGTATAGATCTGGACGATAAAAACGTTGAAATGGACTACGACGAGAATGATACTAAAAATGAGGATGAAGATGTTGATGGCGATGAGGTTGAAGATGAGGATGACTAGGAGAAGTTTTAACCCAGACTGCATAATTATCTTCTGTGAAGACAATTAACCAAATCGAGGATCATCATAAACATGAAAATTCCGGAATTTATGCTGTAACTTACGTAACTTACGTATGTAACTTACGTATTGCCCATCCCTATCTAAAGTCACCTGACAAAAGTTTTCGCCGCTCTGAAAATCGGCGTTGAACCACGGTCCATCTGATGTGTCGTTCTCCACCACCCGACCTTGCCACAACTTATGCTCATAGGAATTGATTAAATACAGTGCGCTCTATTAATAGCTCGTGTACCAATCGTCTGCCTTGATTACTTCTTCCACACGATGTGGCATACTTTGAATCAACCTGTCTAAGACATCCTCTCCAATCTCCCACCAGATCTCTTGCAACCGCTTCTTTAGTACCACTTTAACAGTGGTGGCGCCTCCAGGAAGGTACTTGGTATCAGGATAACGCTGATACAGCTCAAGTTTGAGCCAGGCCCACAAATTCTCTATTGGATTTAAATCAGGAGAATTTGCAGGCCATCTCATGACAGTAAATCCAAGCTCTCTGCCTTTACTTTCTAGCCACCGTTGTGTCCTTTTAGCAGCATGCGGGCGTGCATTGTCTTGTTGGAATACAAACCCCTCCAATCCATCCTCCTTTAATACACCTATATATTCCAGTAGATTTTGTTCCAGCAATGCCATATACACATCTTGATTTATAGTCTCATCAATGAAAACAATTGGACCAAGCTGGCGGCCCATAAAACATCCCCATATCATCTGTGAAATTCCCCCATCTCGCTGTTTCCCTTGGATATTCTTTGGAAGATATTTCTCCTCCTTATTTTGATGTCTCCATACCCAAACCGTCCGTGTATCATTATCCTTCTTGATTGTAGATTCATCAGACCAAATAACCTTAGCCCACTCTTCCACCGTCCAGTGCTGATGTTCCCTTGCCCATCTCAACCGGTCTCTTGCATGTTTCTCTGATAATAATGCTCTCTTGACTGCTTTCCATTTCCGTATATCATCTTCTCGGAGTCGTCGCTGTATTGTCCTTATAGATACTGGTATGTTGCAAATTGATTTGAGTTCTTGTAATGGTAGCTTTGTCTCCGTCAATACAGTCCTCTTTAGCCATCGATCGCCAGTGCTGGAGGTTTTCCTTGGTCTGCCAGACCGTGGGAGATTTTCTACTGAACTGCGCTGTTGAAATCGATTTAAGAAGCTGTCAACTGTTTTCCGAGGAATACTCAATTCCCTACCAATTCGCGCCGGTTTGTAGTGTTGACCGAGGGCAATGATTCCTCCTTTTTGGACATTGGTTAACTGTTTGCGTTGTGGCATTGGAAGTCCTATCGTGTCGTCGTGTTTACGCGATGTTTCAATCGGGGCGAAGACTTTTGTCAGGTGACTTTAATAGTAACGGAGTTGGTTGACGCGTCAAATTAATTTCCGCGAACACTTATGGTAGGTGTCTTTATTTACAAAGTACTGGGCACGCGATGAACAGTAATAAAAGCTCCTGGGTATTAATGCTGAGTATGCTCCCACCCTCCATGCTATAAATAACCGCTAGTACTTCGACAACTACTTCACGAGCGCGACGCTACTCCTTTCACCCCCCCGCCTCGCGCTCCTTGACCCCCCCCTCCGCGCGCCTTAAGTTCCGCGACCAAGAGCCTGACCTCCCTCATTTCACAGTCCAACACCTCCCTTGGAGTATCGATCTCGCTTCTCTCGAAATCGATGATGACGACGGAATTGTCTTTGCGGACGAGGATGTTCTCTGGCCGGACGTCGCCGTGGCAGATTTTGCGGGCGTGGAGTTGTTGGAAGGCTTTGAGGATGTTGTGGGCTATGGCGGGGGTGTAGGCGACTTGGTAGAGCATGGGGGACTATTGTTAGCGGTGGCATAGCAGGGCGAGGGACAGGGGTAGAACACGGGGAGGGAGGATACCTCGATATAAGATAGCAGGAGGATGTGACAGAATCCCCAATCGCCGAGGCCGATGAATTCCGGCACAACCGTGCCCCATAAATCCCGCATGTGCGCATACACATTCGCTTCATGTTCAGAGTGACTAGCAGGTAACTTCCAGCCATCCCACAACTTGGCAAACACAGTTGATCCATCGTTCAAAGTGCCTCGCCACCCTTTACACCCCAGGAACACAAGGTCGGTGATATCCATTCGCGTGGGCGATATCTGGTCGTCAACGGGCTCCTGGAATCGCGGTGACCGACGTGGCGACCCGCCTTCGGCGACAGGAGGACCCCGACTCGGAGGCGGCAGGTACGTTGGGTCGGGGATTTTGGGGGCTCTGGTTGTGGATTTGTCGGCTGGGCGAAGATAGACTGCACTGCCCTCGGCGTTGAGTTCGGGATACTCGTCGGTGTGGGTGGCACATAGATGGGAGAAGAAGTAGAGCAATTTGAGGATGGTGGGCGAAGGTGAGTCGATGGGGATGGTGCGCGACATGTAAAGTATCCCTGGGGACTCTCGTTTGAGGAATACGAAGGAGTTGAATGTCGTCATGATGCCGTAGAGGACTTTGTCGAAGACGAGGTAGCCGTAGGTCTGTTCGATGGCGAGTCGGCCGTGGTGGGCACCCTGCAGAGGCTCGCGGCCTGGATGTTAGAATGGGCTAGGACGGGGGATGGGGATGGGGGATGGGGATGGACCTGCGCGGACGTCGTCGATTTCGGCGTTTGTGACATTCCACCATGTTTTGAGCTCGACGAGGCCGGTGAGCTTGCCTTCATAGACCATAATGAAGTCGGCGTTTCCAACGGGCTCCTTGGCCAACCTTGATCCCTCAGACCACATCTCCGCATGCGCGTCACTAGCCCCCTCAATGGCCGTATTGAGCGGATCCCGGAAGGCATTACTGAAGGGGACCTTGAGCGTAGCTTCCGCCGTCAAATGCCGCCCAGAAATGCGAAGGAGGTGTTCGATAGTGCTCCAGAATGCCGGCGGGACGTCTAGCGTCTGCGTCTTGTCCGCGTCGGGCAAATCGGCCAAATACGCCGTGGCATCGCGTTCAACATCCCAGCCCCTCAACTCCCGCCAGCGATACCGTGTCGTCGATTTAGTAGGCGATCCAGGCAGCGGATCGCCATCTCTGTTCCTGCGCGGCTGGTGGACGTAGCCAAGGAACTCGTCGCGGGTGGGCGATGCCATCCTTCGTGGATGGAGTGCTGCGTCGGCGTTTGTTTTGATTGCGTGCGTGTGTGGTGGAATCCCGCCCAAGAGAGGTAAAGCCGGGACCGGATGGACGGTATTTGCTCGATCTGCCAATCGGATCACCCGGCAATGGGCATCCAATCACGGGGTTCTCTTTCCTTGCTTCGCTTCGCATTCACAGACAATGGACTCGAGTCTGCAGAGACAATAATAACTCGGAAAAATAATTCCGCTCAAGTTGTCGAATTGACGTCAATTTGGGAGCCGCATGGATATCGGCCGGGACACCTGATTTCGGTTAGCATCAGCTTAACCTTATGGAACCCCCCAGCGGGTTGTTTCCCCGAGGCTCCTGTCGGCTTAACCTTATTGAAGCCGTCGGGTGTCTTCCCGAAGTACCCGCAGCACACTCGCTTCGAACCAATCCCTTTATCACTATGGCTCGCGGCCCTTCATCGGACACTCATTTAAATCAAATCGTCGAAGGCCGCCGCCTGCCCACAAATCCGCGTTTCTACAAAACCGACACGATTAGTCCCGTTGCACATGATGCTTTCGAGATCGAACTAGTCGACATATACGGCTTTCTCTAACGGCTGTTGCAAAGTCGCTTGTGCTGGTGATAATCAATCACCGTCAATAATACTTTTGAAGCAGCAGGACTGAACCCGAAGCAGAATCAATTCTCATTTCGAGGAAGGAAGGGAGGGGAGGGGGGTTGTGTAGTGAATTCCTTCTCGTAAATGCTTAAAGGTGTTAAGAAAAGGCCTGATTTTGGAACTTTTCGGGCCACTTTTACGTGTTTTTCAACGATTTCGGCATCAATTGAGAACACGTCCGTTGGAGACCCCCCCGGGGAACTTGAAATGGGCCAGGAATATGTATGCATGCACTATAATAAGCTGAGAGGGGTCGTTAATCGCGAGGTCGGCTTGCCCGAGGCGAGGCGGTTTGTGTCTTATCTTTTACACAGACTCGGACCATTCCCCCGCAGACACGCCGTGACAGCGCACCAACGAAATCATTACACCAGAAATCGTGAACACCAACAGGGCATTGTATATACTACACATGTATACATATGCTCACAGTATCTACGCATCATGCTTCCTGCTCTCCAACGTATCTTCCCCGAGTTGTTGACCCGCCTCGTCCAACGGTCTTTTCAAATGCCCTCCCCCCCAGTGGCTCGTGACGATGAATAACTTGCACCTCACGCTCTCGCCAGCGAATCTCCCGCCCATCAAAAAAGATCTACCCCAGTCAACAAAATCCCCCTGCAAACACAGAACACGTCCGTAAAAACACCCCAAACGCCGGACAGCAACGGGCCGACGGAATAAACAGAAAAAGCGCATAACAAAAGACGGAAACCAGGGGGGGAGGGACCGACCCGTCCAACCAAAAACCCATTCAAAACATCCAATCTCAAGACCCCGCGGGGTAATCGTGGTTGCAGACCCTTCAATCGATCGAGCAGACTATGAAGCAGAGTAAATGAGCGGGGGAGTTGAGATAGGGTGTATTGTAGGAGGAGGAGGAGGTGTTCTGTCGATGGGAAGAGGCGGCCTGTGCAGGAGAGGATGTAACTCTGAAGGGGTGGTTAGCGTCATGTATGGGAGGGAGTGCAGGCAGCGTCGAGCGTGGGGAACAAAGGCAAAGGGAGAGGGAAGGGGGGAAGGAAAGACACGGGAAAGAGAGAGAGAGAGGGAGAGAGAGGGAGAGAGAGGGAGTACCAAATGCCACCTCATTAACGCAATACACTTCTCAACATCATCATCATCGCAATCTCCCTCCCGTCCCTGTCCCTGTCCCTGCCCCTGCCCCTCGCCTTGTCGTTGTCCCCGCACAGCTTTCAAACTCTCCAACTCCTCTAGCCATTGCACGTATTTCCCCTCCATTTCCAGGAACACCTTCGTCGAATGTAGAAACCCCTGATCCCCCACGAGGGCCCGTTTCACGCGCGTATACTCCGTGAAAATCCGCTGCTTGTACTGCGCGAAGAGGTCCCCGTGCGGGGGGAGGGGCGGGAGCGTGAAGCGCATGGGGAGGGTGTTAGTTAAGTCGGGGGGCCAGGGGGAGAACTTGAAGTCGGGGGACAAGGGGTTGAAGTCGGGGGGCGCGGAGGCGGTGGGTGCAGAGGCGGTGGGTTCAGAGGTCGCGCTGGCGGGTTGCCGTGGTGGATGACGGTACATAACTGCTTGTTAGATAAGATGTAAGGCACCGGGAGGAAGGACAGTACATTCATAGACCCTCTCCCTTGCGAGTTGTTGAGCCGCCTTGATGGACTTTGAAAACCCGCGTCCGACAAACTTGTACTCCTGATGTACGTCATCACCGCGGTCCTTGCTATCACCATCACTTTGTTTGTCATCTTTCACGCCACATAACCCTCCTTTGTCGCTGCCAGATAACCCTCCGTTGTCGCTGCCAGATAACCCCCCTTTGTCGTTGCCAGATAACCCCCCTTTGTCGTTGCCAGGTAACCCCCCTTTGTCGGCATTTTCGTTGCCGGCACTGCCCGCAAACCGTGCCTCGACTACCGTCCCCAACTGCGTGGGATGGATCTTCATCTCCAGCTTCAGACACCGCTCTATCTCCCCCCCCGACGGATACCACATTGTCCTCTCCGTCAAATCAAACGTATCTGATGCAGGGGGACAATGCCATCGATAAATTCCCTGATCCACATACTCTTTGAGGAATCCGCCGTACCTGAACAATAAGCAAGTCTCCCCGGGGGGGAAACACGGGGGGTATCAGTACCTAAGTCAGTCCATGTCAGTCCATGGGATCAAGGCGGACGCAGAGTACCTAACACAAAACACCCACTCCAACCACCTCACCATCTCCCCCTGCGTATCACTTTCCCACCAAAGCACCCTCTCACGCTCCCAGCAGCCAAGCCACGCCTCGACCACATCGGCCCACATTTTTCCCCATATATCGCGCGGGGGGTCGTCGCGCGCGTAGTCGAAGGCGTGGACCCAGGTGTCGAGGCGGTAGTGCCGGCCTAGGCTAGCGAGGAAGGCGTTGCTTTTGGCGTGGGTCATGAGGATGAGCATTAGGTGGTGGTTTTCGTGGCCTGGGGTTAGAAGGGATGGACAAATAAATAAACGCGAAGTGGAAGATTAGCAAGGGATAGACAAATAAGCGCGAATTGGAAGCCCGTGGGTGGGATAGCGAATTGATGGGGGGAAGGACCATAGAATTGCCACCAGTGGGTGCGCAGGTAATGTAACAACAGGGAGTCGCCGATCCATTCCAGGGATTGGAACGAGTTGTAGTCTATCCCATCGGGCGAATCGGTGTCGGGGGCAGAGCGCAGAGGACCGTCGGAGAGGAGCGCGAGGAGGTATGGATCGGTGCAGGCGGGGAGGGGGTGGTCTATGAAGTGAGTGAGATAGGGAGCGAAGCGGGGCAGTAACAACGGACGCGAAACAAAAAGCGAACAACAAACCGACAACCAAGGGAATGCGACAACAAGCACAATGAACGGGGAGTAATCCCACGACAGGGACTAAAAACCCACTTCAACTGTCGGCGGGGGAAACGTTTCGGACGGAGGACGAATACCGTGATCCCACAAAGCACCACGACGACACTCATCAAACACCGGCTCCGGCATTCCACTCCCAAACTTCTTGACATTCAACTTCTTCTTCTTCCTCGGGGGTCTTTTCTCGGGGACTCCGGGGGCCGCTGCGTCGCTGTCTGCATCCCCAGTGGTGGCCGCTGTATCCCCAGTGGTGACGGGAGCAGCGGATTCCCCCGTGTCGCCAACGTGTTCCCCCAGCGTGTCGCCAACGTGTTCCCCCGGTCCTCCCGTGTCGCCAACGTGTTCATCCGTGTCGCCCACCTCGGTCTCCTGCAGCGCGCGCTTGGTGCCCCTAGGCGACACTGTCTCCGCGGTGTATCCTGCCAGCGAGCCCATTGCGACTTGCGTGCAAGGATGGCTGGTAGGTTGTGAACCGGGCTTCGGCGGGATTGTTTGTTTGCTCGGTCCCAAACGACAGCAGCCAGCAGTGAGTGGGAATCCAAGACTCCGCGGCTCGGCTTGGTCACGCGTGTCCGTAGCCAACGACTTTGTGCGCGGTTAGAAAACCGTTGCGGAAGACGAAGAAACCCCCTGGACACCGACACCGGCACCGAGGATTATTTACGTGTCCGCTTTATACATATGTATGGGTTATTACGCCCGGGGTGGGATGATGAACCCCCACTCACCGCCGCCGGGGGAGGTTCTGGAACCTGGCGTTTGCCACCCCTCAGGCTGTTGACAGTTCATTGGACTCCTCCGAGTGCTTGTCCTTAGCACTCGACGTAGTAGGCGACACCGTAGGATGGGGACGGTATCAAGGAAGTCCTCCCCCTTCGCGGTTTGGGTGCGTTGGCGATGTGGTGGGATATTTACCAAATTAGCGGGCTGAATCGGGGGGTCAATGCGTAGTGTGTGTGGGTTGATTTGCGTGTGTGTGTGTGTGGGTGGCCATAATACAAAGACGTGGGAAAGCCTCGGCAAGCTGCAGTCTTCTTTCCTACCACACTGCTCCAGGACGGGTCTGGACATCTACGGGCCAGGGCACTGTGAGTCGCGAGCGAGGACGACGGACGGCGACGTGAACGAGTCTATCGAGACATTGTATCCCCCCCTTACTTCGGACACACACACACACACACACATCTACTTACACCCTTACTTCGGGACACCCATGTACACAGAACTTGTCTCTTCCTTTTACCGCAAGACTGACGTTAGAATACTCCCCATCAACCCGCGCGATGGTCCAGCCTGCCTGCCTGCGTACCTACCTCCTCCCAATCAAAACGACATCCCTCCGATCCCGGTCTCAACCCACCGCCTCCCTCCCTCCCAAATCACCACCTCTCCCCCTACACCTCCCCCCTCCCCGCGCACCCAGACCTCCTCCCCCCTCGCCAACAAACACAATACGCAGTGCCGGAGTCGGAGTCGGAAGTCCCCTCCGTCTCCAACACAGCGTCTCAGGGAGCCACGATTAACTTCATGCCTCCTAGAGTATTGTGCCACGACGAGTTTGTGCGGAGCTGAGTCACGGACATGACAACCACGAACAACCTGTGTGTGTGTTTGGGTGTTTGGTTGTGGCTGGGCGGGTCCTTGATGTCGTGTCCGGGCGGTTGGCGGATGGGTTGGCGGGTTATTCTTGAGTCGTCCCGAGGCGGCGGTATGGTGGTGGCTGTCCTGGTGGGACTACTAAGGTAGTTTGGTGTATGGTAGAGGAATATAAACGTGCCAGTTTGATCATAACATCGTTGTCTTCTGACTTTCGTTTGTTTCCCTATATCTATGTACTTCGTCAACGTCAACGGGTTCTCCCCCTTCCCACGTCACGCGTCACGTCCATGCCCTCGCCTTCCGTCCTCCCTTCTCGCCTGCCTATTCCCTCTCCCGTTGCTGCCTCTAAACTCCCATCGCGTCTGTGATTCCAAGTACCTATCTACTTCCACCTCCCCAACCACACCTCACCACACGGATTCCCGCTGGAACCTCAACCCGGGACTTCCGCCCGCCGTCCGCCCGTCGTCAGTCGGTCGTGTATGTGCCTCTATGCAATCTAATTGGCAACCTCCAAAAAAATAATTCTGCCAGCGCACGCAACGCCGGCGGCGGCGCGCTGCGCACTCTGAGGGGGGGAAATAAAATCTGCCGTTGGCGAGGGGTGGGTGGGTGTATCGATTTCAATGGGGGGGATTTATTCTCAGTTACTAGAAGTAAGGTTTTAGTCAAGAAAAGTCCCCTTGCGATGTTATGAGCCTTCGTTGCGCCGCCCTGAAATTCGTGATGCGAGGGGGAATGTGGGGGGCTTGGTGCAGGAATTCTGTTTGGAAAGCTGGCGCCGCGGAGGAAGGAAATAAGGGACTAGCACACCCATTCTTGTGAATTGGGAAGCTGTGACGACAGGGGTCTATGTTCTCTAGTACTATTCGGGTGTTACTATACCGTAAATAGTAGAGTTCAATTAATGCATTCGAACATTGATTGCATAAAGCTCTTCAACCGGAGATGGATTTGGAATACTACATACATCGTCGGGCAACCCCCACTCGAGAGAGAGAGGTAAGTAATTGATAAGCAGCAAACCCGCTTACCCGAATCGAAATCGATTTGAATTAATCGGTAGGTGGGTGGGTGTCCTATTTCGACTCCGTTGTTTCTTGTTCCCACGCCGGGGGTTGACATTGGCGGATCGGAGTACTCGCTGCGGTTGATTAGTCCCGCAATTACAAGATCGAGTCAAGTTTCGGCAGAACGATTCGTCAGTTGAGATGAGGTGCGCAAGAACGGTATCCCATGGGCATGGGAGTGGGAACGAGTCCGTCGCTTGGCTATTACAACGTTCGGTGGAAATGGAATTGTCAGGCTTCATCGCTTTCGTGTTACGCTGAGTTCAGATAGGGGATATAAGTACTCGGATTGCTACGAAATTGGGATTTGATTTTTCGCATGACCGGACAAGACGATCCTTCCGAGCGGGACAGGATATAAATAGGCAGTACTAGTCCGTTACGGGTCTGTGCCGATTCCGGAGTATTTAAAAGACTCGTTGATAAAGGATATGACGTTGACGTAAAGGTACTGTAAAGAATACACCAAGAACAGGTAACAGAGAAGTGCTGTATCTTCCTCGTGTGAGCAGTTCTGGCTTCGCTGTCGCTCACATCGAGTGCAGTTCCAAGTTAGCACTGATTGCAATGGAATCTTACGAATTATTTTATTCCCCCTGAGACAAGTTTCCTGCATCTGCATCTGCATCAATGTCTTCGCCTCATCTATTTTAGGAGCTCCGCGATTTTTGTTTGCCACATCGTTCTGATCTGGCTACCGCCCTTTTTCATCTCAATAATTTCAATAATCTGGCCATATTTCTCTGCCACGAGGATAGTATTCGCTGGTCCAAGAACCCCTGGACTATGCTCTACGGGAGACTGCACAAGACGAGTAGTGGCACCAAGGAAGTCGCCAAGAAACGAATTCGTCGTATGGTCAAGCATCGGAGTTGAGCAGGGACTGATTGGAGGGGACAGGGAGTTGAATGATTTTCGGCCTTGGAATCCTTCTGTCCTCGGTGTTTTACACACCGAACCTGTATCGTCGTGCGACGACCGGCCGCAGAGATCCTGCCCGCGGCCCCGGATCGATCGTGATGATCGCGACCGCGGGAACAGTCAGCAGTCAGAAATTCCTCCCCGACGCAGCACGACCGACAATTCATCGGCTGAGATTAGCAATCTGGGAGACCGTTTGGCCTGGGTTATAATGAAGACTATGGGCCTGGAAAAACACGGTTAATATTTCTGTTGGCGATAATGGTGACTCGAGATCATTTCTTCTTACTGGTTTAGGTTGTATGGTGGTACCCTCACTTTGTAATCCAGCTTCCAACTTTGCAGTAGCTTTATATTTCTCTGATGGAAAATGCGACGCGTCCCGTTTTATTACATCCACAATATCAATCAGATGAGTTATTCGGTCATGCCAACCACTTTGCCATTTACGTCAACCGCTCGATTGCACTAACTCCGAGATATGCCGGCATCTGATGACCGAAGCATATGTAATTGTAATTTCACAGACTGGAAGAATCTTAGTGAAACCAAACCTCCGACATATCAAATCCACTTTCACCGCTGCAAAATTGTTCGGTCTAGCCATTGCGGAAATTCGACTTGACTTCGGGCAATCCAATATCATGAGATCACAGCCCAAACCCAGTCGTCTGGAACCAGACAATACGCTATCGGTTCAACTAGCAGGCTTCCATCCAGCGTCAACCATAGCAATGCGGACCCCAGGTCGTTGGACACGGACATGGGTAGTTTTCTCAGGGACGTCGAAAGGGTTGGTGAAAAAGGTCCTAGTCGTTGCTGAACCTTGCCGTCGCAACTGCAAAAATATTGTTCTCTCTCATCCTGTAAAGCAGTTTCTTTTTCCATCTGTCGACCCTTCTCAGCTTTTTTGAAGGGGAAGTCTGAGGAGAATCACGACACTCAGCGAAAAGGTGATAACAATTCTGACGCGTTTCTTTTTAACCCCAACTTGCCCGCTGGTCAAAGGCTAGAGGGCGGGATCAGTTATTGCTCGTCACTTGCAATCGATTCTACTGAACCCCCGGGTCGAATGTGCGCGCCACAGGTATGTGATTCTAGACCTCAAACACCAAACGACAGTCTATTCCATTACTTTTGAGTACCTTCGGTTATTGTCCAAACCATCAGTAGTCGTTGTATCTTAAACAGCAATTGCAAAGGAAGAATGTTGTCCCTTTGCTCGACCCCGGATTGGTGGCGGGGGGCAGCGACCTCCAACCGGTCAAGCACAGTTATTTGCAAAGAACTATTCAAAATCCCTCAGAATGGCGTTCGCCAGGGCGTGGCCCCAAGTACCAAGCAATCCATCTCACGGCAGAGTATGCTCCGACAATGTTTGCATTCTTTCTCCGCCATCCAGATAAAACAGCGGCGTTTAAATGGGAGCTGTCGACGCTAACATTTCCATTTATAGTCCTTGTTGAAGTCCCTCGCAGGATGCCTTGTCAGTAGATGACGACATTATCGTATATTACCGAAAGGAAATAGTGACCGCTTCTTCGAGGTGGCGGTATTCTTGTCAAGAACGTTGGTGAATTGGACACCTTGAGGATAGCCCGCAGTGTAGACAAAATCACGTTCGATGGCGCGATTTTCGTTCGCAAGAAACCGTCGAAAGTGTTTTCGATCAGTGTTGAGCGGGAACATAAAAGCACACTGCCCAATTAAAGGCCAAGTCCGGCGGGCTCTC
>Ga0302325_10013393_pt1 | contig 17493 bp, 23 predicted proteins | sample Palsa_T0_2_FD_201948 | JGI IMG/M metagenome (GOLD analysis project Ga0302325, IMG submission 201948) | Peat permafrost microbial communities from Stordalen Mire near Abisko, Sweden - Palsa_T0_2 | ecosystem: Environmental > Terrestrial > Soil > Palsa > Peat permafrost | place: Sweden: Abisko... | reverse complement strand
GCGTTGCACAAGAAAGCCAAACACAGCTGCATGCATCTTAATATATATAAATAGGATACTAGCAGCGTTGTTCGTGCCAATGGGGCGCCACTAGAATGCAGTGGATGAGCTCATGTGGTGTGTTGCGCTTACACAACGTGACACGGGAGATCAGGGATTCGTCACGGGCTTCGGACCGACGCACATGCCCCCCAGAGCGCGTCACTCCCCCAATCCTCACAGACCCGTCAACCGGCAATAACCGAGGCACCTGTACTGTATATCTGCAGGACAGCTTCATTCCAGGGAAGACTGTAACAATGGCAAAATCTGAGGCGACTGCAGAAGAGATCCCCGTGGGATTATATCTCCTTCGACGTATTCGTGAGCTTGGCTGCAAGACTGTCCAGGGGTTGCCCGGTGCGTTGTCTTGAGCGGCTGAAGCTGACTTGCACAGGGGACTTCAATCTTGCGTTCTTGGATCTGATTGATGAGGTCGATGGACTCAAGTGGAGTGGGAATTGCAACGAGTTGAATGCCGCTTATTCTGCCGACGGTAGCATCTATGGTGATGAGATTGACAGGCAGGCTATTCGCGCGTTACAAGCACCATCGGATGTATTGTCACGACTTTCGGGTATCGCTCCGCGGATGACTTTGTAATAGTAGAGTCGGCGAGCTGAGCGCTGCGGCCGGAATCGCCGGTTCCTACTGTGAATACGTATCTGTGCCAGGGAAATGAGCTCATGGCAGGTTGGTGTTGTTCATATTGTGGGTGTTCCATCTACGACAGCCCAAAAGTCTGGCGCTCTGATTCATCATACTCTCGGGACAGGAGATTTCACGGTATTATCCCTCTCTTACAAACTAATATCAGGTCTTCCAAGACATGGCGCGCGGCATCAGTGCAACTCAAGCTATTCTTGACGATCCCTCGATTGCTGCTGCTCAGGTAAACCCAGCAACTGTCATATTCTGATAGTAGATTGACAATGCGTTACGTATCTGCTTCATGCTCGCAAAACCAGTCTACATCACCGTGCCAACAAATATAGCATATGCCAAAATCAGCTCAAAGCCTCTTCAAACACCCCTCGACACATCATGGCCAACAAATGACCCAGCAACTGAAGCTGAAGCAGTTGCAGAGATCATCGATATGATCCACAAGAGCTCCAAACCGATTGTCCTCGCAGATGCCGGCGCAATCAAATTTCGCGTACATTCTATATACTAGTTTCCTCGACTGATTATAGCCCGGCAAAGTGATTGAGCTCATGCACGAATTAATCGATAAGACTAACTTACCTATCTTCGTGACGCCCATGGGAAAAGGCTCCGTAGACGAGACTAATCCACGTTACGGGGGAGTATATATCGGCGCGTTGTCCACCCCCACGGTGAAAGCCGCTGTCGAAGCCGCAGATCTTGTACTACACATCGGGGGGCACAAAACCGATCTCAACACCGGCAGCTTCTCATTCGCCTTCTCCGCCTCTCATACCATTGAATTCCACTCTGACAAAATCAAAGTCAGATACGCTTCGTACCCTGAGATTGCAATGAAACCGGTCCTGCGGAAAGTAATCGACGGACTTGATTTGGAATTAGTCAAGCAGAAATACCCTGAGAGTTTCTGTTGGCCCTCATCGCCACTACAGACACTGCAGCCGGGGGATGAAATTGAACACGCTTGGTTCTGGCCTCGTCTGCAGAGTTTCTTGAAACCGAATGATATTGTTATTACCGATGCGGGAACGGCGTTTTTCGGTTTATTGGATGTCAGATTTCCGAAGAATGTCATGTCGATAAATCAGTTGATGTGGTCTGCTATTGGATATAGTGTTGGAGCGGCGCTTGGAGCTTGTCTGGGTGTACGGGATATGGATCAAGAGGAGGAGAGACGTGTTATTCTCATTGTTGGCGATGGAAGTCTACAGATCTCAGTACAAGAGTTGAGTACCATGATCTGGAAGAATCTCAAACCCGTTGTATTCGTATTGAACAATGCAGGATATACAGTGGAAAGATTCATTCATGGTCCTGAACAAGAGTATAACGATATTAATGCTGGTATATTCTATGCAACGATATAACTGATTGCAGATTGGGAGTATACCTCCATTTTAAAGACTTTTGGTGCCAAGAAGTCGTCCTCTTTCCGGGTTGCAACAAAGACAGAAGCAGATATGTTGCTCAAGTCGCCTACTTTCGGAACAGGCGAGGAAATCCAACTAGTAGACGTTGTGATGCCAGTAATGGACGCACCCCGAGCTCTAGTCGAACAAGCCAAATTATTGGAGAAAGCAAACCGCAGGTCCGAAGAGCAAGATGCTGAAGCTCCAGTTAGCAAGAAGAGAAAAGTTGATACAGTCAACTTAACGGTGAACGGCATTGGTTTTCACGGCTTGACAAATGGAGCGGAGTCACTAAATTGAATGCCTTGGAAACTTGAGTAAGTGTGAATACTGGTATTGCTACGTATGCAGTGATATATATTTTAGCAGAGGGAATTGGTATTGGTACTAGTTTAAGGTTCCGTTTGGGTTAGTTTTTGACTCTCCCTGACTTGACTGCTTCGTCTCCCCAAGTTCGCAATTCCACTTTTCGAATCTTGCCACTTGCCGTAGTTGGCCATCGTCCTTCAATCCTATCTTCTCCCAGGAAAAACACATACCTTGGGACTTTATACCTCGCCAACCTCTTCGCTACAAACTTCTTGACTTCCTCTCTTGAGATTCTTGAGACATGTTCTGTGTGGGGATCTCGCTCGACGAATGCGCCGACAACTTCGCCGTACTTTTCATCTGCGATGGCGACCACGGAGGCTTGCAGAATCCCAGGGTGAGAGAAGAGTATATTCTCGATTTCAAGAGGAAGAATATTTTCGCCGCCTGTGTCAGTCAGAATGGTCTACGCGCTGAAGTTACCCCTGATGATGATATCTTTAATCCTTCCGGTGATCGAGAGATATCCATCTTTATCCATAGAGCCTTCATCTCCGGTCAACATCCATAATCGCCCCTCTTCATCTTTGACCATGACTTCGTTAGTCTTCTCTTCGTTCTCCCAGTATCCTATCATTAATGAGGTCTTTGCGAGAATTACCTTTCTGTAGGAGATATCCACTTACGCAAAGCTCTCCCCTCTGTCCGAGGGGCAATATCTCAGTAGTGCCTGGCTTGACAATCTTGGCCCTCGTGTGGGGTAATATTGTCCCGACAGTTTCTATTCGTTTTTGCAATGGCGAATGCAACGACGTCTGATACGAGACCGGTGAAGTCTCCGTCATACCTTATCTCAGTCCGATTTCGAGATAGGCTTACCATAGCAGATAGTCAACCCCGTCAGATTCAATCTCTTGTGAATTCTTTCCATAAGCTTAGCTGGCACACTAGCCCCGGCAGCAATTCCCGTCCTAGCATTACCAACATCTCACACGGGATGAATACCGTAGACTGGAATAATCATACTTTCCAAAGTCCTCGTGATCAAGTTCCGCGACAAACATGGTCGGAACACCATGAAGACCAGTACATTTTTCTTGGGCGACAATTTTCAATACTGTTCCTGGATTGAACGTTTCAGATGCGTAAACTGCAGTTGCGCCATGTGTGAAGACGGCAAGATTTCCCAGCACGAGACCGAAACAGTGGAACAATGGAGGCGGAATGCAGATTCTGTCTTTGTTGGTGAGGGCCATATTGTCGCCTATGAAGAGACCGTTGTTGATGATATTACTACAATTAGTTGGGAAGGTGAGATGTAAATACTGATGGGTTAGCATTGCTGCTTTGGGCGATCCCGTGGTCCCTGAAGTGAATTGAAGGTTCACTACGTCGTGTTGATCCAGTACTTTCTGAATGGAGCCGAGATCGACTTGTCCTTTGGGAAGCTGATCAAAGCGGAGGAAGTTGTCGAGTTCTGATGGGATGGTGCCTGAATTATTGATTATGATGACGTGTTTCAAAGACGGCAGTGTAGGAGAGGGCTGTGACAAAGATAAGCTCGGTACAAGGTGCTTTATTAGTGGAAGATGTGATCGGATATTCAATTTTGGAGTGGTGATGAATAGTTTTGTTTCTACCATTAATTCAGAAAGACTCGGCAGGTACCAACTGTTCGCAAGGCAAACTCGAGCTCTTCCTCGCCATATGCAGGATTTATAACAGCCAATATAGCACCAATCTTTGCAGAAGCAAAGAAAGTCTTCTCGTCAGCATTCAACACAAACATGTCATACCAAAACATACTCCCCACAATTTCCCGCCATGATGGCCATACGGTCCCCCCTGCGGATCCCCAGCTCCCAGAAACTCCTAGCAAGCTCATCGCTCTTCTCGTCCAGCTCCCTGTACGTCCATCGTATCCCCTGCCACGCCGATACCAGCGCCTCAGCATCCCCATTGAGCAGGACCTGTTCACGGAGTAATTCGCCGAGCGTGATCTGTTTGAGAGGCGGCGAAGTAGGGCCGACATGATACGACAGTCCGGGGTAGGGACACGTCGTCGCTCGGTCCTGGGACAACGAGACGGGCGCAATATGCGATAGAAGCTGACGGACACGTTCGAGGACCATGTTGCTGGCACTGTTGATTCAAGGCACACAAAAGGAGCAGTGTCCCGTGGTTTGACCTGGTTGAGGCTATTTCCGCGACTATGCGTGGAGTGCCGGACCGCGTGCCGGAATATATATTTCCGGGGAACTTCAGGCACGGATTATCTCTTAATCCGTCTATTCACCTCAAACCCTTCGTCGGACAAAAACATGGAAAATGGGTTTGAAAGGCATTTTATTATTATCCTATTCTATTTCCATAGGATTACTGCCTTCACCGCCTTTCCTGAGTGTACATCCGCGCATGCTTGATCTATCTCTTCCACTGTGTAATGGGTAACAAACTTGTCAAATGGGAATCGACCAGCATTGTGTTCTCGGATCAGATACGGAATAAACTAGTTGTTATCAAACGTATTGGGGGACTGCAAACCTCTGCTGGATTGGAATCTCCTTGATGAGTGCCGATGTACGACCTCCCGTTAACGAGATGATCAAAGATATTCACAGACACTTTCTGTCCTTGTCCAGGAGACCCAATGGTAACTCCCTTCCCTCTTGCCCCAAGGGCATCAATCATCCCTTCAATCACTCGTGGTACACCCGTGCAATCAACCGCATACTCTACCCCTCCATCCACAATTTTCCGTATTTCCTCCGAGATATTTTTATCTTTTGACGAGAGGATCGTGTGAGTAGCGCCAAGCTCCAATGCTAAATCTAATCGCGATTCATGAATATCAACGGCAATGATAGTTTCTGCTTTAGCGGCCTTGGCCGCCATCAGGGCGGCGAATCCGACGGCCCCTACTCCGAAGATCGCAATTGAACTCCCGGGAGGAACTTTAAGGACATTGACGACTGCCCCAGCCCCTGTTTGTAGTCCACAGCCCAGCGGTGCAAGAGTTTTCAACGGCGCATTGTGAGGGACTTTTACGATCTACCGTCAGACTCAACATTATGTAGATATACGGATCTTTCGTTGACGACCGAGTGCCGTGACAACGACGACTGACCGAAGAAATTGGCATACAATGGTTTCCCATTCATTTTAGCAGTATGACTTCCATCAAGCCTTGTCCCTCCAAAATTGATTGCAAGGCAATGTTTACAATATGCCGGTGCATCCCGTTCACACATCCGGCACTGTCCACAACTATTGAACGATAATAGAACTTTATCTCCCTCCACCACCCTTTTCACCTTCTGTCCAACTTTCTTCACCACTCCCGCCCCTGGAATCAGCCACTTGCCACTCGGGGGGAATACCTTCATGGCCTAGCACAACGGGGAACTTGACAATCGAGCCTCCATTTGCGGATTTGAGGTCCGTGTGACAGATGCCTGTTGCCACCATCTCGACAAGGACTTCATCGTCGTGGAGATCGTCGAGTTCGATGTTCTCGAGAGTGAACTTCTGGGTGGCTTCGCGAACGACAAAAGCTTGTGTTTGCATTTCTGTGGGTTGAACGGCACGCGGAGGATTGTTGAGAGGAAATAAATGCGGGGCATCGCCTTCGGATTGTCGGGCTCATACCATTCGCCAGCGGCTGAGATTTGCCGCCCGCTTCACCGCGAGAATACAGCGAAATCAAACGATTCGCAGATCTCACGCTAGCAACGTGCAATTTCTTTAGTGGAACATTGAAGATATGCTCAGATGTCTCACATGTCTATAGGAAACAGTGATACAAAGAATTGTAGCGGACTTTCAATACTTCAGTGCATTACTGTTCAATGTAGAATTAAATGACTGATGAGAATAAATAATCTATGATGGCAGGTGCTGAGAAGGTCATATTGAAAGGGAATTTTCATCCTGTTCCGCATTCTCGTCCGTCTCCTTATGTTCCTTTTTAACTCTCTTCCTTCTTTGTCCCATGTTCTCCTTCCCGGGACTTGAATGCACATTTCCCTTTTTCGAATGCAATTTTACAGGTCGCCAATGATACTATTTATAAATTTTGTGCTAAGGGAAGGAGATACCTGAGAATGTTTGAGTCTGCAACTTCGCGTTGGGCGAGCGAATTGATAATATCGTTCCCTCCGAGCGATATCCTCATCATCTACCGTTAGCTCTGGATAGAATAGTAGGGGTATACTTTCTGGGATGTAATAGTATTCATCTGGTAATTGTTTTCCTGCTGCGTCTTTGCCGCTGCGATGCACGATTCCAATACATGGCGTCGAGGTTAGCACAGAAAGAATCTGCGATTGCGCGACACTGGGCAGTCGGTGCGAGAGATCGAAGAGTATTCGTGGTAGAGAAGTCGGTTTAACTTCCGCGAAGATCAAGGTCGTTAACAGGGCATCTAGCAGTGCTGAATCGGATGTATTTGACGAGACCGATTCGGAGCGACTCATTGGAGAGGCCAAGTTGGCTGGCGGAGGAGATAGCGATGATCGAGGAGTATTTGACTCATCGCGGTATATTTGAATTTCTTCCTTTGGTTGGGCAGGTGGCGATGACGGATGTGGTTCGTGTGCTACAGGCGAGGGAGAATGTATTGCGGGAGGCGAGGACTCCATTGACCCTTGTCTCTTCTTCTCTGGATCCACAAACTCAGTTGTAGCGGTAACAGGAGGTCCCAGACTCGGCAACAATCTCAGACTCTCGACGGTCTCCTCCAGATGAATTTCCTCTTCTTCATCCTCCTCGTCCGGTGCCTCGACAATAACCACATACCCAGCAATATTAATCTTCACATCTTCTCCCTCCTTAAACCTCCCTTCACGTCCCTTCTCAATCTTCTTCGTCTCGTACGACGTATCCACATAAATGGGATTCAATCCCTTGCAGAAAACAGCCAATTCTCTAGTCTGAGGAACATATCTCACAACGACATGAAGTCGTGAAATATGCAAATTCAGCCACTGCTGTGGAATAGGATGAGTGCATTGTGCCGAAGAACGGCCTATCGTGACTGTCTCCCCCGAGAGCTTGGGTCTCAGGATTGGAATCGAGGATAATGGACGGCGGATTTGGGGGGGACTCGAAAACCCGATTTGAGAAGACGGATCAGGTGTAAAATACGCGCCCCTCGCGTCAAACGACTCATCTACTACTTAACACCCTTCAAGGACATATGCAAAGCAGAATAATGTTCGCGACGTACCTTCATCTTGCCATTGTCTTTTTTTATCGCCCTGAAAATGCACCCGTTTCTCCGGCTCCTCATGTGCCTGACGGAAATAATCGTACTTGGCACTGGGCAACATCGGCGACGAAAGTAATTGCGGCGACGGCAGAAGAGGAGTTCTCTCCATCGTTGTCCGTGGAGTCGACTGGGACGGGCTGTGGTGATGGTATTAGTGGGCAGAATTTGCAAGCGGTGATTGCAGGAGGCTGGGTTAAATTGGTCGAGGAACGGCGACACGAAAATCGCGGTTAACACGACAACAAGCTACGCGTGTCACGTGGGATGATGGATTGCAGGCGCTGTGTGGAATGTGCGAGGCGGCGCGCGGTCGCCTGGTGTTATGGGAAATTGGATCGGCGATGTGGCTTATCGTCGACTAGGACTCCATCGAATGGCGCAAAGAGACGGAGGCGATGGATACTCTGAGGAGGAATTGTTCAGGGGATTTGTCTTGGAAAGGGTACTCAATGAAGGTGAATAGAACCCGTGAATGCCGCTGATGATAGATCCCTTGACCAAGACGGTATCATTATTAGGAAAGTTCAGGGATCAAAATGCGATTTTGACAGCGGAAAAATCGGCCTTCAATGTCGACCCTGAAGTCTTGTCCTCCTTGCCTGCATCGTCAACGACACCGAACCTCAGAGTCGTGCAACGGAATGATATTTATCATTGGTATATTGTATCATCATCCTCAGGACAACCAGAAATGAAGACCACGATCATTTTCCCTGCCACGGACGTCCATATCCGCAAACATGAGAAACAAAAGAGACATATGGTTCGAGAGACTCCCGAAATATACAAAGAATTCGTTGAGCCGTATATACAGAGCATGAAGGGAAGTCGAATTCAATGGTTGTTGCAGATCTGGCCTTGAACTGATGGCAGGGTTTACAACATATTGGAACATAAAGCGGAGGTGGAGAGAATTATATATGAGGATCCTGACCCAGTATCCGGATTCATGTTGCTTCCTGACTTGTACATCTCCTAAGTCTCGTGATTGATGTAGAAAATGGGACGGTGTCACAATATCGGCGTTATATCTCACTGCAATCTTACACCGCAAGGATCTTGGCTCCATTAGAGACTTAAATGCGTCTCATATCCCTCTGCTAACGAATACCCGCCAAGCGATAATCAACGCAACGATATCAAAATGGCCACAAGTCTCCGCCGACCAGCTCCGCCTCTACTTCCACTGTATCTGCCCTTCCGTCTGGTCCTAAGAATAGACCACCCCTCGTATTACCATATGCATATCCACGTCGTTCACACAGATTTCAACGGCAGCGACGGCATGGCTGTAGGAAAAGCATGGCTTTTGGACGATATCATAGAGCAGCTTCCATTACTCGGTCCGGATGGGTTTAAATCGAGAACTTTCACCGTAATTGTCGGTGAGGAAACTGATCTGTGGAAAAAGGTCTATAGCAAATTGCGACCTCAAATTTAATCTCATCAACAGTTTTTATCGCCGCTAAAGAGGCTGAAATCCACCGATCTAGCTCTTAGAATTACCGGACCTGCTTCGGTAGAACCTTCGTCACACAAGATAGCCCGATACCAGAACTAGAGAAAACGGTTATTAGATACAACCCCACATTGCCGTGAGATTCAACAAAGCGAAACTGCGGCGTAAATCATGTTGTAAGGAAGTCCGGCTGCCCGGACAGGTAATACTGGGGAGTATATCCCGTATTAGGCATGGGCATGCCGTATCTCGCGATCCATGTCGATCCCCGCTTTCAGTTAGCGGATTAGATCATAGAAAAGACTACACAGTTATTCCTCCAAATCGAATACTAAGATTTCTTCGGGACTTGGAACAAATTACCGATATGAGGCAGGCTCTCCCTGCGTTTGATCGGTTCCAGTAGCCAGTATCCCCTTGAAATGAGTCCTCATTTACGGGTCATTTTAAATTGCGATGCGAAGGTCAAGCGGCAATTGGCGAACCGGATCAAGATTCATTTTGTCTCCTGGACTACTGCCGGGACTGACCAATGACCATTGCAGCGCGGGCAGATCACACGTGGTGGCGCGCCCAGGCCAAGCTTGCACCCTCGGATTTCGCAACACGGATCAATCTCTCCCAGGGCCACCATCGGCGGACAAGAGCCGTCCCATCGCTTTCGGTTCCTAGTGCGAACGGCAAAAACGTGTTTCGCTTCTGTTATCAAGCGCGATACCGAATTAGGCTCCCTGATCGTCCGTCGCCAGGCGATCCCACACATGCGCAATCGCATTTTGATTGGGGGCTTTCCCGACTCATGTACATAATCGCTCCACGCTGATCGGCGGGACGGCTTTCCCTTTTTTCGTTACGGCGCATCCGTCTTTTGATGACACACTGGTCCATTTTGACGGCCGCTGCCCACAGTGTATTTATTGTTACTGAGGCCATCAATTCAGCTGCACTTCGGACCCTCTCATGAGGAGGAACCCTTCATTGCCATAAAGCTTCGATTGTGCGGCGATAACCTTCGGACTATCATCCCCGCAGCGCTGCATTTGGGTGGAGAACCCCCCCGGGCGCAATGAACGGAATTGCATGGGACGCTGGAAGCGTGTCTGTTTTGTCGGACTCAACAGACGCTTGTGAAAGCTTTCTGGAGAACTACGCTCGGGGAAATGTTGATGTCGGTGGACCCGAGCCCCCGGAAATTGCGAAACTTGACCTGTCCGAGGAGACATTGGCGAGCGGTCACCTGGAACCTCCTTTACCGCCCGACGAGACGCAGAGAGTGAGAGAATTGTAGACCTTTTTACCTCCCAGGCTAATTGCGCAGATATCAATTCCGGGTTTTGAAAGAGGTCAATCACGACATCAAGCTTGGTTTCGACAGATTTGCGAGACTGGCCACTCTGGTTTGCGATGCGAAGATCTGTATAATCAATTTCCTGGACGACAAGACGCAATATACCTCTGGCGAAGATGCGCCTGCTCCATGGTTAATTCATACTCCTATCCCTAAGTCTTTGAGTATTTGCGGTCATACAATATTACGCCGGTCAGCGGATATATTTGAAGTGCCTGACACGACAAAGGATTGGAGATTTCGTGGCAAGGTATCGAACAATGAGTTTGGTCATACTGACCGTAGCCATATGTAACTGGAGAGCCGTACATTCGTTATTACGCTGGCGCTCCGCTCCGCACAAATTCGGGGTTCAATATTGGTTCGCTTTGTGTCCTTGACTATGTGCCGAAACGTCTTACAGAACATCAAATCAGCGCCCTCAAGGACCTCGCGCAAATGATCATGACTGATTTGGAACTCCATCGCGACAAAGAACTGGTGGATCTGAAAGGCCGTATGGCAAACTCGATCACTCAATTTACACGGGGGCTTATCAAGCGAGAGGCACAATCAACAGATGCAAATTATCCCAAGTCTAGCTCCGCGCAGCAAAAGCGAACGCGAAGTGCTGGTAAAAGGCACATCCGTTGGGCTAAGCGCTCTCCCAGCGCAGACAGAGATGACGGAACGGACAAAAAAAAGGGCGCCATGCATTTCTTTGATCTCGCCGAGGCTCAAAAAGCGGCAAATGACGGTAAACAAATTCCCGAGAACACGACAGATGCCACTGAGACTGAAGGCTCAACCACCGAGGATGAAGTGGATTCGACGACTTCATCGCAAAATCTGGAGGACATTGATTTGAAAGTCATGTATCGCTATGCCTGTCGTCTAATGCGAGAAACTCTGGACGTCGAAGGTGTTTGCTTCGTGGACATTGACGGCATCGACTGGAAACACGCTCGATCGGCGCCAAATTACCGAGATGCGTCCAACACCGATACTCACACGTCTGGTCAATCCAGGAGGGAATTCGGTGCAGCTAGCAGCATCTTAGGATATTCTCACAGCCCTCGATTTGGCGCAGCTCAAAGGACTCACTGGCCATCGATAGCAAGGTGGGATGAAGAAGCTGAAACATCAAATCCCCAAGGTACCGCTGACAGAGAACCTGCATTGCACTCTCGACACGCTTCGTTGCATGACGAAACGCCCTTCATGGACCCCGAGTTTCCAGCTCAAACCGGCCATTCCCTAGAAGATGGTTCATATGTCTCTGCTCGGACCGGCAGTCACTTTGACGACGGCGGCTTCAGTAATCAATTTTTGGCGAATTTCTTGGCAGAAAATCTCTACGGTAAAATTTTCAACGGCGACCTTCCGGATGAAGTCAAAGATTTCCTACCTGATGGAATTACATCTGCGATCCTCGTTCCGATATACGATTTCGATCAACATCCCTTTGCCATGACCTGCGCTTACTCGACAAATCCACATAAATGGTTTGTGGACGCAGAAGTTCGTTATCTCGAGGTACACACCTTTCCGCATATTTTCTAATCTCAGGGATTTGGATCTCAAATACTCTCTCAAGTCTTGAAAAAGCGAGTCATCATGGCAGATCGAGCCAAAGGGATCTTCATCTCCAATATTTCACACGAATTACGTTCTCCACTTCACGGTATTCTTGCATCCGCCGAATTTTTATCAGACACCAGACTAGATACTTTACAACGCACATTCATAGAAACGATCGATTCTTGCGGCCGCACATTGCTTGAAGTCATCAACCACGTACTCGATTTTGGCAAGCTTACATACATTGCGCGATTGAAGAATAAAGTATCCAGACCGCACATAAAGCGCAGCACATCTCGAGAGATTGTTCCGCAGTCCGCTAACGATGGTCCAGTCGATTTAATGGCCGTTGCAGAGCAGGTGGTGGAATCTTGTTATGCGGGATATGAATTCAAGGGGTTGTTTGGTCAAGTCGATATTGGCTCCATATTGGGAGATTCTGGATCAAAGTCAAATGATAAACGACAGAAGGATCATGGATACGGACGCGCCAAGGACCCCACATCGGCGCTGACGGTGATCGTGGATGTCGACTTTCGAGAACAGGGGTGGTATTTCCTTCTACAATCTGGCGCCGTTCAGCGAATATTGATGAATATTACCGGCAATGCGCTCAAGTATACTCCGGCAGGTTGGGTAAAGGTGCATCTGTCTATCCAAGAGGTTGACGGTCAAACTTATGTGCATATCAACGTATCAGACTCCGGGAAAGGGATATCGGCAGAGTTCCTGAAGACTCGACTTTTCAGTCCTTTCTCTCAGGAAGACACACTGCAAGCAGGTACTGGCTTGGGCATGTCAATTGTGAAACAAGTGGTCGAAAGGCTGGGCGGCCAGATTAATGTCACAAGTCAAGTCAATGTGGGCACTCAAGTGCATGTCTCCCTCCCAACGACTCCAGCACCTCGTCCCCAAACAGTAGACAGCTTTGCTCGAGTTCGAGCTCTTACGAAAGATATGAAAGTTTTCCTTGCAGGTTTCGATAAAGAGGTTCCTGCGAGTAAATTTCTCTACGAAAGCATGGCGCACTATCTGACCAGCTGGTACAACATGCAGCTAGTCGATAATGTCTATTCGTCTGAGATTATTATCTCAGATGAATGCCCCGAATTACTGGATTACTTTCAACAGCAATCTCCGGCGGAACGATCTGCATTTGCCTTGACACCTCCTTTCCTAAACTCGCCATTTGTATACACGCCTGAGAACTCGGTGAACAACAGCGTATATCGAGCGTGGCAGCCTCTAATCGTGTTATGCTCGAACGCTCTTCGGTATGAATTCTTCGGCCAGCAAGCGGAAACCGGCAAGATCATCGACTTTTCGTCCAAACCCTGTGGGCCATACAAACTCGCGCGAAGTCTACTATTCTGTCTTGAACAAGCGGAAACCAGACGAAAGAGCATGGAGGCAACTGCGGATACCAACTCCCACGTATCTCCTCGTCGTCTCCCGCCGTCGCGCACCGTCAGTAGCACATCAACTGTAACCGACGACTCTATGTCTTCTTCCGAGTCTGCTCAGGGGAATCGGCGGCGGGGATCATTTGGGAGAGGAGTTGTGCGTTTTTCTCCCTCCGTGCGAAGGGGCTCCTCGGATCTCGGCGCAAGTATGTATGTAGCTGGTCGCGGGCTCGTTCCCACTGCCACCTCCTCCATTGTCGAACCGCCCCGCTTCGTTGGAATGAGACGTAAGTCAGCGCAATCTCCCAAGATTCCACCATCGGAAAATGAGGCACCGGACGATTCAAATTGGCAGCCACCTGCAGAACAGATTGCATTCAAGATGCCCACCTTTAATCGCTCCCCAAAATCGGACGAGGGAGTTGCAAAGACGACAGATTCGCATACCTCCCCTCGAGCTCCAAGTCCGTACAGCCGACGCAACCCCCCTCGCTCAATACCCCCTATCTCTCCACTTCCAGCTCAGCGGGAAAAGCCAAACCGGGAGCCACGTCCACCTTATGTCTTAATTGTGGAGGATAATTCGGTGAATGCTTTAATCCTTGCTACATATCTAAGGAAACGAAGCTATCCTTTTACACAAGCTGAAAATGGATTGCTAGCAGTGCAGGCGGTACAGGCGCGTCCGGAAGGATTCGATGTAATTCTCATGGATATTCAAAGTATGTTCGCGCTATTCTTGGATTGACAGTAGTGCCTGTTATGGATGGATCTGCGGCAACCGCGGCCATCCGGACGATTGAACGGGAACGAGGTTGCGAGAGATCTGCCTACATTATTGCCTTGACGGGTTTAGCCGCAGATAAGGATAGACAGCTGGCGTTCGATTCTGGAGTGGATCATTTCCTAACGAAACCTGTGAGTCTGAAACAGTTGGGTTCGGTCATTGATGATTGGGGAAAGCATCGTGTGATAAAGGAGAAATCAGCTATATGTTAGAGGCGTATTAGACGTTCTCGCGAAGATATTATGTTTTTAGGGCGTTGGGTCGGTCATTGCAAATACGTGTTCAAGGATAATATATACATTGTATTCTATTGGGATATAACTTCTCATGAATTAAAATTCTCAACGTAAGTCATTGGACGCTCAGATGGAACGATTTGTTTCTCGTCAGCTTTTTGCTTTTGAATAGCATCGATTTCGAGGTTGTACTCTCCTGAAACTTAGCCGTGATCGCACGGCAAATCTGAAGACGACCCTCAAAAAAGGGGCCAAAAAAAATGTGGAGACTGCATGAATCGAACACGCGACCTGTTGCACGCTAAGCAACCGCTCTACCAACTGAGCTAAACCCCCCGATTGATCCGGTGAGAAAGGGGCGCTCTTAGTTTGATACAACTATAGCTACGATCTTGGTATACAATGACAGAATGAAGGCAAGTTGACAATTCTGGGCTTTTACTCGAACACAAGAACATTTCCTTTTGTGCGGATCTTACATATGGCATCGACTTTGGTTTAATCTAACCAGGAACGTTAGCTTCTCCTACGTCATTATTCGTTGGACAGAGCAGAGCGCCTCTGGCATTGGCAGATTGACGACGGGCGATCTTTCGTCCGCGATATGTTTGCCGCGCATTAAGATTAATTAACACTTCTTGATGGCTCATGCGCAATGTGAAACTACATACATACATAGTATGTATTTGCATGCAGCATAGCCGATCCAGCGATGCCACTCAAGATCTCCTGCTTAAGTCACGTTAAGGACTTTTCGCTCCAGCGCATATGAAAGGGCAAAGCCGTCATATTAATTCTGTTGCAGGAAAACAGTCAACAGTATCGCTTATTTAACTGAACTGGAGACATAAATTGTAGGAGAACGGCTGGGAAACTGAAAACGAGAGGAAGAAGATTTGATTTGATAAAAGGCGGCTCGGAACAAGCGATACTGCAGTGAGATCGGAGGAACGGGAAGTTTTCTAAATTATCTGCTAAAGTTGTAAGAACCTGCATAATCCGCGGCCGCGGTCGAGGTCTATAGCGATAACTTGAACTCTGATTGGCGGGGGGTACTTGCAGTTGGTTTGGCGGTGATCTTTATTTATCCGGCGTCCTTCCCCGTTGACTTTGGTTATTCCGTGTTGGCGTTGACGGACAGATTAGTTATCCATGCAGAAGGCGGGCTCGGAGCACATTAAGGATTTTACTGTTATAATTGTATCCTGCGCAAATTACGTTTTGGTTGCTCGGACCGTTTTTCTTCGTGCCGGCGAGATTCCTGCCCCTTTCTCGCGAAGGCGGATGATGTAAGAGGCCCCCGTTTATGATTTCTGTTAATTTCAGTTGCTTATTCTGAACCGTCGCCCAAAGAAGCTAAGCGCCCCGTCCCACCACGGATAACATGTCTTCTCTTCCCTCCTTCCAGCACAAGGCGTCTTTGGATTTTTTCTGCCAGTAATCTTATCATTCCCTCAGCGATCACTGCCTCGCCACCAGACGGCAATTCGCCTTGTGTTTCGGATCGGTTTCATTGGTACGTGCCTCCCACGCTTTCCCGTGCCGTCCATCCCCTTCCCCCTATATCTTGGCGATCTCTTTTCGTCCGTACAACTTCCACATCTCTTTCCCTGCGCAGTTTCGATTGTTTTATAATATTCCCAAGCGATTCTTTTCATGCGATACAACCGGATTTACTGATCCAGTTCTTTATCGGCAGATCAACCGAGTCATTGCATTTGCATTATTTGAAGTCTTATACCGGGCATTGCATTCATTTGGCATCATCACGCAGTCTCATCACAGGGGCGTTCATCCTTCAAGCCAAATTTGTTTCAACGTTTTTTTCTTCTCAACATGGCTACGCTTGTTCAGATAACGCCAGCTAGTCGTCATCCTCCTCAAGCTTATCCCAATATCCGGCCATCCTCCTCATCGTCGGTTCCTCTTTCGCAGCGAGCACAGCCATTATACCTTGTCTCATCTTCACAGCAAATGTATACGCAGCAACAGCCTCAACAAGGGCCACTCATGTCTTTTGACTTTACCCGACCAACTCATCAAGCGCAACAACAAGCGAGGCAGGCACAAGGATTGCAACGGCGGCAGAACACAATCTCGCCTCAACCCAATTCTGCACCTCCCCATCCTAGGCCACATCAAAGTCTGCACGCTCGCTCTCGATCCGAGGAGGCTTTGAGAGATAAATCTCAAATACAGTTGCAAATCCGATCTAGCGTACAAATGTCATCTACTCCACAAGCCCAATCAGCTCCGATACCACAAGTTGCGCAATTCCGGCCCAGTTCGAATCTCCCGTCGCCGCCTCCGATAGCATCTGGCATGCCGCGGCCGTTATCTGCCGATGGGGTTCGTCATCCGACTAACGCTGAGAGTTACCGGGGACGATATGGGGACCAGCGGCCGCGTTTCAGTCCTGGACCGTCGTCTTTGCGTGAATCTGGAGGAGCCCATGTGCCGCATCCCGCTGCTCTAGGTGGATATCATCAACCACGCTATTCGGCTGACGACTTATCAACCGTAAACAGTATCGGTACTAATACGCACTCTTATCAGCATCGTCCACAGACCAGCTCTCAGCATCCCACCCATGGCCAATACCAAAATACCAAATATCAACCACATCCCAACATCCATCCTCCATCTGTTCAGTCGCAACAATACCAGTCACTGCACTCCAGACCACAGCCATCACCACAGCCATCGTACTCCATGCCACAGCAATCTCCGCGTGCTCAGCAAAACCCCAGTCTCCCTATGATTAATCAACGTCAAGCTTCTCTCAAGTCTCGTAGTGATGCCGAAATAGTAGCTCGCGTGATGTCACCGCCCCCTCGCCCGTTGAAAAGGTCGTCTTCGGAGCCTGAATTATCCCCCCCTCGAACAATTCCAATACATCGTAAATCGTCTTCGAGCAGCAGCAACATCAGCGCTGCCTCTGCGCCTTCGCAACTGGAAACGGCGTCTTCTCATTCTTCTGTTCCTCCTCCTTCTTTGGAACATGT
>Ga0302325_10013392_pt1 | contig 17496 bp, 18 predicted proteins | sample Palsa_T0_2_FD_201948 | JGI IMG/M metagenome (GOLD analysis project Ga0302325, IMG submission 201948) | Peat permafrost microbial communities from Stordalen Mire near Abisko, Sweden - Palsa_T0_2 | ecosystem: Environmental > Terrestrial > Soil > Palsa > Peat permafrost | place: Sweden: Abisko... | reverse complement strand
CCCGGTCGGCGGTGTCAAGGGGGACGTTCATCCGCCGCGACTCGGGCGTCAGGACCGGCTCCGCGCCCGCGATCCGGCGCACGACCGACCGCGCCAGTTCCTGATCGGCGCCCTCGGCCAGCTGCAGCTGCAGCGTCGAGTTGCCGACCGAGCTCTTCAGCTCGTCGGGCGTGCCCTCGGCGACCTTGCGGCCGCGGTCGATCACCGCGATCCGCCCGGCCAGCTGATCGGCCTCGTCCAGGTACTGAGTGGTGAGCAGCACCGTGCAGCCCTCGTTGACGAGGCCGCGGATGGTGTCCCACATCTGCCCCCGGGTGCGCGGGTCGAGGCCGGTGGTCGGCTCGTCGAGGAAGATCAGCGGCGGCCGGGTGATCAGGCTGGCCGCGAGGTCGAGGCGCCGCCGCATCCCGCCGGAGAACTGCGCGATCGGCTTGTCCGCCGCTTCCTCCAGATCGAACTGCGCCAGCAGGCGCTTGGCGGCGGCGCGCGCGTCGGCCGAGCGCAGCCCCTGCAGCCGGCCGAACATCCACAGGTTCTCGGTCGCCGTCAGGTCCTCGTCCACCGACGCGAACTGCCCGGTGATCCCGATCAGCTGGCGGACGCGGTGCGGCTCGCGGGCGACATCCACCCCGAACACGCGGGCCCGCCCGGCGTCGATCGGCAGCAGCGTCGCCAGCATCCGCAGCGCCGTCGTCTTCCCCGCCCCGTTCGGGCCGAGCACGCCGAAAATCTCGCCCTGGTTGACCTGCAGGTCGATGCCGTCGACCGCGCGCAGCTGACCGAAAACCTTGACCAGGCCGGTGGCGTCAATAGCGTCTATCGCTGTCATCTCATCGTTCTCCCTTGCCGCATGGTGCTCACAATGAGGAAGCTACGCGGCGGCGGCTTCACCACGGCTACACCGCGGTTTCACCGATTTACCGCCCGCGACCTGCGGCGTAACCGCCCGGGACGGGGGACCGGCGCGCCGTCGCCATCGGGGCGCAGCACCAGGACGCCGGCCGCGATCGCGGCCAGGACGGCGAGCGCCGCCGCGTAGACCAGCGCGGTGGGGTGCAGCCCGTACTTCGTGGTCGTCACCCCGGCGATCAGCGCCGGGATGCTGAACGCGAGATAGCCCGCGAGGTAGATCGCGGCCACCAGGCCACCACGCTGGTCGGGCGTGGCCCGAGCGGTAATCAGGCGGAAGGATCCCAGATTGACCAGGCCGAAGCCGATGCCCGCGACCGCCGCCCCGGCGAAGAAGGCGGCCGACGTGGTCGTCGCGATCGCGCCGAACGTCACCGCCATGCCCGCGACCAGGAACAGGCAGCCGGCCAGCAACACCGTCCGGCCGCCGATGTTCTGCGCCGCGTACGCGGCGGCGGTCGCGGTGCCGAACAGCAGGAAGATCAGCGCCCCGCCCAGCACCAGATTGGGCGAGCCGGTCGCCTGGGCGGCCAGCGACGGCCCGAGCGAGAGGAACAGGCCGCCGAGCGCCCAGACCGCCAGCAGCGACGGCAGCACCCCGAAGAAGGCACCCCGGGCCTGGCTCGGGATGACGACCCGGGGGCGCAGCGACCTCAGCACGCCGGGGCGCCTGGACCCGGGCTCGGCCACGAAGCCCATCGCGACGATGCTGACGGCGCACACGACCAGCAGCGCCCACCAGATCAGGTGGGTCGGGGCCGGCGCGTACTGGACAAGCGCGCTGGTGATGAGCGACCCCAGGGCGAGCCCCAGGGTAGAGAAAGAACTGGTCACCAGCGGTGCCCGCTGGGTCCCCTGTGGCTGCAGGTCGATCAGCGCGGCGCCGATCGGCCCGCTCGCCAGGCCGGTCGCGACGCCCTGCAGGGCCCTGGCCCCGTACAGCGCGCCGGTGTCGCGGGCGATCAGGAAGACCACGCACGCGGCCACGCTGAACACGAGCGCGGTGATGATCACCGGAATCCGGCCCAGGTGGTCCGACACCGACCCGAAGACCAGCAGCGTGACCAGCAGCACCAGCACGTAGACGGCGAACACGGCGGTCAGCGTGGTGGCCGAGAAGTGGAACCGGGCCTGGTACACCCCGTACAGCGGCGACGCGGCGGCCGACGCGAAGAACAAGATCAGGAACATCCCGGCCAGGATCCAGAACGCGGCCGCCCCCGGCAGCATCCTGCGCGCGGACCGCTCCGCCATCCCCGCCGCCACTGTCTCGCCGTGCCCATGCGCAGTCATTCGACCGATTCTCTCATGCCGTTGCCGCAGGCAGACTCGCTGCATGGGCCGCGCGTCCCTGCCCGCGGCGCGAGATTTCATCCCTAACGCACGCGTGGTCTCACCGCCCGCCGGCCGGCTTCGGACGGCCCCTGACCAGACGAAAACTAAAGGAGCAAAGACGTGTCTACGCATCCGTTCCGCTTCGGCGTCAGCCTGTTCCCCGGCGGCGCCTCCGCCGCCTGGCAGTCGAAGGTCCGGCAGGCCGCCGACCTCGGCTATGACATCGTCCAGGTGCCCGATCACCTCGGCCTGTCGGCGCCGTTCCCCGCCCTGGTGTCGGCGGCCTCCGTGCCCGGCCCGCGGCTGGGCACCTTCGTGCTCAACGCCGGCTTCTACCGTCCGGCGCTGCTGGCCAGGGACGTCGCCGAGACCAGCAGGCTGCTGGACGGGCGGTTGGAACTCGGGATCGGCACCGGCTACAACGCCGCCGAGTTCGAGCAGGCCGGGCTGCCCTTCGGGCGCGCCGGCCAGCGGATCGACCACCTCGAGGACACCATCGCCGAGCTGCGCCGCTCGGTCGACCCGATGCCACCGCTGCTGCTGGGGGCCAGCGGCGAGCGCATGCTGCGGCTGGCGGCGCGCGAGGCCGACATCGTCGGCTTCACCGTGGTCACGCCGGAGAGCGACCCGGAGCGGGTGCTGGCGGACCGGATCGAGTTCCTCCGCGCCGCCGCGCCCGACCGGTTCGACCAGCTCGAGCTCAACCTGTTCGTCTTCGCCGTGAGCGTGTCCGCCGGCGAGCCGGACCTGACCGTGGCCCGCCGGGTGCTCCCCGGCCTGTCCGACGAGCAGATCCGCGCCCTGCCGGGGGTCCTGACCGGATCCGCCGCGCAGGTGGCGGAGACCCTGCTGCGATACCGCGAGAAGCACGGCCTGACCTACTTCGGCGTCCTCGAAACGAGCATGACCGATTTCGCCACGGTGATCGAGCTCCTGCGCTGACAACCGTTACGGCGCGGTGAGCGCGGCGGTCAGCGCTGCCGCGTGCCGCTCCAGCCAGGCTTCGCGTCGTTTGATCACGTCGCCCACGCCCTCGTCCCACATCCGCCGCCAGCCGCCGCCGTGGGTTTCCGCGTGCTGCTTCATCAGATACCAGGACCGCCGGGTGCGCAGCACCGCCACCTCCATGAGCCGCTCCCGGTCGGCGCCGGACAGGTCGTACGCGTCGGCGAGGATGCGGGCCCGGCGGGGCACGTCGACCTGCCGCAGCAGCGGATCGGCGTCACCCGGATCGGACAGTGGCGCCCACCACATCATCGCGTTGAACATCTCGTCTGCCCGGGTGGCGGGCTTGGCCAGGTCGAAGTCGATCAGCGCGTACGCGCGGCCGTCACGGAAGACGACGTTCTCCGGCGTGATGTCAACGTGCCCGATCAGCTCGGTCGGATACGCCGGGGCGGGCGGGATTCCGGGAGTTTCAGTCGGCTTTATCCCGAGCGGTGTGTCCGGCGGAGGGGCAAACGAGACCGCCGCGTCGTCGTAGGCGCGGACCAGCCGTCCAACCGACGCCAGCCGGGTCTCGTCGGCGATCCAGGGCGGCCGCGGCCTTCCGGCCACCTCGCCTTCCCGGTAGCTGAGCACCTCACGTCCGGACCGGTCGATGCCCAGGAACCGCGGCGCTCCCTCGAAGCCGATCGATTCCAGGTGCGTGAGCAGCGCATGCACCAGGGGCGAGTGCGGCCCGAGCGGCCGTCGCACCGTGTCGCCGACCCGGACCACACCCTCGGTGACGTCACCTCCGGCCAGCGGGATCTCGACCTGGTCCGCCTCGTCCACCCAGTTCGCGTCCACCGCGCAATCCTAGACGGTCGGCCAAAAACCGGTTGCGGCGAAGCGGGGTCGCACGGGAGGCTGCTGCGGTGGATCTTGGCCGCGCCGCGCGGGAGTGGCAGACGCACGGGTTCGTGATTCTCCCTGGGTTCGTCCCGGCGGCGGAGCTCGGGCCTGCGCTGGCGGAGCTGAGCCTCCTCGCCGTCAGCGACCGCGTCGTCGACCTCGCGCAGACCCTGCTGGCAGACAGCGACCTGCGGATCTCCTCGGCCGAGGCGTGGGCGAAGTACACCGGCGCGGCCGACTACGATCAGCCGCTGCACCGGGACTACCTCAACCACACGCTGATGGCCCCGGCCGACGACCCGCGGTTCCGGCAGCTGGAGATGTTCTCTACGGTGACGAGGTCCGCGCGGCCGGCCCGGCGGGCACGGTCGTCGCCTGGGGGCCGGCAACCTTCCACCGCGGCACCGCCCTGACCCTGCCCCGCGGCGCCCGCTACACCATCCACCTGGCCTACCGGCCGGCCCGCGCCGAGTGGGGGCAGCGGATGGCCTGGGCCAGCCGCAGCCACGAGCCCGGCTGGTACCGGTTCGCGCACCGGGCGACGCCACGGCAGCTCGCGCTCTTCGGCTTCCCGCCGCCCGGTCACCCCTACTGGACCGAGGCCACCCTCGCCGGCACGGCGCAACGGTACCCCGGGCTGAACATGACCCCGTGGCGGCAGGCGCTACGCGGCGAATCCTGACCCGGCGCGAACGTAACCAGCCAACCTGGGTGGCTGCGGGTCCGCCGTGACCAACCCCACGCTGCGCGCGCGTCCTGCTGGTGCAGGATGGGAGCATGATCCTCGACCGCTGCGACATCCCCCTAGTGCTCGCGCCGCTGGCGGGCGGGCCGTCCACGCCTGAGCTGGCCGCCGCGGTGAGCAACGCGGGCGGGCTGGGCTTTCTCGCCTCCGGCTACCTGTCCGCGGCCGAGCTGGCGGACCGGTGCCGCCGGACCAACGAGCTCACGGAGCGGCCGTTCGGAGTGAACGTGTTCGTTCCCGGGCCGGCCGGGGACGTGGCCCGGGTGCGCGCGTTCGCGGCGGAGATCGAGGGCCACGTGTCTGGCGTCGGCGCACAGCTGGGCGAGTTGCGGCACGACGATGACGACTGGGACGCCAAGATCGACTACCTGCTGGGCGCCCCGTCCGCCGTGGTGTCGTTCACGTTCGGGATCCCGGACGAGGAAGTCATCGCCGAGCTGCGCGCCCGGGGAACCGAAGTCTGGGTGACGGTCACCAGCCTCGACGATGCGCGCCGCGCGGCCGCTGTCGGCGCGGACCTGCTGGTTGTCCAGGGGTACGAGGCGGGCGGGCACCGAGGCGGCACGAGCGACGCCCCCGACGAGGCGGTCGGGCTCATCGCCCTCCTGCAGCTCATCACCGCGCACGTGGCCACGCCCGTGGTGGCTTCCGGCGGCATCGCGACCGGCCAGGCGATCGCCGCGGTGCTGTGCCTGGGCGCCCGGGCCGCCGCCCTCGGCACCGCCTTCCTCGATTCCTCGGAGGCAGCGACCGCGCCGGTGCACCGGTTCGCGCTGCACGCCGACGCCCCGACCAGGCTCACCCGGGCGTTCAGCGGCCGGACCGCGCGCGGGATCGAGAACGACTTTCTGCGCGCCCACTCCGAATCCGCCCCGGCCGCCTACCCCGAGGTGCACCACCTCACGTCGCCCATGCGCAAGGCGGCCCGGCAGGCCGGCCTGGCGGGCTACGTGAACCTGTGGGCCGGCCAGGCCTACCCGCTGACAGCCGCCGCCCCCGCCGCCGACCTCGTCCGTGACCTCTGGGACCAGACCCAAGCAGCCCTCAACCAGGCCGCCAGCCACTTCCTTCAGTGAGGCGTACTGGCGCTACGCATCAGCCCGGCGGAGGCGCTCGGCTGCCTGTGCCCGGAGCGCATCGCGGCACACCGGGGCACCCCGGTAGAGTGCTTCCTCCCGGGCGTTGTACGCAGCCATCCACAAGCTGGCCGCCCACGCGATCTCCAACTCCAGGGCCGTGAACCGACGTCCCCGAATGTCTTGATAGGCCACCAGGAACGCCTCGGAGCTTTCGATCGGCGCCAGCGTGGGCGGCCCGGCACTGGCGAACGATCCGCTCGCCGCTCCCGCCAGCGCCGCCTCCGGCTGCCACGCCAGGCTGTCCCAGTCGTGCACCGCCCACACCTCCCGCCCCCGCCATCGCAGGTTCTGCGCCTCGAAGTCGGCGTACCCCAGCACGCAGGGCAGGCCGGCGGCCAGTAGCCGTCCCCGAGTCCGCTCGGCCGTCTCAACGACGTAAGCGGGCACGACGCTCTGGTCCCGGCTATCGAGGAAGTCGATCGCCGGCCACACTCCGGAATCTGCGTGGTCCCAACGCACCCAGGGCGGATTCGGCAGCGGCGGCGCAACGGTCACGTCGGCGAGTTCGCCCATCAGCCGGGCGAACAACGCCGCGTAGCGCATGATCATGTCCGGCGAGTCCCCGTGCAACACCTCGCCACCGGGCCGGAGCTCCTCGGCGTGCACAGCCAGCCAACCGACACCGACCACCGGCGTGAGCGGCCGGGCACACGGAAACCCGCGCTCGGCCAACCGGGCCTGCGCCGCGACACACGACACGGCCCGGCCCTCGTCGGCGCGCGCCTTGACCACGACGTCCCTACCGTCGGCCAACCGGAGACCGAACACCATCGAGACCTGGTGCAGCCGGAACAGCACGCCAACGGGTTCGTCACCCAGCTGAGCCCGGCACCAAGCCGGCAACCAATCCGGCAGATCGTCCAATGGCACACTCAGGACTGTGCCATAGACACCGAAGGCACCGGAAGCGAGATTCGCCTGCCGGGCGCTCGCCGGACCCTCGTGACCATCCGCCCTGCCACAGGCCATAGCGGCGTCAGGCGAACCGCGCGCCCCCAGTCGCGCGGTAGAGGTCCCGCAGCAGCGACGCCTCCGCCAGGTGGTGGAGTGCCTCCCGGTTGACGTGGAGGACGAGCGACGCGATCGGGGCGTGCTCCGGCTCGCCCACCGGGCGGATGCTCCAGCAGCCGGGAACGGGCTCCCACAGGGTCCAGTCAAAGGTCATGGGTTCATCGTGCCTGCCGCGGTTGAGGCAAGTTCCCTGGATCAGACGAACTCGCTCCAGAATGGGACCATCGGCGGCGGTGTCCAGGCTACGTCGATCACCACTCCGGAGCCGCTGAATTCGCTGTCGATGTAGCTGGCCAGGTCGGTGCCGTAGACGATGATGTCGGTCTGGTAGATGGACAGCACCGGGTGCCCGTAGGTGCCGTGCCCGGCGGGCAGGTAGCGATGCCCGTAGACCGGGATCAGCTTCGGTGCCCGGGCAAGGTGCGATCGCGCCAGGTCCAGGTCCAGGGCCTTGCCGCCGTCGGCCGGGCGCTCGCCCCAGGCCGGCTGCCAGAAGGCGTTGCTCTCCACGTCGAAGAGCACTCCCTCGATGGGCCAGTCGAGCCGTCGCCGCAGGTCGCCGGGGTCGCCGTCCCGCCAGTCAGGCCACGGCTGGCGCCACGCCTGGTCTTTCTCCCGAGGGACGCTGAACGGCAGTCCCGCTGAGAGGAACGCACGGTGATCGTCGGCGAATTCAAGCTCGTACTCCCGCTCGATCCGGGCAAGCTCGGCGTCGGTCAGGCCCGGCCCGATCTCGCATCGTCCTATCTGAGCGAGCCGGCGAGCGGCCCGCTCACCCAGTCGGCTCCCTTCGCTGCTGATCACTCAAGAACGATAACGCCGTGCTCCGGTTGCGATCGGTGCATTACGACCTGCCGGGACTTTATGAAGGAGCTGGCCTCGTAATAGCGACGCCCTCGGCGGGAATCTCACGCTGGCCGTGCGGGACGACCGCAGCACCAGGAATATCCACCACGCCACTGATTCTGGCAGCAACTGACGGGGCTCACCGGCACGCGGCTATCCAGCGGAACGTGTTCTTCATGGTCACAACGCCGGTCTGAGCGTTCTGGAACTGCACTAGGGCTTGGTTGAGGACCTCGCGGACGGCGTGCTCGCCTGCCGCTTCCCTCGCCCGGGCGCCGCCGGCGGAGCAGAGGAGGGCGCGGACGGCGTCGTCCATGGACGCGTAGCGCCAATGGCACACCACCTCGCCGCTGTCCACGACCATCAGGGCGGCGGACGCCAGTGCGGCCTCCAGGTTGCCCGGTGCCGAGAGCGCGTACGGGGCGTGGTCGCCGGCTTGCTCCGGCGGAGACAGGGCGCTCATCGCCTCGTGCACGACCGTGCCCTGGGAGCGCTCGGGCGCGTCGAACGCCGCGTCGCCGAACGGAAGCGTCTCCATGTCGCCTTCGCGCAGGTCGGCGTCGGGCAACCGCTCGTGGGCCACGCCGAGCAGCCCCGGGCTGACGTCGAGGCCGCTGGGCAGCGCGCCGCGCTGTGCTGCCAGCACCAGCGTTAGTCCGGACCCGCAGCCCACGTCCAGCACGCGAGTGCCCGCGCCGACCGCCGCGGCATCGAGCACCGCCTCGAACAGGGGCTGATTGTGCGACTCGGCCAGGTCCGCCCACGCTTGCGGGTCGGTGCCCCAGAGCCGGCGCTGGACCTCGGCGGCGGCGCTGACCGCCGGGCCGCCGCTGGCGCCGTAACCTGCCATCAGCATTCCGGAGGGCGACGAGGCGGTCGTGCATCCCCGCGATGACCTCGTTGTCCTGATGCAGTTCGATCGGGTGCGGGAACAGCGGGCCGCCGTCATGCCAGGCGACCGAGATCGGGCCCGACCGCGCCGTGTTGATCAGCCCGCAGCCCAGCCGCGCCAGGCGCGCGCTCTCCTGCTCCACGTCAGGCACGATCCAGGAGACGTGGCTGATCGCGCCGGAAGCGATGCCGTACGCGGCGGCGAGCCGGTCGTCGATCGCATGGACCTGATTGAGTTCCACCACGACCGATCCCCAGGCGGCGAAGGCGGCCGAATGGTCGAACACGACGTCGCGGTACCGCTGGTCGCCGACGGCCAGGACAAATGATTCAAACGGAACGTGCTTGATGACCTGGAACGGCCCGACGTCGAGGCCCTGGTCCCAGTCCGTCAGGGCGGAGTCCAGGTCATCGACCCAGTAGCCGATGTGATGCAGCCTATGCATCGGCGGTCCCTGAGCCGGCCTGCGCGCCCTCGTGGCTCGCGCGATCCGTGAGGGCCCCGCCGCCGAACTGGCGATCGTGGTCCATCGTCATCCGCATGAACGGATCCACGTACTCGCGCATCTCCTTTTCGAAGGCCCCGATGCCTGCAACCAGGTCGGCCTGGCCGCGGGCGGCAGCGGAGAGCTGGTCGAGCAGGTGCGCCGCATCGCGCAACAGGGCGGGCGTGTCCGCCGTCCAATCCGCCGCGGGCGGGATCACCGTCCCGGGCGCGACGCTGCAGCTGATCATGACGTAGTCGTCGACCGGCGCCAGCGTCACGTCCGGGGCGATCGCGGCCGCCGCGTCTTGCGGGCGCAGCCGGCTGTCGTCGGCGTCCCGCTCGAAGACCTCGCAGGTGTGGCCGTCCTTGAGCAGGCCCTGCGCCAGGGCCAGGCCACTGAGGCCACCGCCCGCGATGATGACGTGCAGCGGTTGCGCAGTGGTCACGAGGGTTTCCCACTCTCATTCTACGAAAGTAACTTTCATAACATCATCGGGCGCTGGCGATTCCGGTGTCAAGGGCACAAGCGCGCCGTCACCGGGGACTGCCGCCAGGGCGGCGGGCCCGGGAGCTTCACGGGCGGCAGCGTCTGTTTGATGCCAGCTCAGGTGGACTGCTGGTGATCATCGGGCTACGGTCGGCGATCGGGGCTGGAGTGCCGGGGATAGACTGCTGCTACTAAGGCGGAAGGCTGACCATGACAACTCCGGTATCGCAAGATCCCGGCTTCGGGTTCGTCCCAGGTGATCACGTGTGCGCCTTCTATAGCAGCAGTCGCGGAGCACTCGACGACATCGTCGTCGAGTACGTCACCAACGGCCTGCGGGCGGGAAGCAAGGTCTGCTGCATGGTCGATCCGCCGTCCAAGGTGCAGAGCAGGGTTGCGGCCCAGCTCAGGGCGGGAGACGAGATGCTGCTTACGCTCACCGAGGACGAGGCGTTCATGCCGGGCGGCCGGTTCGCCAAGGACACGTTCATCCGCGACATGAAGTCCAGGATCTCCGAGGCAGCCGCTCAGGGGTACGACAGCTTCCGGTTCGTCGGGAACGAGAGCTTCATCATTCGGAACCACGTGGACATGAACGAGTGGTTCGCCGCGGAGTCGGAGCTGAATAAGCTCGATCCGGAATTTCCGCACTTCTTTTTCTGCCTGTACGACCTTGACCTGTTCGACGGCAACACGGTCATGCGTGCGCTCAAGACGCACCCGCGGGTGTACGTCAACGGCGTCCTCATCGCCAATCCGCATTACGAGGCTGACTGCCTTCCCGTATAGCCGGTCCGCAGCTTGACGACGGCGTTCTTGGCCTGGTCGTGGTCCCACTGCTGGAGCCGCGGCCCGCTCACGTAGTCGTCCTGGCCGGGCGTGCCGAAGGCGGCGTCCATCGCGCACCACGTGCCGTACAGGAACGCGAGGAGGCCGGCGGTGCGCGCCGAGCTCTGGGATGGTCTCGACAACCTGCGCGGCAGCGGGTGGGGCGCGCTGGTCGATGACCTGGAAAGGCTCATGGCGCACGGGGCCGCGTTCCGCCCGTCGCCCGGCCTGGCCGAAGCCGAGGCGGCGATCGTCGAGCGAGCCATGGCGGCCGTGCAAAGCCACGCAGCGCAGGCCCGGGACTGATCAGCCGCGAGCGACCCCGGCCGCGTAGCCGAGCCCGAATCCGTGCGGGTAAACCGGATCGGCGGTGTCGCCGGGCAGATCGGGCCGGGACGCCTCGACCGCCGCCATCGACCGGGGCAGCTCGAACGGCAGCCGGCCCTGCGGGGAGGCCGCGCCGAAGAGCACGTCGAGCAGGCAGTCCGCGCCGCAACCGTAGTTGACGATGATCGCGGCGGCGTCGTCCGCCAGCGTGCCCAGGATCGCCGGGCGGTCGAGGTACACGTCGAGCACGACGGGAGTGATCCGGCTGAGCTCCGCCACCCGGGCGAGCGTGCCCGCATCGAAGTCGAGGCGGCCGGCGTGAAACCGCGCCTCGAGGAAATAGTCGTTGCGGGCCTCATGCGGTGCCCGCAGGCGGAGGATCGCGACGTCCGCCTCGGCCGGATCGGGCACCGGGACGCCGTGCTTGCGGACCTCCTCCTCGCTCAGATCAGGGGAGTAGACCCGGGTTCCGGTGGCCAACGGCAGCAGCGGCAGCCCGGCCGGGCCGTCGTTCTTGAGCAGGGTCAGCGAGCGGCGCTGGGCAGCGCGCCCCGCCGCGGCGAATTCCGGCCGGCCGACGATGAGCTCGGCCGCCGCCTCGTCGACGTAGGGATCGTCGAACAGCCCCAGCTCGAACTTCACCAGCAGCAGCCGCCGCACGGAGACATCGAGGCGTTCCTCGGCCAGCCGCCCGGAGCGGACGAGATCGACGATCAGCTCGGGACAGGTCTCGCCGCCGAACTGGTCGCACCCGGCCTCAATCACCCGCGCCACCCGGTCGGGCCTGCTCAGCTGCTCCACGCCCCAGGCCCGCGCGGGGAACGGCAGCCCCGCCACCTGCTGGTCGGTGATCAGGCCCCAGTCGGTGCAGACGATGCCGTCGTACCCGAGTTGGTCCCGCAGCAGCGTGGTGATGATGGTCCGGTTGAATCCGAACCCCACCTCCTCCACCGCCGTGCCGTCGGGCAGCGTCAGCCCGACCGGCAGGCCGTAGTAGGGCATCAGCGCGGCGGTGCCGGCCGCGATGGCGACGCGGAACGGCCGCAGGTGGTACTCGAAGCCCCCGCCGGGATAAACCTGCTCCCGCCCGTAGGGGAAATGCGGGTCCTCCCCGTCGCGTTGCGGCCCGCCGCCGGGAAAATGCTTGGTCATGCAGGCCACGCTCGCGGGCGTCAGCCGCTGGCCCTGGAAGCCGCGCAGGTAGGCGGCGACCAGGCGCTCGGTCGTCTCGGCGGATTGGCCGAACCCGCCCGCGGCGCGCGCCCAGCGCGGCTCGGTCGCGAGGTCGATCTGCGGATGCAGCGCTCCCCTGATGCCGACCGCGAGGTACTCCTGCCGGGCGATGTCGGCGAATCGCCCGACTAGTTCCGGGTCGTCGATGGCGCCGAACCCGAGCGTCTCCGGCCACTGCGAGAAAGCGCCGGCCGCGAGCGCCGCGCCCAGGTTCTCCGAGAACGAGTGACGCGGGTCGGTAGAGAGCGTGACCGGTATGCCGAGCCGGGTTTCGGCCGCCAGGTCCTGCAGCAGGTTGCTCCAGCGGGCGGCCGCGCGGGACCCGGGTAGCCGCAGCGCGTTGAAATGGTTCATGCGCTTGCCGTGGATGAGGGTGCTCGTCGCGTCGCGGAACAGCCCCCCGCCCTCCACGATGGAGCCGTCGGCGCCCGTCTCCAGGATCGACATCATCATCAGGCCGGCCTTCTCCTCCAGCGTCATCCTGGTGAGCAGGTCCGCCACCCGCGCCCCCGCGGGCAAGGTCGGGTTCTCGTACGGCTCCATGGTGCCGTTCCCGTTAAGGTCGCGGAACGCGACTCCTTCGGGAGAGGTAATGCGGTCACGCGTCGGCATGGGGAGTCCCTTCCTGTCAGATCATCGGATACTGCTCGCACTGGACGATGCGGTGAACCGGCAGGTCGGCTACGGTGGAGGCCGCCGTCTGTCCAGATAAATTCAAAATCTCTATCATGAACGCACGGTTGGTCTCTCCGGTGGCCCATCGGCTTCGATCCCGCCTCGTCCTCGCCGTTCTAAGGCCGGGGGCCGTCCCCACCTGCGTTACGCGGGTGATGCGGGTGATGAGGTCCCTGGCGGAAATGCGGCGTAGCCGAGATGCACTGTCTCCTCCGCTGGCGCCTGCTGAGTTCTCCTGTTCCGATGGGGTTCGCCGCTTCCCGGAGCGAGAGGCACAGAGCAGATCTGCGGATGGTGCTGGCGCGACAGCTTCTCAATGGCTGGTAATGGGTCGCTGACCTGGAATTTCCCGGGTGGCGGTCGAGAAACGGACCGTCCTGCGCCGAGTCCGGCTGCCCTTTTCTCGTACAGGATTGCCTGACCAACGCCAGTGATTTCCTGTCGTTTCCGTGCCTGCGCTGAATTGGTGCTGATACCCCAATACCGCTCAGCTAAGCTGGCGCGTGACCGTTATGGCCGCCTATGCCTGAACCTTACATTCAGACATTTCAGGCGCACATCATGATCGGGGGTACTTAACGGTGCTATGTGGCAGAAAGTACACCCAATAACCTCAAAGGGCCGAAATGCCCGAAGTTCAACTTCAGGCATAACGTGACTAGCGTCCCTCAGACACCATAGATGTAGCAGGGAGGCCGCTGTCGAGCGGTGTCCTCGGTTCGAGGTCGACGGGACCCCCCTTAAAGATCAACTGAGGCTAAGCGGGCATTGGCTGATACCCGGGTTGGATTTGATGCCGCCCGGCGGATCGGCGGCATCACGCTCTAACGCAGCAGCCGGAAAGCACAGCATCGTCATGGTAAGCAGTGGCCTGCGGCGGGCTGGCTGACCACGACGACCGCCATGTCGTCACGGGCCTGGCCGTGCTGGTAGGCGAGCGCCGCCGCCACGACCGCGTCCGCCACCGCCTGCGCCGCCAGCCCGGCCGAGGCGGCCAGCACCGCGGCGATCCCGCTCTCCCCGAAGAACGCGTCGCCCTGGTGGGCCTCGGTCACCCCGTCGGTGTACAGCACCACCAGGTCGCCCGGCCGCAGGACGGCCGCGGACTCGCTCACGCTGGCCGTTTCCTCCATCCCCAGGAAGCGACCGGGACACCCGAGCGTCTCCACGCTGCCGTCGGCGCGACGGCACAGCGGCAGCGGGTGGCCGCCGGTCGCCATCGTCAGCCGGTGGCCCTCCGGCACCGGGTCAAGCAGCAGGAACAGCACCGTGCAGAAGGTCTCCGGGTAATACGTGAGCAGCGCCCGGTGCAGGCCCATTAGCACCGCCGCGGGCGAGGAAACGTGCATCGCCTCGGCCCGGACGGTGTAGCGGGCCAGCGCGGTCACGACCGCGGCCGACGCGCCCTTGCCGCACACATCGCCAAGCACCACGCCCCACGTCTGCAGGCCGGTCCTGAACACGTCGTAGAAGTCGCCGCCGACCTCGCTGCCGTCGCCGGCCGGGCGGTAGGCGCCGCCGACGTCGAGGCCGGGCACGGTGACGATGTCAGGCGGCAGGAACGACCGCTGCAGGGTCTCGGCCAGGACCCGGGCGCGCGCCTCGGACTCCTCGGCCCGGCGCCGGGCCGCCAGCAGCTCGCGCTCGTAGGCCAGCCGCTCGCTCGAGTCGAACAGCACCGTCCTCACCACCAGCGGCTGACCGTCGGAATCCCGCTTGAGCAGCGCGTTCATGAGCATGGGGAGGCGCGAGCCGGAGGCGCTGATCACCTGCACGGCGATTTCCCTGAGCATGCCCTGCATCAGCAGCATCGGGGCGGCGTGGGTCTGGTAGAAGATGCGGTCGCCGACGGCGAGCCGGTCCTGGAACCGGCGCCCTAGGAGGGCCTCCCGGTCATAGCCGGTCCAGGCCAGGAAGGTCGCGTTGGCCTTGATGATGGTTCCGTCGGGCAGGGTCGACAGGTAGCCGCAGGGCGCGTTGTCGTACAGCTCATCCGGGTCGTCGTCGGCCAGGGCGGCGTAGAACGCATCCGTAGCCAAGTCATGGGACATGGGGGCTGCCCCGGCCACCGGGGCGGGTGTCCTGGTTGCGCACGAAGGCCGCGATGGCCGCCGCGGTCTCGGCCGGAGCGGACAGGTTGGGGCAATGGCCGGTGGCCTTCAGCCGCACCAGCGTGCTGCCCGCGATCCGCGCGCGCACGTACTCGCCGATGGAGTCCGGCGCGATCGGGTCGTCGGCGCACTGCAGCACCAGCGTCGGCAGCGTCACCCGGGCCAGGTCGGCCCGGTTGTCGGAGAGGAAGGTGGCGCGGGCGAAGCGCTTGGCGATCTCCGGGTCGGTCCGGCAGAAGCTGGCGGTCAGCTCCGCCCCGAGCTCGGGCCGGTCGGCGTTGCCCATGATGACCGGGGCCATGGTGCTTGACCAGCCCAGGTAGTTGGCGTCGAGCGAGCCGAGCAGGTCCTCGATGTCGCTCTCGGTGAAGCCACCGACGTAGCCTTCGTCGTTGAGGTAGCGCGGCGACGGCGCCACCAGCACCAGCGCCGCGAAACGGCCCGGCTCGCTGGCGGCGGCGAGTACCCCGATCATCGCGCTGACCGAATGGCCGACGAAGATCACGTCGTGCAGGTCAAGCGCCCGGATCACGTCAAGAACGTCGGCCGCGTACCCCTGCAGGCTGGCGTACCGCTGCCGGTCGTAGGCGGACAGATCGGAGCGGCCGGCCCCGACGAAGTCGAACAAGACCGTCCGGTAGGTGCCGGAGAAGGCCGGCGTGACCAGGCGCCACATATTCTGGTCGCAGCCGTACCCGTGCGCGAACAGCATCGGCTGGCCGTCGGCCTGACCACCGAGCGTGACGTTATTTCTGGTCAGGACCTCAACATCCACACGAACCACCATAGCCTGGACGGCCGGCGTCGTCGTGGCGGTCAGCGTTCGGCTTCGGCCAGCGCCGTCTTCAGCGCGCCGCGCGCCGCGAACAGGTCGGCCTTGATCGTGCCCTCCGGCTTGCGCAGCAGGGTGGCGACCTCCCGGACGCCGAACCCGCCGTAGTAGTAGAGCAGGAACGGCTCGCGCAGCCGCGGCGGCAGCGACGCGATCAGGTGGCGGACGTCCACGTCCTGGGTGGGGTAGATCACCGGCTCGACCGCCGCCACCGCGGTGACGCTGCCGATGGCCCGCCGCTCGCGCCTGATCTTGCGCCAGTGGTCCCTGGCCAGGTTGGTGGCGATCACGTACAGGTACTTGGCCGGGCTGTCGACCTGGAGGTGGCGCGACAGCAGCCGGACGAACGCCTCGGACGCGATCTCGTGCGCGGTGTCGTCGTCGTCGACCAGGCGTCTGACCCACCCGGCCAGCTTGGGGTAATCGGTCCTGAACAGCTCTTCGGCCGCGTCGGCAGCGGTATCAACGATGACGGTGATGACCGGAGTCTCGGTCCAGGCGGTCATGTCTGACTCCCCTTTGATCGTGCCTTCGACTGCTAGGCGATCCGATCATGACCCGGCCCGCCGTCGCGCTGGATCCGTCAGGTGACTGCGGGCGAGACCGGGAGAAACACCGGACCGTTCAGAAAATTCACATTCATCACCTCGAACGCACGCGTGGCTCCGCCTTTCCCGCACCACCGCGCCTGTCGTCATGGCGGCGCCGGAAGGTGTCGTCATCTGACCACTGTGTGCGGCCCGTCCGCGGCGGTCCCCTTGAGGTGAGCCGGGAAGACCGGCACGACCCCACCGAAGACAAGGGAGATCGCGATGACTCAGCACATAATGCCCGACCTTTTGGCCCGTCGGCGGCGGGACGAGTCCCCGGGGGCCGGACGGTGCAGCCATTGACCGTAGCCGAGCTGCCCGCGAGCGGAGGAAGCGGTGTTTTAAGTCGGGCGTCCGATGATTTTCCGCGCCCGGTGCCGGATGCTGATGTTGTCGGCCCATTCGCCGGCCCATCCGTTCCGGCGCAAGGAGACCGTCATGTGGCCGAGTAACCGACCGCCGCAGTGGGTGGGCCGCGCGGCCGAGCTCGCGGTCCTGCACCGCGCGGTGGCGGATCTGCGCGGCGGCCTGGGATCGGTCGTCTGGGTGGAGGGCGAGCCCGGTATCGGCAAGTCGTCCCTGGTGGTCGAGGCGCTGGCGGGCGCGGACGCGACGTGGAACACCGGCTGGGGGATGGCCGATCAGCTGGCCGGGCGGCTGCCGCTGCGGGTGATGCTCGACTGCCTGCAGGTGCGGCCGGGCTCGGCCGACCCGCGGCGGGCGCACGCGGCCGAGCAACTGCGCAAGCGGCAGCTGAGCCTGCCCGAGGGCAGCGACGCGTCCGCGACCGGCATGGAGGTGCTGGCCATGCTGGTGGACGAACTGTGCGCGGCCGCTCCCACCGTGCTGGTGCTCGATGACGTGCAGTGGGCGGACGAGGCGTCGCTGCTGATCTGGCACCAGCTGGCCGCCTCCATCGATCAGCTGCCGCTGCTGCTGATCGCGACGTGCCGGCCGACGCCCCGCCGGCCGGAGGTGGAGCAGGTGCGCGCAGCGGTGAAGCGCCGCGGCGGCGGGCTGGTCGAGCTCGGGCCGCTGCCGGAAACGGACGTCGCCGTGCTGGTAACGGAGCTGGTCGGCGCCCCGCCGGGGCAGGCGCTTCGCCGCCTGACGGCCCAGGCGGCCGGCAATCCGCTGTACGTCCGCGAGCTGGTTGACGCGCTCGTGCGCGAGCGGGCGGTCCAGGTCAGGCCAAGCGCCGAGATCTCCCTCAG
>Ga0302325_10013391_pt1 | contig 17498 bp, 15 predicted proteins | sample Palsa_T0_2_FD_201948 | JGI IMG/M metagenome (GOLD analysis project Ga0302325, IMG submission 201948) | Peat permafrost microbial communities from Stordalen Mire near Abisko, Sweden - Palsa_T0_2 | ecosystem: Environmental > Terrestrial > Soil > Palsa > Peat permafrost | place: Sweden: Abisko... | reverse complement strand
CAGAGCTCGGTTCGGACTTCAGATGCTTGGCGGGTTTTGTTTTTTCTAGCTTTATCTCTCGTTTGACATATTGTACGGGCAGGAGCACAGTTGCGTGAATTTTGCTATCAAGGTTTGGAGGGTGTGATCAACGGGTGCGTGGCCGTTGCTGAAAGTTACGGAACAGACACGCTTTCGTTGCCGGATGTACTTATCCGCGGACCAATGGAAGTCAGCGGTTCGGCGAGTTGCATGAAGGATGCATCTCTTTAGTTGCAGACCTTTGCTAACCCACAGCCTTGGATCCCCATCCTCGAGCTCCGGTTCGCAGCAATATTCCTCTCCCAGAAATGAATCAGCACATATGTCTTGCTATAACTTTTGCCATTACTCGTCCAGGAAAGTGAAACCAGTAGAGGCTGGGAATAAGGTTCAGCCTCGACTGGTTCATCAAGGATTGACCGGTTCTCGAAGTACATTACAGGATCAGGCGATAATACCGAAACTTCCCGGAAGCGCCTTTTCCGTTGTAGCGTATGCCGATTGCGGAACTGAAATTTCGGGACAAACTCAAAACTCATCCGACGCGGACTGACAAGGACAGCCTCCAACCTAATATCTAGTCACAAGTTTAGGCTTTCGGGACTGGAGGCTTTAAGTTGTTGCTGCACTCTCGTACTCTCCCCTTCTTAGCGACCGCAAAAGCGTTGAACAGAGCTAATTTTGGGGTGGATGTCAGCTAAAGAAACGAGAAAATCTCCGCATACTACTATATCCTAACCAACTCTGGAGCAATTCACTTCGCTAGAGCTATGCGGCAGAATAATACTGAAAACCTTTTCAATATGCCAGCAAACCCCTGAAACCCTCACAAATCCCCAATTTCTCTTCATGATCTAATGTATTCTCGCCCAAACCAATTGCTGTGTCATACAAAAAGAGCGGCTCCTGCTCAAGACCTTCGGGGAACAAGTACTTGAAAAACTTGTCTATAATGTGTATGCTGCAGGTCGGACTGGAGACTGCAATCCAGAAGGCTTCGAATACGTGCGTCTTTTTTGAGAAGGTAACCGACTCGGACACGAGCGAAGCCATTTTATCGGCGTAATAGGAACGAAAATACTCTAACTCCTGCGGAGAGTTCTCGGATCCACAATGCGGGTTACCGTAGCCATAACGCAAAGGATCCCAATCTCTCGTAATCCAACTAGGGTATCGAGTATTGCCAATACAGTGTGGAACAGTCTGAACATCATCCCAATCGATCAAGGCGACGAGCGAGCCATTCTCCGAAACGATGATATTTTGAGGACCGAAATCCGGGTGCGCGAGAACAAAGGTTTCTGTTTCGATTTCGGCTCCAGGTTTCTTTGTTGGAATGGATCGAGGGAGTTCTTGAAGCATCATATTTAACAATTCGCGTATTCCGACGCTGGCTGGGTCAGCTGGATCGTCTTGCATACTCAAGAGTGCTTGAAAGTACTCTCGGGACGTGTTAAAAGGCCCGATCTTTCGGAAAGTAATGGCAGGCTCCTGTCCATCGAGCATAGCTGCAAGTTCAGATGTCTCGTCCAACACATTGCATGGACCGATGTTGGTAGGTTTCGAGGCGTCAGATCCAAATTGAAGTGACCCGATCTTATCGAATCGAAACTTGCTCAGTTGGGACATGGCCTCAGCGACTGTGTCGAGGATACGTAACCGGCGCTCTTCGAGTGGTGTTGGCCCTGTGTCGTCGAACCACAACTCTGACACTGGTTTTCCCTCCACAAATTCCATCATCATGTATGGCGCGCCAATCTCGTTATCGACGGTTTCATCGAAGTCGAAGATTTCAGGGATTGGAATGTTTGTGTTTTGACGGATGAAGGACATGGTCATCGCATCCGAGCGGATAAATCGCGAACTGGTTGGAGTAAAGAGGCCCTGTTCACCAGGAGCAGGAATGCGAACAACCCATTTCATTCCGTCTGAGAACTGGAGGGTATAAAGTAGATTGAAAGAGCCGTAATTCGGCCGTTCAAAGTCAAGAACGGTGCACCCAAACATTGGATCTTTCCCGGATGCCTCGAGGCGAACCCGGATTCCGAGCGACACTAATGACTCCTGAGTCATTGAAGCCATTAGAGAAACATAGCGAGCCGGAGTCTCTTCGCTTGAAGATGCATCAGCCAGGACAGCTGTCTTGGAGCTCATTTTTGGATTCTGGCAAGGGAATGACGAACACGGGTGTTTTTGTCCACAACTCAGAGACCCGGGTGTTTAAAGACCAGGAGTGAGTTGGTCGGAGTTAGCGAGTCTTCACCAGTCTCCTCGAGGACATTAGTAAGCAATTTACATTCACGTCTAGCGCAACAATGCAATCAGGGTACAAATAGAGGGCGCGTCGCCATCATCCAATGTGATTTCTCCGCTCCCAGCCCCTCACAGCTTATAATGGGCGCCACCTGTCGGAGCCCCCAAGCTGATCCGTCTCAACATTCAAGGCACTCCGCAACTTCCATCCGTCTACCCGTCAAGATCCCCGTCTCCGCCTGGACCTCTTGGCGTGCTTACTTACGCTTTTCTCCGACATAAACGACAACCAGAACGTCTCCATCTCGCTTCCAGCCTGATCCTTTGTCCCTGCAGTAACACTCCCTGAGGACGTTGGATGTCGGTTCAACAGCTCCTCAGCCCTCGTCGTCTATATTAGCGCATTAACATTACAATTTACTTTGCCCCTCGGCGGGAGGCCGTTCGTTGGAGACAGCTAATACACTGTCACCATCGTTTTCAGGCACAGGGAGCATTTCGTGCAACGCGATATTTACTACCCCTTCACCACCGGAGTCGCCAAACAGCTGCTCACTTTCGTCCATCTTTCTAACAAGCACTCGCACAGTCCCCAAAGTACGACAAGGATTATTCTGTCTGTTATCCGAAGTTCTAACCATTCGCTCCGGTCCAAGGGCAACAGACAGGTCTTCGGTGTCTGTTACCAATTGAGTCATTATATCCAATTCGTTATTGCCCTCCGGGATTTCTGCCCGTCCAGATAACGCCAATAAAATGATACTCCATAGCAGAATATTGAGGCTCAAACAAATATATATTACGAAACAACTCGGTTGTAAAACAATTCTGTAGCTCTGTTGACGAAACGTAGCATTGAAAATGGTTTCGTTCTGCGAGTTGAAGTAATTATTTTGTTGGTGTGTAAGGGGGAGCACGAACGGTTCGATTGATCTGCGCACAACGTTCGCGAAATAAGCTGCGGCAGCCAAATAGGATTGACAGGCGATAGGCTCGCTGTCCGGGAAACTACCGAGCGTGGGGAAAAGAAGGTCAAATATTGAAAGATATCCGAGAGCATCGACGAAAACCATTTCGTTCGTTTCGATTTGATTCTCCAGGAGTATCCTTCGGCCAGTGTTCATGTCATATGTGAAGTCGGCGAAGCGTCGTTCAACTACAATATCGGCTCCAAATCCCATCCGAATGCGATAATACTGTAAGGCATCCGGTGAAAAACTATTACGGCCGTCGGTAAACCTCGCAACGTCGTAAACTGCATGGGCTAGTAATGAGATCAATGTCTGGTTAAGTGAGAAGTACAGACTGATATCGAGATATTCTGCGTGTTGCTTTCCGTCTCGTTATTAATTGCACAAATTACCCATGCAACATAGCCGCAGCCATATATTCGGCACTGTTGTGTATCATGTCTGAATTTGAATTCGGGATACACGACAAGCCGAATATGATAGAATTCCTCTTGGAATAACGTGACAAAGTTTTGGTCCCCAGAGTTGGTTGAATTATTCTCGAAATGGTAAGGTCTCTGGGTGTTCATCTCAGAGCACAGCTGATTGGTTCCGCAGGGGGCCGTAACCCGTTGAGGATCTAGCTTTGTGAGATCGCCTAGAAGGCTGTTGTGCCCTTTATATGTTGTACCAAGAGCCAGCATAGCGGAAAGACGGAACAGGCCGAGTTCGTCATCATTCAGATTTGCAAAGGCAGAGAAGTTGACGGGAAGAGCACCACCACGTGCCAGGAAGCCACTGTTTGGAGTATCAACATAGATCGGCTCCGCGTTCATGTTGAACAACAGGATCACGGCAACACCCAAATTGAAGCACAAAATAATCAACCTTGAATTTTTAACAACGAGGTGACATGGCAATTACCGTTGTATAACCCAAAGTCGATGAGACGACTTACGAATTTTGTCAATGATGCCGCTCTTTCCCGTGCTTCAACAGCCGTATGAGCCGAATTGGTGAGATCCATGGTGAAAGCACTACGAAGTCCAAGAGTGATATGCCATCTTCACGAACGCAATAGCTCCATCGCAGAGTGTTGCATGCCATGTCGCTCAGGATTTTCAATGTCAGCCCGGTCACAAAACTCAGGCAGCTTATGATGAAGGCAGTCCACATTGAATTGCTCAACAAGATCGCGTGCAAGTCTCTTGGTATACTTGCAAACCAATAGAACGTGGTGATACCTGTGATTGTTGTGGCAGCGGCCACCGATATCCAAGCATGCCAAGGCCGGCGGAGCCTTCGACACTTCAGAAGTACCTGAACTCCAGAGGACGGGAAAAATTGCGTGCTGATCTTTCGAGAGCTCCAGTGCGGTCGCAGTCTTGGGAGATGGTCGTTGCACTCGCATCGACCTGTGGTAAGGATTCCTGAAGGTTGTGGGAAGATGTTCTATCCGTCTCATCTACCGACCTTCGCTCATCACGGGACAGTTCGATAGGTGAGAGTTCGGGAAGTTGCCTGTGAATCCTGTCGCCTCAGAATCGTTCCGCCAAGTGAAGTCCGCAAGCTGATCATTAGAACGTCTGTATGAAAAAAGGCACAGGTACCGAACCGACTATGGCACCAAAGGCGTCTTCGGAAGAAACTAGACTAGGCGTTGGCCTCGCATTAGATTCGTCCGATGGCTCGCCCGATAAACTGAGGCTTTCGGTGATCGGGTCCGACATATGGCGAGAGGATACTTAATGCAATGAGTACTCTTCTTGACGAAGAGTCGTAGACAGGGCGCCGCAACAATAGCGAGTAAGTGGAGTTGGAAATTACGGCATCCCTTAAAGAACGAAGTAAGGTTAGCATTGTCCCTTCGCATTTCAAATTATGGGTTTCGCATTTCAAATTATCTTTCGAATCTCAGAGTTTGCGCCGCCACAAAAATGCCCGTCCGTGTCGGCAACCAAACTTGAACTTTGTTGGCGCCCGGCAACTTACCCAAATTTTCACACAACCTATGTAAAGGCACCTACCATAAGTTAACGTCACCACCGATTTTCACCACACAATTACATGCAGCTTATAATGGAGATTGTTACTAGCATCCTATCTTGGTCAAGACTAATCCCCAGAACCCCCCGTTTGATTTGTGAACTCTCAAGACAGTAGCCCATGATTTCCACTCTTCAGAATTTGTACAAAAAATTATTTTGTTGAGCCTCAAGCTGTCAAAGTCAAGTCAGCAGGCATTTACATATTAAATTTTACCACACAATTACAGCTTATAATGGTTTGTGTTACTAGCAGCTCATTTGGCCAATATTGACCACAGAACGTCCACAGCTGGGTAAATACAAGAAAAAACACAGGCCTTTCAATTCCACTCTTCAGATTTTGAGATAGCTATTGTGAAGAGAGATCAAAGACAAAAATGCCAAAAATGTCGAAATTCTGAAGTGACGTTAACTTATGGCAGGGTACTTTTCATAATGGCATCCCCACTTTGATCAAATAAACGCGCAACAGTGAGATGAGCATGGCGCTTAACGAATGGAAACGATGCTTGCGGTCAATGTTCCTGAGAAAGGGCTAGGTTCCAGCAATCACATTAACTCCCGGACTAAATTGTCTTCTTTAAGTGGTACCATAAGGCCCCGTTTAGAACAACAAGGTTATTACTTGTCTCAAACGAGTACTAGGGAATTCAGGACCGGATTTAAGAACGTGATGCCGACCAGAGAAGAGGTGTGGCAACGACAACCGCGAAGAAACCTAGTGTGACAATTAATTAAATGCATTTGACGCAATTGCAACTTTGTAATGATACATGAATCCACCAGCGAGGAAAAACATTGAATATATGACAGTTAATCCATTTCCCACCCACTTGTTTGTCTTCTAATCTTCGACCCCAATATCTTGCCATGTCCGCCGCTTCGAAGGGTCTATTCCTCTACCAGCGTCGCCATTCTTCGGTCTTCGTTCGAATCTCGATCGATGATGCTGTCATCTTCCCGTCGTTCCTCCAGCATGCTCCGTGTGTTCTGAATGACTATTTTGAGCCAATGGTTCGTGGGCTCTGATTGGAATGCTTTTTCAAAAGCCGTAATTGCGTTATTGGAATCCCCGAGCTCCCGATGAAGCTCTCCAATGAGATACCAGAGCATAGGTCGCGGCATGCTGCTGAGCCAGAATACACAAATTGAGTCCGACTTGAAACCAGTGTACCTCCCCATGATCTCATTTTTCTCTTGCTCAACAACAGTTTCGTAGTGCACCAGGGCTTCCTGGTATAAATTGATAGCCTTTTCCGCAACCCCCAGCGCTTCGTATGACTTGGCGGCCTGATACCAGAGAAAATGTTGCAATAGTTGTTCGTCGATTTCTATGATAGTAATAACGGGGAAAAATCTATCAGTCTCTCGATGCACCAAATACTGCCAAGGGGTCGCGTATGGCCCCATATCCCTTGCATTCTCATAATATTTCAAGGCATTTGAGTACTCGCCGACCTCATAATGCACACTGCAAAGCCGACAAAGAAAGGAATAGTCATGGTACATCTCGAAGGCAGATCGGTACACCTCGATACTTTTTGTTGGCTGTCCGCATGCGTGATAAACCTCGCCGAGCAGATGCCAGGTCCATGACTCCAGCGGTGAGCTGGTGACCAGGGCTGAAAACCGCTCGATTGCTGCCTCATACTTCCCTTGCTTCTTGTAAATATCGAACATGGTGTAGGCTAAATTTGATGTCCACTTTATCAAGCCGTCATCCAGAGCGACATCAACTTGCTTGAAGCCAGCCTCGGGTTGACCGGTTTTCGCCATTGCAATTAAAAAGATTGGCCACGCTCCGCAACCGTTCTGATTATGCATGCGGATAAATGGCTCAAACTTCTTTATTACGCCTTGATAGTCATCCTTCAACCCATAGAGTTCAAGCAGACGCACTCCGAAAGGGTCGACGGGCCATTTGTGCATTTCATGAATATTTTCCAACAAATGAAGCGCGTTGTCGTATTGACCCGCTCTGATATACAGGTCGAGCAGGGTGAACGAAAGTTCGGTGCTACCCGGCGGAGTCTTTCCCAACGCGGCAGTTAACACTTCTATTGACTGAGCAACGTTCCCGTCGCCCATATGGGCTTGCGATAATACAATGGCAGCTTGAATCACATATGAGTTGTGACACAGACCGACCATTTTCTCCAAAACTTGAGTACGGATACTTTTCATCCCCTCTTCCCTTATTTCATATGCCTTGATAAAGACGTCGAAGAGCTCGGAGGAGTAGTCCGGAGGAAGTACTTCCCAATGAGTACGAAGTACTTCCAAGTGCGCGATGGCAGCACGAGCTTTCCCTTTGCCGAGTAGAGCTCTGGCGCTTTCCAAAGGTCGCTGCCACCTACTATCCGGTATAAGCGGGATTGTTTTGGAGACGGAAAACCTTCTACTGCCAGCGAGAAACACAGTCTTTTCGATTGCTTCGAGTGCTAAATCATGGTTCCCCTCATTATTATACGCTTTTGCTAAGCATAAATTGAGTGCTTCGCTTTCCGAGGAAGACTCGACCGCCTCCTTCAATCGGCGGATCGCCGCCCTTTCGCCCCACTCTCTGTTGTATATATTGTATACGGTGTTCCAGTACGCCATGTCATCGTAGCCGGGAACTAAGCGGTCTAAGACTGCAATTATGGTCTTTTCCGGGGTGCCGCGCGTGCGCAAAGCACGTTCGAGATCGTCCCACCAAGAGTGCGAAAACTGGATTCCCGGTTGAAATTGTAGAAATGAGTCCGATAACAGCGGATCGAGGACGCCCTTCCAATTGTCCAAGCGCAGCAGAATTGGTAAAACGTCCTCAACCACGTTTGTAAACTTCGTCAAATTTTTTATGACAAATTGAACCGCACGACCGTATTCTTGTTGTCGGAGAAATGCGATCATTAACCTACGTTTTGAAGTGCCATTAAACCCTGAAAGGATGTCGGAATCGTCTTCGCAACGCATAAGGAACTGATCCCAGCTGTAGACCGAATAATATGCCAGCCCAAGGTTGATTGGAAGGACTTGTAGCTGATCTTGACTGGATGGGGCTGCCCAAGTCAGCATGCCCGTAAACTGTGTAGACTTGAGCTCCAAAAGCTCAGCTAAGTTGCTTTGAGTTCTTCCCGGCCGTCGACAATAATACTTCAATGCGAGTCTGAACAATCCCTGGTTGCGCTCTGGAGATTGGTGCATCTGACGTCTATGCACCTCAGTTGCCCAAAGACGGCCTGCGGCTTTTCCGGTCTCTTGGCCAAGCCAATCCCTATCAGCATGAACCACCAACCTAAGCCAATTTCCGACAGGTACTTCATCGGTCTCCGAACAGTCTATGTAGGCGGTTGCATGCTCACATAGCCACTCATAAATCTTTTTGAGAGACTCTTCCGCACCCAAGTGGTCATCACTGATACGAAGCCATTTGAATAACCCGTCAGATGTGATATAGCTGTGTAAAGCGGACAAAAGACGTGACGCTAGCCTGGGGTCCCTCGTTTTCTTGAGATGGCTCACCCAATTTCTCTGAGAATAGCGCCTCCCGAACTCGACCTTGTCTTCTTCCAGGAGACTTTGCAAGCAAATCGTTAGTATATGTCCGTGGGAAGACTCTTCGTCGAGAAGGAAATCTGGATGACATTTCTCTGGATCGAGCAGAAACGAACGAAACGTTTCATGTACGAGACGAAAGCTCCAGCCCGGGTTTACTCTTGACAGGAACGAGCCGCATTCCACATCAAGAAACTTTCGAAATTCTACGAACTCTTCCTGCAGACTCATTGTACTAACGTAGTACAGTTCGTCTTCGTGGAGGGTAAGGCGGGAAAAACTAACCCACAAAAGGATTTCCTTTACCCACGGCTTCTCGTGATCCGGTATTCTTGCTAAAATGGCGGAATACAAGGCTTCCATGCTTCCAGTCGCCTTCGAAAACCCCTCCAGACATTTCTGGAACGCCAATAGAGTCCGTGATTTCTCCAGTTGTTGCAATACAAGCACCACCCAGAGAAAGACTCCACTCCCTTTATTTTCGAAGTAACGGATTGGCTCAACGCGGGTCTTGTGGAATAACATTTGAAGTCTCGAAGATGCCTGAATCGTTTTCGTCACATAGAGACTGATGTCGGTCTGAGTGTTCTCTTGTTGAAGACGTTTTTCGAACGTGGAGGGTAGGACCCTGGAGACATCGGCAGAGGGTCGGCTGATACATAAAAGCCGGGTGTTCGGAAGTCTTGAAAGGCACGTCAACAGGACGTGGAGTTCTGGTTTTCCGGAACGGTCGCAAGGTTCTGTATCAGCTTCATCCACGCCATCTAGGACAATAAAAGTCTCCTTTTCGTTCTTTTGCATCGGGTCGAGTATCAACATTTCGAACAGATATCCAATCCCAAGGTCGTCAGATATCATAAAGCCATGTGATTTGAGCTCCTTGAGGGTATCGCTTGCACCGCTGACTTGTTCCATACATTGATATGCCAAAGCACGCAAGATATCTCGAGGCGTGAATACGCCCACTTCCTTACTGCGGCAGAAAAAATAGGAGACAATCGCCTTTGGATATTGACACTTTAGGAGGTCGATATAATACGCCGCCATGATAGACTTTCCTACGCCGAGAGTGCCGTGGATCCAGGTGATGCGATGCCGCGACTCTGGGTCAAGACCAGACAGACGCCAATCTGCGAAGGCTGCCATGTCGCGGGCCCACTTCAGTGTTTCTTCGGCTCTCTGATGTCTAAAGGAATGTAAATAGGACTCGACGCTCCAATACGAGGGGGCCAGCCATTGCAACAACTCTCCCTTGGTGTGTACTCGTTGCTGGTATTTGGTGTCTAGTTAGGTCAACTTTTGTGTTACGGAAGACTTACTCGAGACTACCATTGCGGTAAGATGCATTATAGCCTGATCGTATTCACGAATAACCATATCAAGCCTCTCCTTGCCTTTGGTGTAGACGTCAGGCCCCTTCCACACGCTTTTCGTGAGATTGGCTTCCATCAACTTAATTCACCATCGAGTAGCTCACCAAAGAACCCGCTCTTTAAGTAGAGGAGAGCGGAATTGAAGAAATTAATTACAGCGCACATCAAATCCGTTGACTTGGCGTTTAAAATCCTCATCGATGTTTCGAGACCAAGGTCGTAGTTGGGATTGTCCGCCACAAGAGTGGCCAGGTATTCCACTCGACGGAGATGATAAAGGAAATCGTCGCAACGACCTGCCTCCTCTTCAAGGAGCTAGAATTAATGGCAAACTAACGGAGCCTACCTGAAGTATGATTCCAAGTCCATTGGCTGCTCCCTTCAGCGCCGATGGCCCCTAGTGTCAGAACTCCAGTCATACACGGAACATACTTGGCCAACGGCAGCAGTGAGACTACATGCCAGTCTTGCGACAGGGGACAACGTGATGAAAAATTCACCGACTTTATTTACCCACTTACTGGAGCGTTCATGTTTCTTGGCATCGATTGCGTCTACCGTCGCCCGAGCTCTGGTTTTCAGAATCTCGGCGATATCGGAGGTTGAGGCATGTGTTTCAAAGACACCTTCGAGCTCCTCTTCTATAGTTATATATTGATTGTTTTTGGAGACGAAGTGCTGATAATTTCGTTTGAACTCGTCCATTGCCTCCTGAAGCGATGTTTCGCCCCGGGCCTCGCAATTCTCCTTGTCGGGAACTACACTTCTGGAGGACGTGGATACCTGACCGTCGTTTTGGTCTAAGCCATCTGTACGTGCGAGAGGCTCAGTGTTGTCCGAACTCAAAGTGAGGCCAATGGGTCGCGGTGGATGTGCTTGCTGAGAGGTGCTTTGGCAAATCTGGAATTCCGAATGAGCTGGGAGAACCGACAAAGGCTGAGGTCCCTCCTCGCTCGGACGGGCTTGTGAAGTACAGTGCGGGCTTAGAATATCGTTGACTGAGGTCTCTTGGCCAAGTAACCCATTTGAGCAACCCCTGGTGGAAGCCGACGGGGAGGCGACTGGTGGCACGACTTCAGTGGGCGTTGCGACGGGCATTACTGGCTCGAACGACCCGCGAGGTCCCGGGGAAATCCTTTTGAAAAAGGCTTTCAGTCTCTTCATTATGGAATGGTTGTTGGTTTGTGACGAGCAGATGCGCTCAGCGGGGCTGCAGAAAAGACTGGTAGCGAATAGCGGAAAGAAAAAGTGGCTGTGCAACGAGCCGCGTAGTGAATTCTAGATTTAAACACACTTTTGTCTAATCACGTAATACTATAATTACTTCCATCTTAGGATTTTCCATTAACGGAGAGTTCCCTTTCAACCATTCACTGATCTTAGTAGCGGTCAGTTGAGAAAATTTGCATTTGCTATCTTCAAACCTCTCCTGTATCTAACTAATCTCCTAAAGCGCAACCACAAGACCTAACATTCTTAAGGCGTGCCAATTGTCTTTTATTGAATATGTGTGTGTGGCTGCACAATCCATTGATTGGTGGGCTTTTTGGTGAAGGATTTTCGGGAACGGCACAGTTCACAGCCCCCGTACTATCGATCGCGAGTCGTCGCGGCTCAGCCCCAATTCAGACTTGCTCAACCTAAAATAATGTGCCGATACGTTCATTTTAGGTTGAGCACAAGCCGCTCTGCACTGCCTGCGTGGGATGACCCACCCTCCCACCGTCCGAAGCACCCAATCAACGGATTGCGAATCAACGGATTGCGCAACCCACACAAAGCAACCTTCCTTTGATTTGGCGCGGTTGTGCTTTCTGTAGCGGTTAGTGCTCGGGCATACGTGGCCTTCCGGTCCCCAGCAGAGGCTTCAAAACACAGGATCCAAGTTTTCCTTGATATACTCAAGTCCGTCATTCCTATGGAAAAGGCAAAATCATTTTTCGGCCGTCTCTCTAAAGGGTCACCGTCGGATTTCAGAGGCTCGAAAAAGGGGAGTCCGTCGTCACCGCCACTGCAGGCACCTGATGTGCCAAAAGCCGTAATGTCAACTACCAAGGTACCAGCCACGCCTTTGGTGTTCCCGCCTGCGACGACCGCGGTCCCAGTGCAGACCTCTGCTTCCGAGCCGAGCAAGTCAGCCGAAGCAAAGGTACCACCGATCGCTAATCTTTCGATTCCGGCTTTGCCGCCGGTCTCGGCACCCCAAGCCGGAAAGAGGCCGACTCATGCATCTGAAGCAGGTTCGCGATCGAGCTTCCTTGAAGGCTAATTTGAGATTTAAGTTATCAAGAGGAAACAACCGCTTCCGTGGCGCTTGCGGAACTGAATAGCGCCATTGCGGAATTCAAGGAAAATTACGGAAAGTACGCTGAAAGCAACAAGAACTTCTTGCGAGTACAAAGCGATGTTCAGAGGGCGCTTGATAAAGCTCAGTTCGTGAATGACTTGAAGCAATCAGCTGCCATTTTTGGAGACGAGATCCTTAACATTATGCGGGCAATGGAAAAGAAACACCAAGTTTCTGATGCCAAATGGACCGGAAAGCTCGGTAACTTTCTGAAAAAGGTGTATCCAGTTGCCAAAATCTCTTTGACCATTATCGGTTCTATGGGTTCGGTGAGTCCTCTCAGTCTGCAGAACTCTAACCAAAAGGCCGCAAACTTTGCCCCAGTGCAATGGGCGGCTGATGGGCTTGGTCTCATTTTACAAGTATGAACCTTTTTTTCGCGCACGCTGACTGGGAAGGGAATGAACGAGGAAAGCGGCCACGCAGATGATTTTTACTGCCAATTAAGACGCATTGAATACCAAGCTTCCAGAATCTCAACTATTGATTTGACCGTGGAGTCCACGAGGACTCTAATGCACGAGAAGTCTCTCGACTTGATGACCGCCATTGTCAAGTATCTCAATGGAGCACTTATCTATTTCAACTCGAACTTCTTTGGTAAACCTCTGCGTGACTTACTAACGTAAGGCACTCTATTGAAAACAATGGAAGTTGGCTCGGCCGCTTACGATGACGGCAAAAAGACGTTGCAAATTGCAATCAGTGAATACGATCAGGCAGTTCTTGACTTGGCAGCGGCTGTCATTGCTGGTAACACTTATTTGTTCAATGTTTATGAAAGGTCTTAAAATGCAACAGGACATGACCACGAGACGCAAAGAAGACGAATATTTCATGCAGTGGCTTTCTCCCTCTTATTGGTTGGTCGAAGCCCAACTTTACAGTGTCCGAGCCCGCCGGGGCAGGAACACATTGCAGTGGGCAAGAAATATGCCCGAATTCCGAGTATGGCGTATGAGCGATCCGAACGATATGGGATCGAAAGAGAGAATTTTGTGGGTTAGAGGGACACTCGGGGTTGGAAAGTCTATTATGGCGGGTTATTTTATCGAGCTTCTTCAACAGCTTCATCCAACCTCGACGGTGGCTTACTTCTTTTGCAAGAGTGGTCAAAGCGGATTGACCAAAGCCCGGGATATACTTGGAACGATCGCATATCAGTGCATCAAGGATAGAAAGGACGCACGAGCTGTTCTGGAGGGATTGCGAAACAAAAACTTCCAGCTAGTGGACAGTCTCGGAATCGGTTTTCTGTTCCAGACTATCCTTCTTGAGGCATTGGGACAGAATACAGCTGCAGGGGAAATCTATATCGTGATTGATGGATTGGATGAGGCAGATCTCAACACCAAAGACATTGCTGAACGGCCTGCGCGACCAGAAATCGAGATCCTTCTCGAGTGTCTTTCTACTTTGCCGTCCACTCGTTTGTTATTCATTAGTCGACCGAATGCAAACGTATCGCGAATTCTTCCTTTATCGATCATAAAGTCCATCGGGAAGAACGACAACTATGATGATATCGATGCGTACGTGAAAGAAACTATCAGGGCCTCAAAAACATTACAGCGTCAGTTCCAGCAGCAGGGTGTTGATGCACTCCAATTCTTCCGCGAGAAAGCCAATAGTATATTTCTATGGGTGGTGCTGGTTCTTCAACAATTGGCGAAGGCGAAATCGACATCTAGATTTATGAAATTTCTCAGCGGATTTTCAGACACCTCCGGTGACATGGAGAGTTTATACACTTCTCTTTTATCGAAATTCGAGGAAGAAGAGACTCGATGGGTTAAGGAGATTCTAAAGTGGCTAGTAGTTGCGCGAAAAAGTCTGACTGTCCAAGAGCTGAATGAGGCAGTTGAGATTTCCCTTGATGACCAGTTGCCTGAGTTCAGCGAGTTCCTGGAGGTCGAATGCGGGTCCCTGGTACATTTGCTCCAGCCTTCCCGGGAAGGCGGGGCCGAACTTGGTGAGCCAGTGGAAGAGGATAATGTCGAGTCCAACGCCGATACGACGGAAGCGGCCGGCTTCTTCACCGTTCAGTTAGTTCATGAGACCCTTCGATCCTATCTTGTAAATCCCCAACACTGCCCTTTGGGATTCCGAGTGGACGAAGAGCTCGCAAACAGCGAAGCGCTCGGAGTTTGCCTTAGATTATTGTCTAAAGAAACCTATGCTCGGAGATTTACCCAATACGCTGCATTAAATTGGGGAGAACATCTCACCTATCTGAACAACTCTAAACAGATGTCCGTCGCTACACTAACAGATATATACCACTTCTTTCACTCAGACGGCTGCAAAAACTGGATCAAGCTGAGCCTCGTAGAGGTCATGTTCGGTTTGTCGCGGTTTACCACCCAGGAGGAGCGGTTTCTGCAGAACCTTTACCAGTGCCTCGTCCGCTGGTACCAAATTGATAACAACGCCAACTCATTCGGAAAAACGCCAGCACCGGCGTTACTGTGGGCCATTCAGATTGTGAGCGTACCGTCAAAGCTCGAGGAATATGTCGGGAAAGCGTCTGCGGAGTTATGGTTATATGAAAAGTTGCCCCCATTCGAGACTACAAGAACTTTCTGGTTGGCAGTCAAGTACTATTGTAAAGCAAATGGACTGGAGGTCCAGCAACTCACTGATCTCGAATCACTCGCAGAAGATCACTTCGCATGCATCGTGGGATGGGCGGACGGAAGCAGACCGAAACGAGTTCCAGAAATGCTTGGTCTAGCTCAGGCATATGACGAATTGCATCTCTGGGGGATGTCAATTGCCTATTGGAAGGCGCTAACGAAATTGGATAATCAACCATACCTGGGAGAACTCTTCCATGCCCTTGGACAAGCTTGTTTGGCGGTAGGAGACCATGACGGTGCCATGGATGCGTTTCGCACCGTGACACAGCGGTTCCCACCAGAGGAGGTCTATGTGCAGGTGGCCCGATGGTACGGCCTCGGGTTAGTGTATAAAGCCAAAGGAGACTGGCCTAATGCAATTCAGGCCATTCAAAAAGCGCTCGAGTCGGGTGATGAATATGAACATACGCCGCCAATGTACCTGTCTCTTGCTGAGCTCTACAGGGAGAATGGGGACCATGAAAAAATCATAGAAATATTTGAAGCAGCCGTTGAAATACGAGGGGAGGAGTGGTGGGTGTATCAGTACCTTGCAGAGACATGTAACGCACTTGGCGATTCTCGTCGAGCCAAGGCTGCTTACGAGAAAGGCTCGGAAAATCATCCTATATGGGCGCAGTCATGTCGGCGCGGTATGGAGATACATCTGCCAGACCGCTCAGACCTCAATAGAGAACGAGAGTTCTGTGAAACAGGTTGAACATCCTTGAAGCGGCAGTCTTAACTAAAGTAAGATCAGAGGAAACTGCGTTAGCAAAAGAAGGTAAAGGCATTCGTAAAGCCGCAACACGTTCCCAGCCTTCGGACGTCCAAAAAATGGATTCAATTCGGAAGACATCCCTCCCAATAAAGGGCTGCTACAGTTTTAAAGTACTGGGTGAGGACACTCATGGTGACTGGTTTGCGATAGTCAACACGAAGATATTAAATAAGTTCACAATAGCCCTGGAGCACGTCATCTTTCCATTCGAAACCCCATTTGAGATTAAATTCTCCGCGGATGGGGCGTACCTTGCCAGCGGAGGGCCCACGTCATCGATGGTTTATCATACAGGAACTGGAAAGAAAATCAGGCACTTTTCGGAGAGCAAGAGCGACATTTTCTCAGACGTGTATTTGAATGGCACAAGACTGCACCGGAGGCTCTGGCACGGTCTACGATGTATTTCCACCAACGGGAAATATTTGGTAACTGGCGGGGACGATAGAATCATCAAGATCTGGGATATTAGGACGGGAGAGCTGAAACGAGAACTGAAAGGCCATGCTTCTAGTATTGTCAAGGTTGAGATCACTGCTGACGGCAACAATTTGCTTTCGGCCTCTCAGGACTGCATAGTCATCTATTGGGACTTGGACCGCCAGATCAAACTTTTTGAATTGTCGAGTGAGCAAGGCGCCCCGAGATCCTTAGCGATTTCGCCTAATGGAAATCTACTCGCGGCAGCCGGATTTGTCACAGATGACTATGAAATTGGCAATGAAGTGTTAGTCTGGAACACGGACGGAAAGTTGATGACAACCCTTGAGACTGGAGCTGGGAGTGGAGTTCTACAGTTTTCGCCCGATGGAAATCAACTTTTTGCTGGGGGGTTCCATGGACCTTCAGATATATGGGAGTTTGATTCCCAAGTCATAGAAAATGGGGGCTGGTGCAGTAAAGGCCCAAAAATTAGCAAGAAGGAATATTGGCAGGCACTGAGTTGGAAGTCAAATGGGCCTTGGGCTCTTTCAAAGTGGACATATGGGTGTAAAGCTTACGAGGTCCTGAGTGGGCTCCCTTTATTTCACCTTGAGGTCCCATCAGACCCCATGAGTATCTCCTTGTTTTGTAAACTAATTGAACAGTTCATGAAGTGGCGCATGCTTCACAAGACGGAACTGGATTGATTGCAACTGTGTCGGATGAGGCAATAAGAATCTGGCGGTATCATTATTGAGTTACTTCATTCAGAAGAAAGTTAGGGAATTTGAAAACATAAATCTTTGCTTCCCCTAACCATTCAATGGATTGTGTCACGGCACGACCACCGGCCGTCTCGATCGAATAAGAATGATAGTACACGGATTGACTGACCTTGCAAGATCTACAACGCTGATGTAGCAGTTCGGACACCCTAGAACTATGGAAATCCTAAGTCCATGACATTCACATTGGCATAGTACCCTCATATAAGTAGGCTCGGGGCGCACTCGGCAACCGGTACATCTCGGCAATTTCTCGCTAATGTGTGGGGATCTCCACATATAAACAGGATCAGCTCAAAAACTGGGAAGGGAATTTGAGCACAGTACTTGCAAATACTATGGGAAAAATCTGGTTTTGAGGT
>Ga0302325_10013390_pt1 | contig 17498 bp, 12 predicted proteins | sample Palsa_T0_2_FD_201948 | JGI IMG/M metagenome (GOLD analysis project Ga0302325, IMG submission 201948) | Peat permafrost microbial communities from Stordalen Mire near Abisko, Sweden - Palsa_T0_2 | ecosystem: Environmental > Terrestrial > Soil > Palsa > Peat permafrost | place: Sweden: Abisko... | reverse complement strand
CCGCGGCTCCGCCCACCAGTTTTATCCAGATCACCGAGCGCGATCCGAAATTAAGATCCAGCCGTGGCCGTCGCACGCAATACCGTTTCAGTCCCCTTCCCGATTGCAACCGTGACTTAGAGCCCGTCCGAGCGGTCGAATGCTGGCAGCATGCATTCGAGGCACTACCGATGCTTGCCACTGAGACTTGCATCGTCGCCGCCGTCCGGAATCAGCCGCAGAACATCGCGGACGTGCGGGTGACCAGGCCATCGAGAACGAGGTGGCGGCCAGCGGCTTCAATGACCCGGGATGGCTCACAGAACTCGACGTTCAGTTTGCGCAGCTTTATTTCGCGGCCCTCACGAGCGGTCTCGCAGGAACGCAGGACAATAGGCGACTGCGTCGATCGACTCGGCGACGGCGCCATAAGCCGAGATTTACAGAGATTTTTTCGATTGCGGGCGTTTTTCCGATGCTGCTCGCGGTCACCACTGACTGAATTGCCGCCGCCGCAATCGAGGCGGTATGCTAAGTGGATTCAAGGGCATGATGGTGTGCTGGGAGCCGTACAGGTCGGTCTTTGCGGTGATGGTTATGTCGCACCGCCTTTCACCTTGGCAAAGGGCGAGGGCTTCATCGAGCGATGTCTCAAGCCCGTGCACTGCGCCTGCAAGATCGCCCTGCTCCCAGGAGTCGATGACGGCGCGCGCTCTCTCGGTTTAGAGTTCGAAAGCGTCGATAAGATTCCGGATCGGCTTGGGAACATGCGATCCCCGCCTTTTCTTCGTCGCTTTCCTCCGCGCAATGGTGACGGCGCGGTCAAGCGTCGCATCGAAATCAGTTTCGGACGGCGGCCCAATGCATCAAATCGCCCAGGATGTCGGCCAAGCTGTCCTCATGGTCGCAGCCCGTCTGCTCGCGGAAGGGCGAGGATCGCCTTGTCGGCCCAGTTGGCGCGGTCGAGATTCGTAATCATGCGAGTTCCCTTTCCGTAAATGGGAGGCCGCCGCCATGGGGCCCCCGCAGGGAACCGGCCCCATGGTGGCGGACGGTGGGATCGGGGAATCGGCAGGCGAGAAGAGAGGGCTAGTGTATGGAGGGGCGACAATACGGATGTGACGCAGCACTCGTCTCCGAGAGGCGCATGCCGTTCAGGAGAACATAGTCAAGATGACGAACCAGATTGACTAACCCCTCCCGATACCAGAGCTCGCGGGCAATACCGGCTGCGATGTCGGCTGCCTGAATCTCGCGAGAGTCCGCCGAGTCCAGTTCCGCAAGTTCCTTCTGCTGGAACATGCTCCAGGGAAAAAGGCGCGATTCGGCAAGCACCTGACTCCGTTGTTCCTTGACGAAATCAAGGGCGTCGGATTCGCCCCTATCAAAGGCCCGACTCTCCGAGATAGAATATAGCGTTGAGATCGCGGCGAGGGCTCGTGCGCTCGCGGGTGTTTCATTGATTGCATCGGTGATCATATCGAGAGCCTCGGAAAATACGGACGCGGATTTTGCAACTGCGGTCGCTGCCTGGTTGACCATATTGGAGGCTTGCTTTTCAAACCTCGAAACATCGGGAGTTCGGCGCGGTTTCGGCGGAGCTACCATTCCCCGCAGTTCAGGCGGGATGGGACTCCAACTCGCGATTCGGAGCCCGGACAGGCAGTCCAGCAGTTCGTTCTGCCGTTTGAAGCGCTCGCCGGGCGAGTCCCTGACGATGTCTTCTGTGATGTACTGACGGCCTATCTCCTGAATACGACGGATGTGAGGCTGCCCGTCGAGACGGGAGAGAAAACTCCGAACCGTCATTCCAGGCGCCAGAATCGGCTTCAGCGCGGATTCGAGTGCGTCGTAGTATGTGCGCGGATCGGTGATATGAATCCGAACTCTTCGCAAGGTCCGCAGAATCTCACGCCTCTCGCGCTCGGACATGCTGAAGAACACATTGTCGCCCAAAATGGACTTCGGCTCGCCCCAGTGATCAGGAATGCGTTGCGCGACCACACGAAACCACGGCATCGGCTCATCGCTCAGAATCTGAGCCTGGATCGATACTTTGCACCCGACGCGAGGCAGAGACGTGCCATCGGTAAACGACACGAAATCGAGCGATCCTGTTTCAGGGATCATGCCTTGATTTTATCGTTTGGTCGCGCCCCGCAGCCAATTGCGGAACTCCTCGTAGCTGACAAGGCACTCCGCCGCGCTATTTGCCAGAAATCCCTTCCGCCGGAGCAAGACGAGATCTCGCTCGATCAAATTGACGACACAAGCGGAGTGGCGAATTTTCCAACCTTCCGTGTGGAGAAGCGCGGCATGCTCGTCGAGTTGCTTGATGGCATCGCGGAGCGTCCTCGCCAGTTGCTTGATCCCTGTCGAAACGCTGAGCATCTTACATTCGATCAGCAAGTGGCCGTCTGGCACGATCGCTATGAAATCCATCTCCGTTCCTCGTTCGCAGCGGGCATGCCAGAACCGGATTTGCCAGCTGGTGAGGTGCCAGCCGATCGCGGCGCCAAGCAGGCCATCCTTTAAGAGCATGGCGTCGCGGAAGCCGCGGGCCGGAGCAAAGGACGCCATGGCATGGGCGTCCTTCCCGCATGATGGGCACAGCGGCGGGAGCGCGGCCAAGGCGAATGGCGCGGACGCGACAAAGCCGTCCTCGGGAAATCTCCGGCACCACAGAAACATCGAAGTCGAGGGAGCAACCAGGTCGCGGTCGATCAACTTCAAAAGCAGGTCGCGCCAGCCCGTCTCGCTGACACGGCGCTTCGCGAGCAGCTTTGCGAACTGGACGGCGCTGCGGAGAATCACATCCCACTGCGTGAATCCAGGCTCGACATAGGGCAGGAGCGCCGTGAAATTGAGCGTGAACCGGTTGATGTGTTTCTTGGAGCGGCTGCGCGCGAGAAAGGGCTCGAACAAGTGCAGAAGCTCCTCGATAGCGGTCCAGTCGAGCGCGCCGAAATCTTTCACGCTTTGGGCAACGCCAACCGGCGTTACCGGCTGGTCCGCCGTGGCAAGAGCTCGGAGCGGAGCGTTGCGCCGGACGGTTTCGAGCACGGCCGCCGCGATCCGGTTGTGCGCTTCCGGCCCGTTGTCCCGTGCCCAGTCCGCCATGGCTTGCTTCGGATCGCCCTGCCGCGACGTTCCGCCGCGCCCTGACATCTTCTTGAGCGATTGCGAGAGCTCTTTTATGGTGGCGCTCAGATACGGAAAGCCGGTCAGGCGAAAGAGGAGTGAGAGCTTCCGTCCCATCGGAACCTTGATTTCGCCAAAGACCTCGACAGGAGACAGGAGAAGAATCCGGCCGACTTCCGGATTCCGCGCGCTGAGGACGCTTTCGAGCACCCATCGCAGATCGGCCTCATGACGGCACTGCCTCCACAGCCGGTCGGCAGCAGGGTCGTTAAGCAGTTTGGGTTTAGGCATCGCTGATTCTAATGATTCGCCTACTGACGCATCCGGCGAGGGCGTTACAGTTCCCGGATGGTTGGGATGAGGTGTTTCATAACGACTCCGGCTCTGGTCGAGAATTCTTGCGCGAACGACAGGCTTGATTCAGCCGCCCACCGAGCGCATCCAGCCGACAAGCAGTGATTGGGAAAAAACGGCTGGGCGTCCCACGCAAACTTCGTAGATGGGAACTGCCTCTTGAGCTGTCGCTCGATCAGCGGAAGGTCAGACTGCCGCAACGGGCCGGATTCCTCATCGGGCTGGGCTAACCATTCGCCGGGAAAATGAACCAGATAATTTCGCAACTTGATAACAAGCGACGCCGATCGATAGGGCGGCCGGTCAGCTTTGAAGAGGGTTTTGCCCGATGCATCAAGTACCGCCTGGTATCGGTCAAGCGTCCGGACGCTCGGTGGCAAAGCATCCGACGCATTAGCCACGGCTTTGCGCTGAGCCGGGGTGAGACCGGTCGCGGAGACGCCACCGCCGTCTTCCGCGTCAGATCGGAGTTCCGTAAGCTTCGCTTCCAGAAACGCCACGGACGAAAAAACGGCGCCCATGACGAAGGAGCGATACCGATACACAACATCGGAGTTGGCCATTTGGGACGCGGTCTCTTCGATGCGTTCCGCGTGCTCCATGAAGAAGAACGCAGAATAGAGGTGGTAGTGCGAGAGATCGACGCGAGAGTACGTAACCCCTAACTGATGGTGCGGCTTGGGCACTGCGCTCCTCCCTCCTTTATTTATTTTCAGCGAGCGGCCATCCCTTCACAATGTTACGTTGCGCATCAGCCACCGGGGCACGATTGCGATCCGAAAATTCTCGCCGCTCCGGAGGGTGGAGCTCTTAAAGAACACGAGGACGCCGACGGTGAATTTATCGTCGGTCGTGTAACGACCCCAGCGTGCTTTGTAGCCGCGAGCTTCGATTTCCCGAATTGATTCCAGTACGCTGCGGCACGCCCCGACTTTTTCGGACTGCTGTAAGTCCCCGAAAATATCGCCCCAATCGCGGACCAGATCTTGGAGTGAAGCGACGGCTTCGGCCAGACTATCCTCGACGGCACTGCCGTCGATCAAATGGCCATGCTGGCCCATGACGTTTTCGAGATCGCGCGCCTCGGAAAGATCGTGCAGCTCCGTGACGGTATGCTGGTCCCGAATTTTCTTGACCTCAGCCATCAGCTCCGCTTCCGATGGACAATAGCTGGGTTCAGTGAATGCCCCTTCCCGCAATTTCAGAGCCCTGGCGACTTTTCGCAAAGTGTCGTCGCTGACCGTGATTCCCGCTTCGATCCGCTCGACGGTCCGCTCAGTGACCCCGGCCTCGTCGGCCAGCGCCAGCTGCTTCCATCCGAAATAGGCCCTGAGCTCCTTGACCATGAACGCTATGTCCTTCGGGGCTGGTCGCTGGTAGGTGCCGGTCGTCTTTGTCTCAATGTGCATATCCTCTCCCCTTCGATCTCCAGAGTGCCACGGGAAATGGGTGAAAAAAAGAAATTCCGCCCGACAGCAACCCGACAGGAAGCGGCGCGCGCGCTCAGTCGATCAAATCCGGCGCAGCGGTGCGGGCTGCGACTCATGGAAAACGCAACGAGAAGCCCTAGCGATCCGGCGCGGCGGCTGGCCGGCTCAGGCCGCCGGACTTGTTTGCGCTTCCGTGAAGCGGCCGGTTGAAAGAAATGTCGGATGTCCTCTCGGCCTCTTTCATCGCGACGCGCCGTTCCAATGACGTCACCACTCTACACAACGGCGGCGAGGCAAAGGCAATGGATTTCCCCTGGGATCTTGAGCGCATGCTCGCAGGTGCTCACCATGGCGCCGACAGTCGATCCACAACATCCCGCCGGGCCAGTACCCGCGAACACAACTCCCACCGATCCTTGTCCGGGTCAATAGTTTCCTGATACCGAACCTCGAACACGTCACGCGCTCGCTGCCGAAGATGGATGTACTCGTCCATCATGTCTTCCAGCTTCTCGACGCTCTCGATCCAATCGTCTTCGATAGTGTCCGGCAGCCCGCCGAAGACGTCATAGCGGTCCTTCATGCGACGCGAGAGCACTTGGTAGACCTCCTCATCCTGAGTGTCGTGATAGACCAGATTGAGCATGTCCACGGTACGCCGCGCTTGGCCGAGACGTTTGATTCGCCCCAACCGCTGTTCAAGCCGGGCCGGGTTCCAAGGCAGGTCGACATTAATGAGACTGCCAAGGGTTTGCAGGTTCAAGCCTTCGCAGGCCGCGTCGGTAGCCACGAGCAAGCGGATTTCTCTCTTCTTCACGGCTTTCTTGATGTCCTCGCGTTCGACAGAGGCGAAGTCCGTATTCCGGAATAGGCCGCTTTTGCCCGTGCCCGCATAGACGCCAACAGGTTCTTCAGGCAATAACTTCGCCAGCTCCGCCCCAAGAGAGTAAGCGGTGTCGTAGTACTGGCTGAACACAATGCAGCCATGCTCCAGCCAGGTCTTGCCTTCAGTGCGATGTTCGGTCAGGAAATATCGAACCGCGGCGACCTTGGGGTCGCGCGCTTCCGGGCGCGAGAGTTCCTGGACGATTGTGCGAAGGTGTCCGGCCTCATCAGGAGTGAGCGCGCTTAGCGCCTCGTCCATCTCTCTTGCCTGCTCCTCGTCTTCGAGCAGTTCTCGGTTCAGCATTTTAGCGGCGGTACTTCGACCGGACGCAAAGCTCGAACAGATCCGTTGCAGAAGCATCGTTTTCATGAATCCGGCCGCCTTCGTGCGCCTTTGCAGCGCCACCGTGAACGCTTCGGCTGCCTGGTAGGCAAGGTCAAAGGGAAGGTTGGTCAACAGACCCAGGCCACTGAACTCGACGCCGCTGTAAGCGCCCGTTGGCGCCTCCGGATCGGGATGGACATCCACTCCGATCCGTTCCAATAGGCCAGCGTCTTCTAAAGTTTGGCGGCGGCGCAGCACTGTGTGACGGACGATGGGGTTGTGCTCTCGCAGGAAACCTGGCTCCAGGGCTTGCCCGACCGCTTGTTGCTCGAGAAATCCCAGCGACCCGAAGCCGCGGTCGGTGAAGAAGATCTGATCGGGAAGCCCCATTTGCAGGCGCAGCGTGGCAAACAGGGCATCTTCGCTCGCGGGAGGCACCGGGTTACGCAGCCATTCCCAGGCGTCCTTATCATCGGCGGGGATCTCCTCGCCTTTCACGATCGGAAGCGCTCGTTCACAGTCGGGCCAGCGGCCAAACAACTCGCGCCCGAGAACGAAGTCTGCGCCTGAATTCAGAATGCGCAATAGGTCCCACAATTCACGAACCTCGGTCTGGATCGGCGTGGCCGTGCCGAGCAGAAGGTTTTTGGTGCGGGAACCGATCCGCAGCATGAAATCGAGCAGGTTGTTCGCCTCCTCCTTCTTTGCGCCCAGCCCGCCGCGCCGGCGGGCTTTGTGCGCCTCGTCGAGGATCACTGTGCCGTACTTGCGTTCGAGCAGATATTTGCGTTCGTCCGAATCGTGGAAGATCAGGCCGGTGGAGGCGATGGCGATGCGAAACGGGCAACGCGCGATGTCCTCCGGCCCGCGCGTCTTGATGATGTGGCCCTTGGGATCGATCCACACCTTCTTTATCGACGACCAGACCGCGCTCGGGATGCCGAGCCTGTCCGTCAGCTCCACCTGCCATTGCAGCGTCAAGGTCGAGGGACAGAGGATAAGCACAGGGCCGTCGTCCAGCAGGGCCGAGATCATCGCACTCGCCGCGAGCGAAAGCGTTTTGCCGACGCCAACCTCATCGGCGAGCAGCAGGCGCGCCTTTCCGTAGGTCTCACGGTGCTGGAGAAACATCGTCACGAAGGAGCGCTGCCACGGTTGGAGCTGTTCTCCGCCGCGGTAGATAGGGCTCTCGGCCAGCGCGGCGGCGGGAAGCTCTGCTGGTTTCGCGTCCTCGAAGCGGATCTCCACCCGATCAGCAACGCGTTTGATTTCTTCGATAATCGCGTCAGGAAGGGGATAAGAATCCTTCCAGAGCGCGTCAAACTCCTCCTCGACCCACTCGATTCCTTCTTGGGACGAGTCCTCCCAGAGAATCTCGTAGTTCTCAGCAAACGCACTCTTGGTTTCATTGATTGAGCCCAGAAAGCAGGTCTTCGATCCATCGGCGGTCTCGACTACGCCCGCCTTGCCATGGATGAAGACGCGATCTTTGGGAACAACACGGATCTCAACCCGACCGCTAATCAAAAGTTCGTGTAATCGGCGGTAACGCTCACGATGCAGCAGCGCCTCCACTTCGGAGGGAGCCTCGTTCCAACGTTCCTTGAGGGCCATCTCCCGCGCGTGCTTGGAAACAACCACGTCCGCCGCATCCAATTCGCTATTACATACGATCTGGACCGTTGGAATTGAAGCGATCTCTTCGCCGACAAGTTCAAAGATCGAACTCCGAAAGTAGCCGGCGATGCGTCGATAGCTCTTCGCATGCTTTAGCCTTGCGCTCAGGAAGGCATGATCGAGGCGCTTGCGGCGGGAGGAGAAACGGTTGATGGTGCTCATCCTATCGGTTCCTCAACCTAATCTTTGGTTCTTCACCAACTCATAGAGAACTCGCGCGTTGCTGGCCTCTTCTGGACGAAGCGCCTCCAGGCGCTTGGCCAAGTAGCCCGCAAGCTCAGCGGCCAGTTCACGCTGCGTCATATCGCCGTAATAGTTGGGGATGTTGAGCGTGAGGTGAGCCATCACCTCATTGCCGTCCACATTCTTTACAAGTTCCATCACGGCATAGAGCACTGCCCGGAGCACGGACTCGTGTAGCTCCGAGCCTTCGCCCATCTCGGCTCGGCCAAACTCGATCGCGCTCTTGAGCCGTGCGTCATTCGCCTTGAGGCTGGCAAGCATCGGTCGGAAGTCGCGAACTTTGAATGCCTTGGCGAAGTTCTGATAATTGTCCAGTGTCTTGGCACCGCGGGCCTCCATGTCTACCATCTTTAAATAGAAACGCTCGGCCCCTGAGAGCTTGTCCCAGTGCGCTTTTGGGATTCCCTGCGGAACCAAGCACTGGTTTGCGGTATCCACGGCAAACGCAATCAGGCCGTCCACGAAAGTCGTCTCCCCTTTCACCCGTGGGCGAATTGCCTCCGTGGTCATGTCACGTCCGTCGATGATGGCGAAGCGGGTAAGCACTCGCAGGGCGGCCGCGTAGCCTGCCATCTGAATGTCGGCATCTTCGAAAACGTTCTCGTCACGGTAGAGACCCTTCGCGCTTTGATTGAGGCCGGTTAGCGCCTGCACCTGTGCTGCTACTTCCTCCTGGATGTCCCAAGCGAGATCATCACGAGTGGTCTTGTGTGTGCCCTGACGCTTTCGCAGAATTAGCAGCACCGTTCCTTTGACGTAACTGCCCTCGCGCAGTGCACTCTCAGTTTCCGTTACGACGTACCAAGCGGCTGTAACTTGCAGGCCAGACGCCCAGACGATATTTGCCATGTCCGCCCAAATTGAGCCTGACTGATGGGTGAACATGATCACCTGGATGCCGTTGCTCGGCATGCATTCGGTCATTCGTTTGTATGCAGCCACCATGCCTTGGCGGAAATCTTCTTCTTCTCCTTTGATGGCGAGCGACCGCCGACTGTCCCACACCCAATCGGCAAACTCTGGCGGTGGAGTTTTGCGCAGCCACGCGATGAAAAACTCCAAGATTTCCTCGTACTTCACCGCGTCGCCATAAGGCGGGTCCGTTACGAAAACATCCGCCGTCTCCATCAAGTCTGCGGCTCCGTGCGACTTGATCGTCAATGAGAGTCCAGGATGAAACGGATACGATTTTAGCCGAAGATTCACGAGGTCCACGGCGAAGCGGGAGGCGCGGGCACCGTAATTGAAAAGTGTATTTAGAGCTTGGTTATCGAACGTCCCTTTTACGCCGCCACTTCGACCATCGCCGTCGCCGAGGCTCCACCGGGTGAGACGAGAACTTGAATTTAGCACCTGTGCCAGGCTCAACTTCAGGCGTGCGTTGCTGAACTGATTTGTGAGACCTGCAATCAGCAACTGGCGGGGATTAAACAAGTGGTGCCAATACGTCCAGCCACGCGTCCGAATAGGTTCATCGGTCTTGTTGCCTGGCTCTATACGCATGTCGGGCAGCCATCCTTTTTCCTGCCAATCATGGAGGCGTTCAGCTAGGAACTGTTCGACGACGGACTCCCGTTTCAGGTCTTCCGCGGATACAGAGCGGAACTCGTATTCGTCGAGCTTCCCCTTCTTTTTGGGGCGCATCCATTGAATGCAGTACAGACGTTCCTGAAAAATGTCGTCGGGGCGAGGCTTAAAGTCGCTCTTGTCCCACAAGCGCAGTCGATTGCTCGTTTCTCCGTCGCTCTTGCGATAGTCGCCGCGTAGGGTGGAAATCTTGGTGCGGTATTCGACTCCAGTGACCGTATGAATAAGATACGGATCTTGCCCCCGGCCATCGGTGCGCACGGTGCCTTGCGTCGCCGCGGCCAACTCTGCTTTGGTTAGCCCGGATCGAACAACAATGTCGTATCGCTCATGAAGCGGATCGGGGACTAGCTCAACCGCAGTGTGAAAGCCCTTACTGACCATCCGCGTGGGCAACAACGGAACCATCCAGCCGCTCTGTGGGCATCGAGCTTCAACACAGTAGAGATATACCTTAGCCCGCCAGCCACTGCCGTCAGTTTCGATGCAGAGACGGTCTATTTCAGCATGAACCCGACATAAAAGCTCCTGTTGCTCGTGAGCAAGGGTCTTTCGAATCTGCGGGGGGGCGCCAACGATATTGAATGCACCCCATGTCAGCATGCAAGCGATCGGGTTCAGATCGGAGGCGTAGACATCGCAACCAAGACGGGCCGCCTCAAAGGGAATTTGCCCGGAGCCGCAGAAGGTATCCGCGAGCCGGGGTCTATGGCCATAACGCATCACGCCAAGTTGTTCGACAAGCTCCGGGAATGATTGTGCGCGGGTACCCAGATGGCGGTTGACGGCATCCCAGATATGCTCGTGGACGGTGTCGATTACTTCTTCGGGACGCTGCGCTTGCTCAACCCACTCGCGGTACGTCGCCTTCGGAAGCATCCGTACCTCAAGCTGCCGCCGCTCTAATTCCGTGATGTCTCTGCGCCATGCGATCTTCGCCTTCTTGTATTCGGGGTTGGACAAATCTATCGGCGCGGAGGTCGGCAAGAGTCCTTCGGGTTCCACAGTGAAGTAGTCACTGATCTGGGCAATTGAGACTGAAGCAATGAGATCCCTTGGCTTGGGCCGCCGTTTCCAACGAGCCACAAAGGACTCGTCGTCCATGGCCATGAGCTTCTCGAAAATCTCCAGATCGCGTGTCGGGTTGGTCGTGGCCGGGAGCAGACAGCCTAGGATACATGCCTTATTCAGGACCAAAGGCTTGCGGCCCTTCCAGTAGCTTCCAAGCGCGGTGAGCGTCTTGCCCTGCACGGCCATTTGTTCCTTGTACGCCTCGGCAGAAAGCTTCTGAACCGGGAGGAGGCGCTCGATGAGCGCGGGTGCGTCTTTAAGGGAGAATGGTGTGATGTTGCCCGTCACTTAGATTCCTCGAACAACGGCAGGCTGAGGAGGTCGGTTTCAACCGGACGGCGACGTTTTCGATGTGGCGGTGGCTTCTCCCCATCCGACAATGCAAGAAACAGCGCGCGCCGCCAACCGCGTTGCGTATCTTCCGGGAGGCCAGCTTCGGCCACCGTCATGGCGAACAGCCACCAACGTTCTTCGGGCCGGAGCGCTGCCCACTTGCTGCATATTATTGGTAGTTGTTCGTCGGTCGCGGTCTCAGCGGCCCAGGCCAGTACACAAAGCTCTCGACCCAGCAATCGGTCGACGAGATTGTTTCCCGCGTGCCAACGCCCGACCGCTACCTTCGCTGCCTTGAGCCGGTCATTAAACTCGCGCCTTGCGATGTCCGCAATCGCAGACCAGACCGGACGTTTCAAAACCACTCTCTCTTCGTCTCTCGGAACGCCGCCTTCCTGGCCCCTGTAGCCATAATCCTCAACGATGATGACCGACTCATTCCGCGAGGCCGGGATCTCAACCCGAAAGAGGTGAGCACCGAAGCCGGTCGGCGCACCAAAATCAACGGTGGCCGGCTGATCGCTCATTGCTCGACCTCTGCCTGCTGGAGTTCAATCCCGAGCTTAGCCGCAAAGTCCCTCAGGTCGTGCCCGGATGCGAAGTGGGCCTTTCGAAAGGTCATCGTGACCGGCGTGTCGACCTTAAACTTTTCAAGCGCCTTGGCGAGAAGCACCTCAATGAACGCTGCATCGACGGGAATCTCGCCTATACTGACTGAGATGATTTGGCTGCCTTGGCCGACCGTCAGTACGACGCCTTCGAATGTTACCGACTTCTCGGCAGCCTGTTTCAATCCTTCAAAGGTCCTGCCGCGTGAGTCCAACTTGCGACCCGTGCGTGAAACAAGGCGACCGGGCTTCACATCCTCGATCTGCACGCCCTTCTTGCCCTTGGCCGCAAATTTGAACTCGGCCTTGGTTTCGAGCTTCTCTGCCTCGGCGAACACTCGAAGCAGTACATCGCTTTCATCAATGGCGATTGGGCCTTCATAGGCTGTGCCGTCTCGTGGTTCGCTGCCGTCGAGTGTGTAGCGGATCGTACCCTTGGGAGCGACAAACAGCTCAACACTGCGTTTGCCGTTCTTCTCAGAGAGTTTGTTGCGGAGAGTCAGTTTGTTCGACCATGTGACCGGATCACCAATTTCGAACTGGCCCGAAGGGTCGCAGACGAGGAAGTTCACGCGCAGAGCCGCCGTCGTGTAGATCTGATCTTTGAGTTGTGGGCTCGATTCAGTGACCGGAGAATCCTCCGCGTAATGAATACGCGGTGCAGGTCCTGCGTTCTGCGGATTGACGCGCAGCCTAACCTTGCCGTCATCGTCAGGTTCGGACTCAGAAATGACCTGAACCGAGGTGCGCTTCTTCTTTGGCTTCTTCGTGACGTAGCCGTTGCCAAGATCTTCCCAGAGGGCACGGTTGCAGGCGATGGATTTGAGCGTGTCCAGGCCTTTGGGAGGCAACCACGGCATTCCAGCCTGTTCCGCATAACGGTCGGCTACGTCCGTCCAGCGAGCCTCATCTTGGTTTTCGGGCCAGAGAAGATCCTGGGCTTTGTCACGAACAGCATCGAATTCCCTTTCGACATCAAGGTAGAGCTTCAGCGGGTTTGACGTGAGCGTCTTCTCGATCTGCTCCTCACCGTTAAAGGGCTTATTCGTGTCGCGCGCCATGTCCAGGGCCTTGGCCGCCAACTGAGGCGCCGGTTTTCCCGCGCGCTGAATCGGAAACAGAACCTTGTCGAATAGGCTGAGGATGGTGGAGTTAAAATCCTGCTCGTAAGTCTGTTGCTTATGCTCCAAATCGTCGCGCTGAGGATGCCCTTTGGGTATCCTCCCGTCGGCCTTCTGTGCCGCGAAGAACTGTCTCGCGGCTTTCTCGACGCTGGCCATGGCTGTTTTGTCACCTGTCAGAACGCAAAGGTTGTTCTTCTGGCTGAGGCCATCAAAGAATTTTTGCACCTCCTCAGGTGGGATCTTCGAATCTGGGCTGACGACGAGCAAGACGCGACCCTTGCGGACACGATCGGCAACCTCGTCCAACAGCGGAAGAGGGAGGACATCTTCGTACGCGGACTTGCGCATCGGCTTGAACATCTCCCGCAGGCGGTGGCGAATAAGATCATCCACCTGATTTGCGGGAGCGTCATGGGCGAGGCTTTGCAGGAGCTTCGTGAGGTTCTCTTGCCGGTCAAAGTAGTAGCGGCCTTCGGGTGTGTGATGAACGTACCAGGCGACCTTCTCCAACTCCTCAAAGGCAGCAAGGAATTCAGAAGGCTCCCGCAAAGGGGAAACCAAGCACTCCACCATCTCCTCTCGCGTTAGGCCTTTGACCGCGTTGACGGCGGTGGACAGACTTGCCGTCAGCAGCAAAGCGCCGATCTGCATGGCTGCCTCCTTGCCGGTATGCAAGTCGATGATTTGAGCGTGGGCGGACTGCTGGGCGTCCCAAAGATCCTTGGCAATAACGTCGCGCATTCCGGAAATCTCGGTCAGCTTGTCGCGCACCTCCGAGATGGACAGGTCGAAATGCTGGGGTCCCATGAGAAAAACGTCGTTGGCCTGGCGGTCCCAGACCGAGCGAAGCAGACGCGACACCAGCTCAATGAGACCGCGGGTCTGTTTGAACTGCTCATTTTCCTTGAAGAGCGCGATAACGTTCTTGAGTCTAGGGTGAAACGGATAGGTCGCGGCGATCTCGTCGGAAATCGCCTCCGCGCCCCGGTTCGCGGTCTTCGATTTGGCCGCTTCTTCAAGCTTGCGCCCGAAGGCCTCGGCAATGTCGCCGATCTCTGCCTTGTCGGGCAGGGATTTGAACAGACGCTTTCGGAGGATGTCATAGATCTCGTTAGCAGCAAGGTCAACCGGCGTGATGCTCCGCTCCTGCCGGCCAAGTTCGGCGCGAGCGTCTTCAAGCGCGCGATTGATCAGCTTTGCACCGGTATCATATGCCGCCGCCAAATCCGAAACAACCACGCAGACGTTTTTCTTCTTGCCAGCAGCTGTTAGCAGGTTGGCGAACGCGCGCGTTGCGATGTCGGCAACGGTGCCGTTACCGACCTTTTGGGTGTCCAGATAGTGGAAATAGGGCGGCATCTCATCCAGGAGGATCAGGACCGGCTTGTCGCCCTCGAAGAGCTTGAGCCAATCCTTTTCATCCGGAGCCTTCGGGCCAGCCGTCCAGAATGCCTTGAACTGTTCTGCTTTGCCGAGCTGGTTCGCGATCTCTCCCCAGAAGAACTGCTCCGGGTTGTTGCGTCCGTTGAAAGCTGCAATGTTGGCGCTCTCGAATGCGGAGGCATGCACGATTCCTGCGCAGTATGTTTTACGCAGCTCAGGGTGCTTGGCGAGAAGCCCAAATCCGACGAGGAGGTGCGTCTTGCCGCCGCCCATTGCCTGCTTGAGGTGGAAGACCCCCTGAGACGAAGCGCCCGCCAGCCGGGCAATGCCCTCGCTGATGAGGTCCTGCATACCCTGCGTGATGTATGTCTTCGCGAAGAATGCCGCGCCATTGCTCTCGTAGTGAATCAGCTCATCGAGTTGCTCGATCTGATCGCTGAGCTTGATGGAGAGCGCATTGTCTTGAAGTTGGCAGGCGTCTCGTACAGTCTTCATAGTGGCGTCACTTTCCCTGCATGTTGCCTCGCCGCACCGCTGAAATTTACCACCAGCTCCATCCGAAACTGTGAAAGCTGGAGCGAGTTTGCAAGGCCGGACGGTTCGCCGTTGTAGTTCATTCCTGACTCACTTTCCTCACTGCTTCCGGGACGCAGTCCGTTGATCGGCGACGTACTTTTCGCCAGCGTCGCGCACGACCCATGCAAGGGATACTTTTTTTTGTTTCGCGATCTCTTCAAGGGATTCGTACAAATCCGGCGGAAAACTGATCGATGCACGCACTAAAGGCGCGCTCTGCGTCTTCGCTCCCGCTGCCTTCTTGCGCTTCATGTGGCGTGCCTCATTGGTTCTCACCACTTTACACCACGGCGGTGATGGAAAAGGTGAACGACTTTTTTCGGCAGGCACAGCGCTCCAGCCGGGCGGGGTTGCGCAGTGGATCTGGCCTACCCCAGCAAAGCCCGCGTAAGGGCCAGCTCCTCGGTCGGGCCGTTGGTGAAGGGCAGCATCTTGGCTAGCGTCATCTTGTCCTTGATCTTCTCGTTCGCGCTGGCAATCTTGAACTCGTCGATGATGGCGGTCAGCACGATCATGTAGGACTGCAAAACGACCGTGAAAGCGACTCCGGCTAGGGCTCTGAACGATTCCTTTTGCAGATTGACGATGCCCGTCATGCCGGAATGGACGTACAGGCTTAGCTGCGGGTAGTTGACGGCGTGGAGCTCCTCGAACGGCGCGTTCAGAATTTCGACGCGCTGGGCAAGATTCCTATTGGCCCAATGTCTCAGGTCGGTATTCTTGACTCTGGGCCACAGAGCCTCGCGTTCGGCGTCGATCCGGGCGCCGTTGCTGGCGATGTATTGCTCGTAGATCGTTGCGTCCACTTGAGCCGAAGGATTTGCGCTCTTGAAAGCGACTATCCTTTTTGCCGATCGCAGCTTCTCCACATCGGTAAACGTCAGCATCTTCTTGACGCTGCCGGACACGGCGTTGATAAGCTTGATATCCACGGCCAATTCGAACAGGTTGCGGGACAACATGGCGACGGCCTGGAAATCCCGCACATTTTTCAGCGTCAGGATGGATTCGACATTTGCAACGGCGCGATAATAATTCCCCGTGAAACAGATGTCGCGCTCTCGCGGCGCGATCAGCGTTTGGATCACGCCGCGGACTTCAGCCTTGTCGAATTCGTTTAGGCCCTTGATGACCGTGAAAAATCGTTCGGTGATCTCTACGGCGTCGAATGGCTCTCCAGGCGTCATGCCGAAGTCCTCAGACCGCGAACGGCGGCCCCTCGGTTGCTAGAACCTGCCATCCACGATCCATTCAGCAACCTCTTCGGTCACGGAGAAAAGCCGGGTAGGATCTCCTTCATACCGCTCACCCAGCATGTACGCGTTTCGCTCCAGCGGTATCCCGTCGTATCCGCCCCCACTCAGAAATCCGCGAACGTACAGCGCGGCAAAACTGGGAACGCCAAGCTGCCGGTATTGCTCAACATGAACAAGCTCGTGAAACAGCAGGCCGTCTGCGAACGGTCCATGCGACACGACGGTATCTGAAAACGTAATCGCCCCCATCGTTGACTGGTCAGGCAGATTGTCGAAGCCCAAGCTTCTCAACATCGGATAGAAATCAGGGTTCGCTACCCGTTCCCCGCTGAGGACCAGGAGCCGCGCGTCGTCAAGCAGATCGGGCGAAAAGAATCCGGCCATCCTGGCCTTCTGCTGAGCCGATAGCGGGATCGCGCGGGGAGCGTACCTCTCCCGCTGGGTTGTGACGTATTGGGCAACGAGCCCGGATAGTTGAGCGATTTGTTCTCGCGTTAGGTACGGGGTTGCCACGTAGCGCTCTCCTTGAGACGAGTATCCAACAGGTTAAAGGCAAAAGACGATGGCGGTGAGCACGGAGGCACGGCGCGAGCTCAAAGAAAAGCATAGACAGTCTCGACCACGCAAAATAGAGGTTAGGCCATATCCGGTACAAGGGAATCCTTATGGATCGGGAGTTTCTGCAGGAAAAACTAGGCCGTTTCATGCAATGTCCCGTTTCGACGGAGCATCTACCGAAGGGTGCGCCGCATTTTTGATGGGCACACTTGTCGCACACAAATCCCATTCATTGCACCGCAAGGGTAAGAAAACGCGGGACCGGCAGCACGGTTTGCACTGATCAACGCGAATCAGTGGCCACCACAGACCGGCGGAGTTGGTGATGATCTCCGCGTTTCGAAACCACCCGCGCCCAGTCCCCCCTACGCGATCGGCTGAGTAGGAATCAGCCGATCAACCGACACTTAAAATATTGATTCCGCAAAGCTGGGGAACATTTGTGTGCGCTCCTGTTTTCTGTCATAATCCGTGTGAGAATGCCCAGCGGCCAAATCATCGCTCGCACGATCAATACCTGGCTTGTACGCCTCTACCAGGGCCGCGATCCGGCGACCGGCAAGCGGCGCTACCTTAATAAGACAGTGCACGGCGAGCGTACTTCGGCAGAGGCCGAGTTGGCGCGCCTCCTCTCCCAAATCCCGCCGCGTCCGGAATCGACCTCGAGCTTGGATGTTTACCTCGATTGGTGGTTGCACGCGGCAGTCGACGGTCGGCTTCGCGCCAAGAGCGCCCGCGATTACAGGGCGCTGCTCGCGCGCTACGTCAGGCCGGAACTGGGTAACGTCAAACTGAGCCGACTCAAACCGCTCGACCTCCAATCGCTGCTGCTGAGCCTCACGAGCCGGGGACTTTCGGCTCGCACGGTTCGCTACACCCATGCGGTTCTGCGTAGCGCCCTCGACCAAGCAAGGCGCTGGAAGCTACTGGTCGAGAATCCCGCCGCCGACATGCCGCTGCCCCGAGCC
>Ga0302325_10013388_pt1 | contig 17499 bp, 16 predicted proteins | sample Palsa_T0_2_FD_201948 | JGI IMG/M metagenome (GOLD analysis project Ga0302325, IMG submission 201948) | Peat permafrost microbial communities from Stordalen Mire near Abisko, Sweden - Palsa_T0_2 | ecosystem: Environmental > Terrestrial > Soil > Palsa > Peat permafrost | place: Sweden: Abisko... | reverse complement strand
AAGCTCTCGAAGAGCTACCTTGACGCCCTCACCATTGCTACCAGGGTACCAAATAAGTTTTGTTTCTAAACCAGAGAAGCCAAACTGCCACGCTTTTAATACTATATTCTTAATGATGTCGACAGCAGCATGGATTTCCGAATTCCCTTCACCTAACCAAGCGAGTGTGCGTATCGTTGAGCTGTAAATTTGCGCCATGAGCATAACTTGATGGCCTTTCTCGGCATCATCCGACTGATTAATGCATATGGCATCAACCCAGAGCCTCCGTAATCCATTTTCTGGTCGCAGCTGCCGTAAAGCAGCTGCAAGGTTGCTCGTGATCGCCAGGTAGCCACTGGGAAGGTAAATTTTTTCTGAGAAGACGGAATCACCCCATGCATATGACAAAGCTTCGTATGATGGCTTATCTGACAGCTTTGCAGTTGTCAAATTGCAAAGGATCTTGGTTGGGTCGGTTGAGGCTGGCGGAAGAAGTTCGAGGATCCGAATTTCAAGCTTCGGATCGATGGGCCATGTTGAGTAGGGTGCTGTGCTTGAGGCCATGGTTTGCTCATTTGAGGCACCTTCTGATAACATTTTGAGGCGATTCCGTTATGTTTTGGGTGAATATCCGTCTGAGAATCAGAGTCTTTTAGGGGGCAACGTGTCCTGGGCCGCGCTCCTCATCTTGAGACATGCAGACGCCACAATACCCGTCATGTGATTATTCAAGACCGAGTAAATCACGAATTTGTTATTTTTTTGAGAACAGCTTCCGTTAAGGAATCGCGGAGGGAAAAAAGTGGATATGTCATCCAACTCGTGGACGGTTTCACCAGAACGTGATTTCATAGATGGTCTAGAGATCATCATCTCTGTGGAAGCGACAGATTTAAAAGATCAATGTTCAAACATCCATCTTTCTAAGTCTATCATTCCTGAGGAAGGGGTACTAGAGCTATGATGACCTCGCCACCCAGTACCCCGACTACCAGTAGGCCAAGCTCGCAGTTACCGCACGTGACTAGTTCCCCCTTTTCTCTCGCTTAGCTGGAAAGCAAGGTACCTAGGTAGGTAAGAAATGATACCTCCCTCCTTAGCACATACCCCTGACAACTAGAACGAAAAAATATTTCTGTTATGTTGTTCAATATAACATTATTTCCTTTCGTCTCCACCAGGAAGAAGTAGATAGTTGCGTTCAACATGGCGTAGATTATACACGTGTTCCACCCGATATTCACGAATGATGAGGGGATAGTCGTCACAACTATAAAGCAGAAAATCTGATGAATAGTAACGTGAGACCGTTGATCTGTACTCGAGTGTGAAGAGGTGCGATCTCGGCACTGTAGAGGAGAAGACCTCCGACGCAAGCGAGACCGAAGAAGGGTTTGAAGAGGAAGAGCAAGCCTGCAGCGGCGAGTTGCATATTTCGCTGATTTCGTGATAATAGAATGGAGATGGGGATGACGGAGATTGCAAGACCTAGCCACAAAGTAAACGTTCCTCTCCCGCTGACCGTGAGATGCAGGTGCCGTCTCTAGGACTTCAATCAGGGTCTTGTTTGCGCTCTCTTTCAAGGTGCTAATCTCTCCGGACTAGCCAAAACAACGTCTCCAAACCGTTCCTTTTGCTTGGTCGTCTTGGTACTGGCGGATGGGGGGGGAGGGAATGGGGACATGGGAGTGAACGAAGGGCAAAGGGAGGAAGTTGGCATTAAGATGGAGCATCTGACAGATAGTGAAAGTTATGACTGTCGGCCACTGGGAATTCAGTACTTTAAACAATATTGAAAACTTGGAAGTGTGGTGGTGTGAGACGAGAGAAGGGGACAGAGTATGGAACAATCGTACAATAATTGCTATGTTGAATCTTTGATTTACATTCTCCACAATGGTCCACGCTAAAGTGGTTTAGAAACAGTGCTGGAAAAGACTCGAGTCTCCGGATCAGTTGAAATCTTTGATCCATTGGGCTCAAAATCGATTAGTTCGTAACAAGGAGGGCACATGTGCGCAGCTTATCAAGGGGGAAAAGATTGTCTAAGTTAAAGTGATCAAATGAGGATGAGGAAATGCTACTATGTAAGAACAGTATGTAGATCAAAATACAGGACTTCTTAAGAGATGACACGATCCGTTTGACTGTGTCCATTGCTGCTAGCGTGAGCTTGTGTTGCGGGTGTGATTCGTGGAATAGGTTTACCTTTGATCGCCTTCCGTACACATGGCTTTGAAATCCCAGGCTGGTGGGATATTACCTTCTTGCTGGGGATCGGAATGAACGACGTGTTGTTGCACTCGCCTCCTTGTCTCTTGTGAGGGTAACGTACTGGGATGTTGAGTGCAGATAAATCAGCTGTGCAGGAGATGGGCTCGGGGATGATAACTGTTCGATGAAGCAAGCAGTGTCTCCAGCATCGAACTTCTGCAAAAGAGGTTGCCTGGGTTATGAACGTGGTGATGGACGAGACCGGGTTGTTGAAGTTGGAGCAGACTGTCATGAAGGATGTAAGTGGCGAGTAGTCAGTTAAAGAGCTCAATTATACGATGATGATATCTTGGATGTCGACCCCGCGCGCTCTTAATACTTCCGGGTCCATCCTTGGATCGGCCAGCTCCAATTCACCTGTGGCCTCATGTCCGAAGTACATTTTCCCCATGTTACCATCAGCGTCGTATTCATCAGCTTGAATAGTGTATTGGCCGTGAATCCCGAACCGGAAAAATGTAACCCTACCCGGGGGCAAAGCAGGTAGTCTCGGATCGATTTGGGTGCGCGAGACGCCATCCGTATACGTGTCCAAACTATTGCTATCGTTGCGCGTCATCGTCCATTGTTTGCCGCTGGCTTGCGATCGTGGAAAATCGCCACATAAGGCTTCTCGTCTCATCAAGCCTGGTACGTAGCATTCTCCGCGCATTTGGAAACAACCTGGTCGTTCAAGCATTGGGTGGAGAACCAATGGAAAACGGAAGCCAAGCACCACGCAGACAATGTCACCGGGAAGTGCGGTGGGGGGGCAAATCCCGATGTACCCATCAGATGCAGAAAAGAACGTTCTTCCAGGTAGAATCTGAGCCAAGTTGTAGGACAGTTCATTCGCCGCCTTTTCTCCATCAATGGCGTGCTTCTTATACGCAACCCCAAGCTTTTTGACACTCGGAAGAAAGCACCACCATTCGTTAGTTGCACCACCCACCAATGCTTCTACAAAAGCATCAAGCAGTGGCCGGCCGTCTCGATATTTCCCAGTAGATAAGTCTTCCGGCTCCCAAGAAACGCATTTGGCAAATATTTGCTGATCCGATGAACTGATCGCCACTGCATCGTGGACCTTATGGATATTTGCAACCTGAGTTCCGCGAACCTGGAGGGTATTATCGGTTCTCGAGTAAATGGCGTTATGATCAGCTTTGTGAGAAGCTGCCCCATAAAAGAGAGTATAAAGAGGGCACGACAGGTCTGGTATCCAAGATGGGATTGGCTTCGCAGATACCGAGTCTCTAACGAATGGGGATCCTAAGATACGAAGATTTGCATAATACATATATGCCAAGAAGAATTGTTTGTAGACTTCTTCGACTGGTGATTCATAGTCTGGCTGTGGTACATCCCGGAAACTACTCGGAAATAGAGCAAGAAGGGCATAGATCCGGTCCCTTTCGTCCTGGCATCCGTAAGATTTTGCACCCCGTATTAAATCTTCTACACTGTTTACCCCAACTGGTCTAATAAGGTCGATTGCGTTAGCTAGCTTTTTGATTTCCGTGCTAGAAAGTATTTGTACTGAGGCATGGGAAAACCAGCACGCAGCACGAATGAACTCAGTCAAAGGCATGGTGTCGAATCCCGCGACCACAAGACCATCGGTAGTAAGTTGAGTCTCCTGATATACCCAAAGTCGCGTAAACCAAGGTCGTCCAAGTAGCGCATGAATAGCTGGGAATGAACCTTTCAGATTGTTTTCGGTATGCCACCTTTTTTGGTTATAACGAAGGGTTTCAGCTCTGGAGAATTCTTTGCGATATTGGGGCTTCGAAGGGTCAAAAACATATTCGTCGGTCAAATCCTTCGTAAAACGTTGTAGGGTGCGTATAGCCAGCGAGCTATTGTCGCTCTCGGGACCAAGCCAGATCACCACTCGAGCAGCTCGACGGTAGATTTGACCCATTCGTCCAACTTCTCGACTACGTTCTTTCATATCTTCCTGGTTGATGCAAATGGCGTCTATCCTGAAGTGGAGATAGAATTAGAACAGTTCCAGAAAAATATCTCAGAACTACTGGAACATTGACATGACGCGTTTCGATAGAGCAATGAAAAGCACCGAGTGTATACCATAAAATCCTGCTTTTATTTTTATGTCGAAGATGTCGAAGTGCAACACCCAAGTTCTGCCCGACAGACAACAGCCTAGAGGGCTCGGGCACCTTCGATTCGGACGGTTGCCAGAAAAGTCTATTTTTGAAGGCTAGGAGAGTTGACATAACGTCTTTTCTGGGCGTCCATCCGCCAGACTCCCGAACCGTGATGGTCTGATTGGTCTCTGGATTTCCCGGCGGCCCCCAGACATACGACAATGCCTCGTAATGCAACTGCGAGAGCTCCCCATTCGAGTCTTCTGGAAGCTCCCTGTACAGGAGCTCCACCTCTACGGCATCTTCAAACTTCCCGGGGAGAAGGTGCACCAGCCTAATTTCGCTGCGGTCGATGTTCAGCGCCAGATATTGATACCGTGCCATTAGAGCAAGAGTTTGAGGTGTGAAGTTTGGAGAACGAGGCTTGGGCGACGAGGGCGAATGCGATATACATTTTGTACGCTTGAAGGCTTGACATTTAAGATCAGATGGCGCGTCATGTTGTCATCAGCTGAACATGAAATGTGGTCTAGACTTCTCATTTGAAGCCACCATTCTGGATGAGTAACCCGAGCCAATGGCATCGATAGCAAGAGCATGAGGAGGACTTGAGGGTTTGTTGCCAGAAGAAAGAGCGGGCCCAAACTAAGCACGTAACCCCGGCCAAGATTCATTTCTAGGTAAGTTCTCGCCTTTCAACAGAATGACGTTTTTATAATACATGAGGATGGATGAAGGACGACAGAGGTCTCATCTGTAGCAGTTCGAGTTCGAGTTCGAGGTTGAAGGATAGCATTTTCGGCAGCCGGCTAAATCTCGGAACTTCAACCTCCGTTGGCTCTGCGAAAACTGATCACACGCGCCGACGCGCCTTCCAAGTACTCATCAGCCTCGCGATTGTCAACAAAACCATTCCTCCAATTGACCTTCCAACCTGTCACCATGGCGCCATCCGAGGAACAGATCATCGCTGGAATTCGTAACGTAATTGAGTTGATCTTTGAGGATCCATCTAGCCGCGAGAAACTCACAGTGCGAGGTGTTCGAGACACTGCCGAGCCGAAACTTGGGCTAGAGAAGGGGTTCCTGACGCGGCCAGAATGGAAAGAAAAGAGCAAGATTCTTATTAAGGACTATGCGGTATGATGTACCGGCCTATACGCCGTCCAATTGCTGAGTTTTTGTGATATAGCAAGAATTAATTGACAAAGAAGAAGCTGAAGCTGACGCTGTCACAAACACAATCCAAGTCAAGCCTAAAGTTGAGAAGAAGCCTACCCCCATTCCTACCCCTACAAAACAAGCCCCTGTGAAGAAGGTCACAAAACGAGCTGCTCAAGAAACGAAGGCCCCGCCCCGAAAACGGCAGAAGAAAGAGGCGACGCCTTCCGAGGACGAATTATCTGATTTGAGCGAACCTTCCCCTGGGAATAGCGAGGAGTCCGAGTCCGAGTCCGAGTTTAGCGAAGAGGATAGCGATGTGCCGAAGCGCACAGGAAATCTGAAGTCTAAACCAAAGGCTCCCGCCAAACGCGGAGGCAAGAAGAACGTTGATACAGAATCGGAGGAGAACGAGGATGATCTCAGTGAAGAAACAGAGTTGAGCGACGACTCAACCAGCAGAAAGAAATCCAAGGCGAAGGCAAAGCCTAAGGCTCCTGCGAAACGCCAATTGAAGAGTAAGGCTAAGGTGGTGTCTTCGGACGAAGAAGAGGAGGAAGAAGGTGAACCCCCGAAGAAGAAAGCTTCGGCTAAGGGGCAATCGAAGAGCAAAGCCAAGGTGAACTCTTCGGACGAAGAGGACCAGAAAAGCTCTCCAAAGAAACCGACTCCCAAAAAGGCGCCAACGAAAAAAGAAACACCAAAGAAAGCTGTCCCGTCCAAAATTCAGTCCTCACCCGCCCAAAGCAGCCCCGCAGTTCTTCCACCCAAGAAAGAGGTCCCCAAGAAAGTCGAATCAGATGCCGAAGACGAATCCAAGCCTCCAGCAGATGCAGGCTCCGAGTCCGAAATGTCAATCGTCCTTGACGAAACGCCCAAGCCAAAACGCAAACGCAAGTCTAAAGCTGAGATGGCTTCCGAACCCAAGACCAAAGCCTCCGGACGACCTAAATCCTCATCCGGCCCCGCCAAAGTCGCCAAAGACCTCTCTCCCGATGAAGCAGCGATCAAAACCCTGCAATCGCAACTCAAAAAGTGCGGCGTGAACAAAATCTGGCAGTTTGAGCTAAAGCAGTATGGCGATAATAATAAAGAGAAGATTCGGCATTTGCAGAGGGTTTTGAAGGAGATTGGGATGTCAGGGAGGTTCAGTGAGGCGAGAGCGAGAGAAATCAAGGAGATGAGGGAGCTGCAGGCAGATTTGGAGGCTGTGAAGGAGGGGGAGAAGAGCTGGGGGCTAGGTGGGGGAAAGAGGGCTAGTAGGGGCGCTTTGAAGGGGAAGAGTTTTAGGGAGAGTAGTGGGAGTGAGGAGGATGATGGGGAGAGGAATATGGCGAAGAAGGGAATGGAGGAGAGTGGGGATGAAGCGGGAGGGAAGGAGGAGAGTGAAGATGAGCAGCCGGTTGCGAGGAGACCTAAAGCGCGTGCCGATTTAGCGTTCTTGGATGATGAAGAGGAGAGTGATTGATTGCCTGATGGGGGACGTGTCTGGATATTTGTCGAATTTTGTATAGGTATAGCGAGTCATGAAAGTCACGAGATTAATGCAAAACTCTTACTCTTGAAGACGGATATAATTAGAAAAGTGTGACGGTGATCCCGAAAGATAAATTCAGCTATACTACATGCTTCAGGGTGTTAAAAAGAGAAGAGCTAACTATTGAGCTAGATTTGCGATGATAGGACTAGAGATAAAAAGGGTATCAAGATAGCAGGGATTTAATATGAAAAGGGACGTGGGATGAAAGAGATGGGTGGTTTGATGAAAGTGAGCGGTGGGATGAAAATGGATTATTGGTTCGATTAGGAGTGTGAGGTCGAGGAACAAAGAATGGCTTAAAGAACGTGAGAGAAGGACATAAGAGATAATTACATCAAGAAATTTCGAGCATGATGAAAGCGATGACCTCGTGCCAAATTGCGGCTTAGAATCAGGTTCAGCAGTCCATAAAATCGTAACTTCATTCATTGCAAAACAACATTTCTGGCCGTAAAGCTGAACAGCTCTTCGTCCTGGAGAACCAATAGTAACATGCAGAAGACATCGAAACCTTGCCAATTATCAATCTCTCTTGTAAGACCTGCGCCGAAATTTAGACCAAAAAAACGCCCCCCATCAAACGAATTGTTTCAATATTAAATCTTATTCTGCAACATTTTTATATTGTGTAAATACGCGACTGGGGTGGTAGAAGCGAGTCGGCTATTTCGTAGTTTTCGAGGAGGATTGCCTTGAGAATCTATTCCAGAAATTAGCTACAGTACCTCCACTTGTCCGCTGTAAACGAAGCTTCGAACATAGCTAGCCATGATATTGAATTGGGTACTCACGGTTTCCTAGAATCGGCCTTTGGATTTTCTTTCCCACTATTGATCGGTGCTTGTTGATTCCAAAGTCTCGACTTATAACTTGGCCATTCCGCCAAATTCCAAGCCTTTACCAGAACACTTTGTGTTCTGTCAACATAACTTTCGGTTTTCAACTCCTTCACTCCCACCTTCAGCCCATCCTTGGTGAACACCACATTCTTGGACTGCATCTTCTCAGTGGTCGTATTGGAGATCTTCTGAAACGTAAGATAGAGGTGGTATCCTATAAAGGCAAATGCGCCGAGAATAACGAAGAGAATGATAAGAGGAAGAAGTTTGCTACGCGTTGTGTCAGTTCGAGGCTGAAAAATGTGAATTGGGCGCTCAAAAGACAGACCTCAAGGCTGAGCGAGGTGGGGGTGGGGTTTTAGAACGTCCCCAAGCCATGATTGCGATAGCGAATGTGCAGCGAATGTGTAGCAACTATTTTGCCTGGCGTTTCTCTTCGAGAAGAATGAATATGAGAGATTTTTCAGGGGCGCATTCGATGAAATAAACAGCTAGCGTGTCATTCGAAGGATTAGAGGGAGTCGAGAACTTCAGCTCGGCTCCCCCTGGAGTAAGGTTAGCTTTCAGCCCCATGTTAAAGACGGGATGTGATCAAGCTAGCACGTGACTGAAGCGACCAGACACATTTCAGCCGGCGGACAACTTATGGACTTACGTGCAAGGCCCTTCCAGTTTCCTAACGCACCATTATTGCGCCGCTCAATGTCATGAGTGCCCACCCTATCGCAGTCATATTCCCCCGTGGTATCTGAGGCCAACCTTTGACAATTGCACGTCGAGAGCATATCGCAACGTGTTCCTTGGACTAGGTAGACCACCTTTCCAAGCTTCTGGGGCGCACTTCACTCGAGCTCGCCCACATCACAACTTCACAGCTTTTGAGCAACACCGCATAGCTTTGTGCAGATCTGAAAGGTCTCGAGGATTGCGCTTGCGAGTCTACAACTCTACGAAACAATGGCGGCACCACATGACGGATATGGACAGGGCTATGCCCCCGCAGATCCATATGCTCAACAGAGCCCAGTACAACCAGGCTTCGCTGCCACATCTCCACCTCCTCCAGCTGGACAAGAACATGAAGGCGGGAAGAAGAAGAAGAGAGGATATGCGGCGCAAGCTTATGACTTCGGAGCAGGTGCCAACTCTGCTCTGGGCGGCCAACCTCAAGCTGGGGGAGCATTCCAACCACCCGCTCCAGCATTTGGCGGATACGCCGCTCAGCCAGAAGTACAGCCAGGATACGGAGCGCCGCAGTATGGAGGTCAAGTAGGAGGGGCTCAACCAGGAAGTGCTGGTTCAGGTTACCCTGCCCCCGCTCCATATGGAGGCGGTGTGGGGTATCAAGCACCAGACCCCGGATATCCAGCACCTGGAGCTCCTTTAGCGGGAGGCGTTGGTGGGATCACTCAGGGAATGGGCCAAATGAATGTTGGTGGGCAGCCCCCTCTGCCTGGAGCTCAACCTGGGCAACCTCAAGCAGGACAAGCTGCTGCTCGGCCTGCGATTTTGAATCAACTGTATCCTACGGACCTACTGAATCAGCCTTTCAATGTCGCAGAGTTGGACTTACCTCCTCCTCCCATTATCTTGCCCCCTAACGTAAGCTGCAAATCTTCTCGCTATTATTCTTGCCTGCTAATCCCCGCTCAAGTCAAGCGTCACACCTTCGCCAGATGCAAATTGCCCCCCAAAATACGTCCGTTCTACTCTCAATGCGGTTCCTACCACACACTCCCTCCTCAAGAAATCGAAGCTTCCATTTGCTCTCGTCATCCAACCATATACTTCTCTCCATGATGTTGACGACCCAGTTCCCATCGTACAAGATCAGGTCATTTCCCGTTGCCGAAGGTGTCGGTCCTACATTAATCCCTATGTCACCTTCCTTGACCATGGTCACAGGTGGAGGTGTAATATGTGCAATTTGACGAATGATGTTCCGCAAGCCTTCGACTGGGATGCAGCCGCGCAAAAGAGCGTTGATCGGTGGCAAAGACCTGAACTCAACCATGCTGTCGTTGAGTTCGTTGCACCGCAAGAGTACATGGTTCGCCCTCCTCAACCTTTGGTGTATCTTTTCTTGTTCGATGTCAGCTATGCCTCCGTATCGTGTGGTCTTCTTGCTACAAGCGCTAGAACAATTTTGGACAGCCTCAACAGAATACCAAACGCTGATCGGAGAACCCGTGTTGGATTCATGGCGGTTGATTCAAGCCTGCACTATTTTGCTGTTCCAAAGGATTCCGAAGAGAGCGGAGAGACTCAGATGCTCGTTGTTAGTGATCTCGATGAGCCTTTCTTACCCATTCCGCAGGAGTTGTTAGTTCCCCTGTCGGAGAGCAGATTGAGCGTCGAGAAATTCCTGCAGCAACTTCCTACGATGTTTCAGAACAACCAGAGCAGTGGATCTTGCATGGGTTCCGCTTTACGAGCTGGACATAAGCTCATCTCTCCGCTGGGGGGTAAGATCACCGTCATCACTGCTTCTTTGCCAAATGTTGGCTACGGCAAGCTTGAGATGCGTGAGGATAAAAAACTGCTCGGAACCAGCAAAGAAAGCAGTCTTCTCCAGACTGGCAGCAGTTTCTACAAGAGTTTCGCCGTGGAATGCTCCAAGAACCAAGTCTCAATTGATATGTTCCTTTTCTCTTCCCAATACCAGGACGTGGCATCTCTCAGCAATCTTCCGAGATACACCGGTGGACAGACTTATTTCTATCCTGGGTGGAATGCTGGACGAAGCGAGGATGCGATCAAGTTCGCGACCGAGTTTAGTGATTATCTCTCCGCTGAGATTGGGCTCGAGGCAGTTTTACGTGTGCGTGCAACCACTGGTTTGAGAATGAGCACCTTTTACGGCAATTTCTTCAATCGGAGTTCGGATCTCTGTGCCTTCCCAGCATTTCCAAGAGATCAGAGTTACGTTGTCGAAGTGGCAATTGACGAAAGTTTAACGAAAAACTTCGTTTGCATGCAGACTGCTGTTTTGCACACAACAAGCAACGGAGAACGACGAATTCGAGTAATGACTCTCGCTTTACCAACAACAACGAACCTTGCAGATGTTTATGCATCAGCTGACCAGTGCGCTATCACAACCTTCTTCAGCCACAAGGCGGTTGAGCGATCATTGAGCAGTGGGCTCGAGGCGGCACGTGATGCTCTCCAGTCAAAACTCATCGAGCTTCTTCAAACCTTTAAGAAAGAGCTTGCTGGGGGCAACATGGGCGGGGGTGGTCTACAATTCCCCGCAAATCTTCGAGGATTACCTGTCCTATTCCTTGGTCTGATCAAGAATGTTGGGCTCCGAAAATCTGCCCAAATACCAACAGATCTCCGATCAGCTGCACTTTGCCAACTATCAACCTTACCTCTTCCGCTTTTGATGCAGTATATCTATCCACGACTGTACTCATTACACGACATGCCGGATAATGCTGGTGTCCCAGACCCAGAGACTGGCCTCATCGTCCTCCCACCACCTCTCAATCTTTCTTCGGAGCGGATTGTGCCCTATGGCCTCTACCTCATTGATGATGGCCAAACACAATTCCTCTGGGTGGGCCGAGATGCAGTGCCACAACTGCTGGCTGATGTCTTCGACGTTTCGGATCGGACTAAGCTGAAGGTTGGAAAGAGCACGTTGCCAGAATTGGACAATGACTTTAATGAGCGAATTCGAGCGGTTCTCCAGAAGAGCAAAGACTACAGATCTCGAAGCGTCGGCAGCATAGTCGTACCGCACTTGTATGTCATCCGCGAAGATGGAGACCCAAGCTTGAAATTGTGGGCGCAAACATTGTTGGTGGAAGATCGGGCAGATCAAGGAATGAGTTTCCAGCAATGGATGGGTGTGCTGAGGGAGAAGGTGAGCTAATCCTGCTGATTGAAGTCGTGGCGTTACGCTGACCCAACTTTCCTCAGGTCGTTCAATGAAATGGAAGTCAAGTTAGTAAATAAATCAATGTAGCACCATAGACAGAATATCCAAGTCACGCAACCGAACGGCTGCGAAATATATCTTCTTGGCATACCATCAGGCTAATATTCTCGCTTGGCGTATGTTGTGCTGATATGATATCTCAGATTAGATACTGTGCCGTTCGCCTAGAGTAGCAGGTGGAAAGTTCCAGTCTCTAGTGTCTGGGATATATGTGACGATGATATAGGGAGCTGGGGTAAGGGATAGAAGTTGAGACGAACAAGCGTTCAAGCGAGGAGGTCAAACCATGGTCAAAACGACGGGGGGTCCAACCATTGATCTCATGGCCGCGCATGATCTTTCGGCACTCGATAGCCTCCGAGACTATTAATCGATCGAAGCTTCGAACCTTAATGCGGAAAATTTGAGGTTCTGTGAGACATCTAGGGTGCTGATCTGCCGCCGAGGATCAACTCGATTGAAATTCATGATAGCCCCAATTGAGAATGACTCGGGTACCATACCGAGCAGAGCTCAAGCTCAAGCTCAAGTTCAAGCTCGGGCTCGGGCTCGGGGTTCGGCGAGCGGGCCGCCAGCTAAGTCATTTGAGCTTCGCGGGTATTACATAGCTATCCTGTAACGATCTTGCTTGTAAGGCTGCATCTTAGGGAAGAAGACCGTCAACTAGCAGGCACAGGCCTTGCAGGAACGGGCGGGCAAAACTACAGTACAGTACGTCTGCCAATAGCGCCTGGTCTGATTGGACAGCGGGGCTGCCATATGCAGTACTAATATACGAGCAACACTTTGGTCACAATTGTTGGGCAACATCGGGCCAGTCGTGAAACGATTTTCAAGTGTGAAACAGGCGCCTTTGTCAGAAGTGGGAGCAGCAGCGGTCTATTTCCGACCCAAAGACGAGGCCAGAGGAGGGACGAGTGAAAGTGTGATTGCAGCCGGCGCTTAGAGGCCAAACATCAACGACCTCAGCGGGCCAGTGGCGATGGGTAACACAGTGACCAGGGCTCTGATACGCTGGCGGGGGCTGGCAAGCTCTCCACAGAGTCCACACAGGGGCGGCACTATCCAGGATTCCAGGCGAGGGAAAGGGACGACCCTCTTTGAAGCCTCGACGACCCCTCGGGCCCAGAAAGCCAAGAGTCCCACCCAGAACTAGTCCTGATTTCGACCAAGCCCCCTCGAGCCCCCTCCCTGGCGGGAGTTACAGACAGACAGACAGCCAGACTTTGGACCTCCATCTCCAACTCCATCTACAAAGTGCTCAAAGCAACAGTAGACATCATCGCCGATCCGCCGCCATCCCCCAACCTTACTTTAACATCATCGCGGCTTCAATCCATTCGACCTGCATTACTTGGCTGTCGACAAACTCTGCGCACTCTGCACCACTGGCACACACGGGAAAAGGCGCGGCATCCTTGTAGCGGGGCATCCAACGTCGAGATCTGGAACAGAGCTGAAGATTACAGGTACGAACACCTCTCTTTCAGAACCCGCAGGCAGTATCAGATGAAAGCATTTGAGCCTCAGCCTGCCAGCGCGCATCGAGAAAGCCGAAGCAAGTCCAGACTTCTAGAAGCCCGCCTCGCACACAAAGCACTGAGCAGAGGGGAGAACAAAGGAAACGAGCACCATACTGATTCTGCGCCTTGCACCTAGAAACCCCCCAAAGAAGCAACAGCAAATCGCATCTACTGCTCCCCACGGCTGCTCTGTGAATCTCCGAAGCACACACTGAAGCTGCGACAGACCGACATTCCTAGCAGGGCCGAGCGCACATTTGGATCTTGACGAGAGACGACTCAGACGAGAGAACTCCAACCTCTAGCCCATCCTAATAAGCCGAACCGGAGCTATATATCGGACAGTTTCTGGATGAAGGGACCAGCGGAGAATATACAACAAGACTGAATATTGAAGAGACGTTTCGGGAAGGCTGAAGTGCAGTTGCGTGTCTGCAGCTTCGACGCTGAGAATTCACGACAAACTTGGCACAGAAACAGCCACTCCGGTTCCTGAGTTCTCTTTCAAAACGAAAATCTTGACACCTATCTCTCGAATCACTATTTCGAATTGCTGTCTGCAACATCGATTGCAACCAGACGGAAGCAATCGTTGCTCGGCTCCTCCGCCTGCTGTTCTAGATAAAAGACCAAAAGATATACACTCCCCAGTATGTCTAACCGTGCGCCAAATCCCTCGACGGGGTCGCGTAAGATTTCGTTCAACGTGTCCGAGCAGTATGATATCCAGGATGTCGTAGGAGAGGGTGCTTATGGTGTTGTCTGGTAAGTTGCAGACTCGAAATAACCCGGAACACAATTCCAAAGGCTTCATGGGAATCTTTGTCTCTTACAGCATGCTTGAACGCAACTTCTCCGGTTTTCACATAAGCCAAAGAGCAACTTACTCAGATTTAGAACTATGCTAATGCAATTTCTCTCTAGCTCCGCTCTTCACAAGCCCTCCGGCCAAAAGGTCGCTATCAAGAAGATTACTCCATTTGATCACTCCATGTTCTGCCTCCGAACTCTGCGTGAGATGAAGCTTTTGAGATACTTCAACCACGAGAACATTATATCCATCCTCGATATCCAAAAACCCCGCAGCTATGAGACTTTTACCGAAGTCTATCTCATTCAGGTACGTTTTACCCAATACCAAACTACTGAACCATAGATAGCCGGGGCATAATTTCTAACCTTACGCAGGAGCTTATGGAAACCGATATGCACCGTGTTATTCGTACACAAGACTTGTCCGATGACCATTGCCAATATTTCATCTACCAAACCCTCCGCGCGCTCAAGGCTATGCACTCCGCCAACGTTCTTCACCGAGATCTCAAGCCATCCAACTTGCTTCTGAATGCCAATTGCGATCTCAAGGTCTGCGATTTTGGTCTGGCTCGCTCTGCTGCTTCCCAAGAAGATAACTCTGGATTCATGACCGAATACGTCGCAACTCGTTGGTACAGAGCTCCGGAGATTATGTTGACTTTCAAGGAGTACACCAAGGCTATTGATGTGTGGTCTGTTGGCTGTATCTTGGCTGAGATGTTGAGTGGCAAACCCTTGTTCCCTGGAAAGGATTGTAGGTGTACCCTAACTTCTTAAAATGCCCTTTCTAACAAAGCTTCAGATCACCATCAGTTGACTCTCATCCTCGACGTCCTTGGTACGCCTACCATGGAGGACTACTATGGCATCAAGTCCCGCCGAGCTCGCGAGTACATCCGCTCTCTTCCGTTCAAGAAGAAGATTCCATTCAAGCAAATGTTCCCCAAGACCTCCGACCTTGCTCTTGACCTCCTTGAGAAGCTTCTCGCTTTCAATCCGGTCAAGCGTATTACCGTTGACGAGGCACTTCAACACCCCTACCTCGAGCCATACCATGACCCGGATGATGAGCCAACGGCCAGCCCGATCCCAGAGGAATTCTTCGACTTTGATAAGAACAAGGACAATTTGAGCAAGGAGCAACTAAAGGAGCTCATCTACAACGAGATTATGCGATAAGAACCTGCATCACGTGCATATATTTGCTTATTGATTGATCTTGTTGGAAAATGTGTCATTGGGATATGAAGCATTCGCATTGTGGTCCTAGCTTGACTGGGTACTGCTTATCATCTCCATACAATGTTTGCATTTGCAGAGATTATCGAGGGAGAACTTGTCATAAATGGCGGGTGTAGTTTCATAATCGCATTACAGGCGGAGATGGTGTTGCAGCAACTGCGGTGTTGATGGGTTGGATGACCCTTTCATGCTGCGAGTACAAAGAACTTATGACGAGGCATGATATCATGTTCAGTTGCGTATTTCATGAAAGGATTCGTTAAATATGTCTCGTCCCCAGTCTGGTCCTCTCTAGGACTAGGCTACAAAACTCATAGATCGCAATGTTTCACTTTCGAGAAATGGTCTCTGTGTTTGATGCGACTTCTTTCGTCTGTGCTTTATGGGTATCATCTCGTGTAAGGTTTCTTTTTCCCCTCGACTCCTCGTGACGCAAATTCTGTTCCATGCCATACATTACTCCTCACATGCAGCTTTTCAATCCTCATTCATCACATCTTCGTCCCCGTTCCCATCCCTCTCGCTACGCTCCCTCTCCACCTGGTCCCTTAACCGCTGTTCCCGTCCCTCTCGCCACGCCTTATCCAACCCCTCAATCCGTCCCCCAAGCACCGTCGTCCTCTCCGGCTCAAGCAACACCATCCCCCTCGCAACCGTACTCCCCCTCCTCAACAAAATCTTACACCCAATCCCCATCCCCGGCGGATACCCAATTTTTTCCACCCTCTTCAACTCAAACCCGTAAACCCTCATCCCCCTACAATCCTGCATCAAGACTTTAAACGGTCCCCCACCTCCCCCTCCATCCCTTCCCCCAGCTTGTGTTCCAATTGCTTGTGTAGAAGCAGAAGATGGACCAGCGTCTTCGGTAGGCACAACGCGGATGATTTCTCTCCCTTTCGTCGTCTCGCCTTTCCTCTCGCTTTCCAGCGCTTCTATCAGTTCCCATTTACTCTTGCTCAGATCCGTCACATCGAGAACCTGAACCAGGACGTCGGTAGATAGCTTTTGGGAGGGGATTTTGGGGTCTGTGGTGGTTGGGGGGAAGGAAGGGGTGGAGGGGAGCAGGATGGTGGGGAGGGTGATGTCGGCGGAGAGGAGCCGGATCTTGGCTGTTGCTGTTATGCCTTGGAGGGGGGTGGATTTTTGGAGGCCGGTGGTGAGGATGGGATGCAGGAAGGAGGGGTGTGGGGGTGGGAGACCGAGGGTGGTGAGGGAGTGGGTTAGTTGTTGGAGGGTTGATGGCTGGGCCATTTTGGTTCCGGTGGGTTGGAAGAGTGAGGTGATGGTTCACGTTGTGAATTGGGAGGAGGTTGATGGTTCCGAAGGAAGTAGTAAAAGTCAAGCTTTTGAAATAGAATAAAATTTCCTCCCAGTTGTCTGATCTCACCTGCCATAATCCCTCAGAAATCTCCCTCCAGGCTCAATTTCAAGGTGCCTGAATTATCCTTCTTCATCTCTGCCGTGGGTTTACGTTGGTGTTGTTAAGTAGGGAAAGCGCAAGGCTGCAGCCTCGCCTGTGAAAGTCAACGTCGTCTCTTCCCATCTCACACTTCACCTCAAATCAATTCCTAACCACAACACTCAATGCATTCACGATAACAGCCAATCTACCTCACTCAGAGCCATAATGTCAACAATAGCCAGCCCCCGCGAAACCTCCGTAAACGGCCGGCGCGTCCCCCAAATCTCCACACCTACCTCCTCCTCCCGCCCCTCTCTCGACCTCCCCACGCGCTCAACAGACGCCTCCCCCAGTCGTACCCCCCTCCAAGCACCGCCAAAACGCAACCGCGCCGCCCTTCGCGAATACTACAATCTCCAATCCTCACCTAACCCCTCAACCTCCTCCCCTAAGATCGCTGACGACGCGAGCTCCATCTCCTCCCTCCACGACGACTCCTCCGTTCTGGATTCCGAGCTCGACGCCCCCAATTTCTCCGCAGAGAATTACGTGAAGAGCGTGCTCGAGAACCAGAGTTTAGGGGAATTGTTGAGGACGTATAATGGGATCCTGACGGATATCCGGGCGCTGGATGCGGAGAAGAAGGCGTTGGTGTACGATAATTATAGTAAGTTGATTGCG
>Ga0302325_10013383_pt1 | contig 17500 bp, 17 predicted proteins | sample Palsa_T0_2_FD_201948 | JGI IMG/M metagenome (GOLD analysis project Ga0302325, IMG submission 201948) | Peat permafrost microbial communities from Stordalen Mire near Abisko, Sweden - Palsa_T0_2 | ecosystem: Environmental > Terrestrial > Soil > Palsa > Peat permafrost | place: Sweden: Abisko... | reverse complement strand
TGACGGCGCGCAGAAACCGCTGGCCGGTCTGATCGGGATAGCCGGTCGGCTGGCCGACGCATTCTTCCAGCGCCATGAAATAGTAAAGGCGCGTTTCAGGGGAGAATGCGGTTGAGTCCCAATTGGCAGCATCGCTGGGGCAACCGCGGGGATCGGTTACAACTGGTCTGCCATCGGGTCCAATGCTCGAAGCCCAGTCGACGCGGCGCAGGAACGGTTTGGCCAGAAGCAGTTTGCCATTGGTGCGGTCGAGCACATAGAAAAAGCCATTACGATCGGCGTGAAGCAATAGCTTGGACGGCTTACCTTTATAGACAACGTCGACTAATACGTTGGGCTCGGTGGCATCACGATCCTTCAGATCGTGCGGCGTGAATTGATAGTGCCACTTGAGATCCCCTGTCTTGGCATTGAGCGCGAGAACGCAGTTAGTATAAAGGTTGTCACCGGGACGGTCGCGGTCGTCGCCATCAGGCCACGGATTGCCGGTGGGCCAGTAGAGGGTGTCGGATGAAGCGTCGTAAGAGCCCGTGAGCCAGGTGGAACCGCCGCCTGCAATTGGTTCTTTGCCTTGCCAGGTTTCTATGCCGGGCTCGCCGCGGCGAGGCACGGTCCAGCGCCGCCAGACCAGCGCGCCGGTATCGGACCTGAATGCGGCGACGAAGCCTCGAATGCCTTGATCGGCGCCGGCGACGCCTGCTATGACTGTCTCGTTGACGATGAGCGGGGCTATGGTGCCGCCGTAGTTTTGATGCTCGCCGGGCGCCATAGGAATCTCCCAGAGCAGTTTGCCAGTGGCGCGGCCAAGCGCCAGCAGGTGCGCGTTATCGGTTACGAAAAAGACCTTATCGCGTAGAATGGCGACTCCCCGGTTAGTGCCAAGTCTCGCATCGCCAACCATACCGGCGCTGGCCGGCCGCGAATAATGCCAAAGCGGATTGCCGGTGAGAGCGTCGAGGGCGAAGACCTGATTGGGGCCAGTGACATAGAGCACTCCGTCCGCTGCGAGGGGTGTGACCTCCAGGCCAAAGTATGAAATGGGGAAGACCCATTTCAACTTGAGTGAGGAGACATTAGCGGCGCTGATCTGTTTGAGTGGACTGTAACGATTTGCCGAGTCATTTCCATTGTAAGTGAGCCAGTCGCCAGCTTGTGGCGCGCCCCAGGTGATCTCGCGCGTGGGCTCCATCGCAGTGACTGGCCCCACAATCGTGTCCGCATTGAGACGGCGCAGGTATTTCGCGAGCGACGCTAGATCGGCGGCGGGTAAATCGGAGAAAGAAGGCATGCCGGCGCCGGCATTGCCGTGCTCCAGATACGCGCGTAGCTGCCCGTCAGACTGTTCCGCCACGCGGGGGTTCATGGCTAGACCGGGCCCTTTAGCCGTGCCGCGCGCATCTTCGCCGTGACAGGCTGCACAGTGGTCAGTGAACAATTGTTGCGGGAGCAATTGCCGGGCTGACAGCAGAAGTAAGAGAGCAATTACGATCATCATGCGATCTCGTTGGGTCGAACCGCGCCGGGCAGTTGTGAGAGTACCGGTCGTCACGCTCAAGAGAACGATATCACCGGGAGTTCTCGACCGCAACGCTCAGACGACCGGACGCAGGCCAGATTGCCGCTCGCCGCCTCAAATGTATCGGAGCCAGCCCCCGCGGCTGCGAGCCTTTACGCCCGCATACCACCGGCACGGGAAGTAGAGTATCGCGACGACAACGAACCACGCCAGGTAGAGCAGCGGCAGCCCCCATCTGTGCTCCGGCGGCAGGAACGTAAATGGGGCGCTCGCATACCATTCCGCATGAATCCTCCCCTCTCTCAGGAGTGTCACTAACAGCGCCGCGACGTGAATCGCCGGGATGTGCAGCAGATAGAAAAACATGGGTACGCGACCGAAGGTGGTCAGCACACTGGCAAACCACCCGCGCGCGCGTTCCGCCAGTGGCAGAAGGGCGATGGTGGGACCAAGCGTCATCAACAGGAAAAGCGGCGAGGCGGGATATTTTTGCTGGTTCAGGAGGCGGAACAGAGCCGGCGGCGCATCGGCGGGCACGGGAGTCAAGAAGACGATGAGACCACCAACAACTAGGAAGAGCGCGGTCGCCGACAAACCGATTCTCAGGCAGGTTCGGCGGCGCTGGCTGGGCTCGCGGATCAGGATCGCACCGAAGCCATAACCCGCCGCCATCACGCCGATCCACGGCACTAAGACGTAAAGGATGCTGATGCCGGACCAGGCCTTCATGCCGGCAGGATAGACGAATTCCCAAAGCGGGCCTACATAGCTTCGCAGCGGCTGCGGCAAGATGAGCGGCGGAAAGCGGAAGATCTGTTGCAGGAAGATGATGGCCAGTCCGATTGTCCCGACGGTCTTTGCCGGAAGCCGGACGAGTCCGGCCAGAAGCACCAGGCACCAGCCGAGCATCCAGATGACGCCCGCGAGTACAAAGTGTCCGTAAGCGAAGTTGAACGTCCACGCCAGGCGGATCACGGTCAGTTCGAGCAACACGAGCAGAAAGCCGCGGGTGACAAGGTAGCGTGCGAGAACGCGTGGATCGGCGAGTTTTCTTCCATACAAAAACGCCCCCGTGCCGGCGAGAAAGGCGAATGCCGGCGCGCAGAAGTGCGTGACCCAACGCGTGAAGAAGATGCCGGGAGTTGTACCGCCGGCCGGGATTCCCGAGTACACGCGCACATGGTCGATGGCCATCAGCACCATCACGGCGCCGCGCACGATGTCTATGGACTGAACGCGGGACTGAATGCGCCACTCCGGCTTGTCACTGGCCGCAGGTTTCACCTTGTTGGCTCCGGTTTCTTCTTTGGTTCCGGTTCTTGCGCGGGTGCGAGCGGACCAAGGGAGCGCGCAGGGCCGATCCGGCGAGCCTCGATCTGCTGGTAATCCTTGACCCACGTCTTGCCGCCATCCATGGAGCGGTCGGCGGTCCAGGAGAAACGATCCGGCTGGATGTTGTAATAGCGGATCCGCCAGTCCGAAGGGTTTTGACCCATCACATCGAACTTTTGCTCAATGTGCATTTCGGCGCCGGCGCGCTGCCCGGCGCCGATGTCCTGCAGGCCGTTCCCCTCGTTCATCCCAACCAGCTCCCACCGATCGAGCGCGGCATTGTAGGTGCGCAGGGTTGTGGTGACGTAGTATGTCTCGCCGTTGTCGCCGGCAACTCGATATTCGTCGAGTATCTGGCCCTGATCGAGACGCACGGCGCTCCAATATCCCCGAAACTTTCCGTACTCGTGACTCACCGCGGTAAACTCCCAGTCGCCGAGCAGGTAGTCGAAGTCGCCTCGATGCGCATCGTAGGAAGCCATGATCTGCGCGGGAGTTCGCGCAGTTATCAACTTAGCGGCGGGCTGCGCGGAAAGCAGAGGCGCCATCACAGCGATGGCGCCGGACAGGGCCAGGAATAACGGGCGGAACGAGTTCATGGGTCGAGGCTAGCAATAGGGTTTCCGCAAGGCAAATTCGCGCAGCAAAAGGTAGCCCCGGTGCGGCGAACGGCTTTGTTGGCGCCGGACTGGACGGCATCGATGAGGCGCGCTATCCTCGCCGGATGTCACCCATCGCGCACCCGGCATCCGATCGTGCGCACGCGCCGCCTCCCTCCTTGGTATTGATCTTTGCCGCGTGGCTGGTCCCCGCACTGCTCTCGGGATTCGACACGTACATGCAGAGCCGGCTGGAAGGACATCCGCCGGACTGGCATTGGGTGTTCTTTAATTCGATCGACTGGCTGCTCTACGCGGTGCTTACGCCATTCGTGTTTCGCGCCAGCCGCCGGTTGCCGCTCCAGCCGCCGCATCTGGCGCGCAGTATCGCGCTGCACCTCGCCGGCGCGCTCGGCATGTGCGTCGCCTGGGCCGGACTCGGTACGCTGCTGCGCCTGGCGATATTTCCCGCTCCGCCGGATCTGACGGGTCTGAAGGTGCTGCGCGAGTTCGCCGGATGGGTGTTCACGACGCTTCCGTTCGGCGTGGGAGTCTACTTCGCGCTGGTGGGAATCGAACACTCGCTGTTTTACTTCGCGCAAGCGCGCGAGCGCGAGACGCAGACCGCGCGCTTGGCCGCACAGCTAGCCGAAGCACGGCTCGGCGCGCTCCGCATGCAGCTCAACCCGCACTTTCTCTTCAACAGCCTGAATGCGATCGCCGTGCTGGTGCGCGATCAAAACACGGCCGCGGCGTCGCGGATGCTCGAGCTGCTCAGCGGCGTACTGAGGCAAGTGCTGCGCGCCGAGGAGACTCACGAGACAACCCTGGCGGCGGAACTGGAATTCCTGGAGCGCTATCTGGCGATCGAGCACGTCCGTTTTTCCGACCGGCTGCGCCCGCGCATCGAAGTCGCCCCAGGGATCCACAGAGCGGCCGTTCCGCGTTTTCTGCTGCTGCCGCTAGTGGAGAACGCGCTGCGGCACGGCATCGCGCGGCGGGCCGATGCGGGTGCGCTCACCGTAAGTGCCCGCCGTGAGGGCGCGGATCTGGTGCTCACGGTGCGCGACGACGGGCCGGGGCTCACGTCTGGGCTCACCCCCGGCGCTCCGAAGTCCGGTGGCGTCGGACTCGCGAATACGCGGGCCCGCCTGGCTGCCCTCTATGGCGAACGCGCTTCTCTGAATATTGCCAACGCCGAGGGCGGAGGCGTTGCCGCCACGGTGCGCCTCCCGTATCATGAGGCTGAGGGCGATGCCTAAGATCCGAGTTCTGGTGGCTGACGATGAGCCGCTGGCGCGCCGCGGCGTACGCCAGCTTCTCGCGCCGCACGCTGACATGAGCGTCGTCGGCGAAAGCCGCAACGGTCCGGAGACGCTGCGCGCTCTCGAAGCGCTGGCCCCCGATCTGCTCTTTCTCGATGTGCAAATGCCCGAGATGGACGGGTTCGAGGTTCTCCGGGCGCGCCGTGCGCAGCAGATGGCCGCAGTCATATTCCTCACGGCGCACGATCAGTTCGCGGTGCGCGCGTTCGAAGCGCACGCGCTCGACTATCTGGTGAAGCCGGTCAACGTCGAGCGTTTTGAAGCAGCCTTGCACAGCGTGCGCGAGCGATTGCGGATGATGGAGGCCGTGGATCGCGCCGCGCGGCTCACCGCATTGCTGGCTGCCGAGCGCGCGCAGCGTGAGAAGAGCGGCGTCGAGCGGCTGGTAGTTTCCACGGCGGCGAGCGATCTGGTGATCCCCGTTGCGGAGATTGATTGGATCGGCGCCGATGACTACTATGCCTGCCTGCATGTAGGCGCGAAGGATCACCTTCTGCGCGAGACGCTGACGTCGCTTGAGGCGCGGCTCGATGCGCGCCGCTTCGCGCGCATCCACCGGTCGGCGATTGTCCAACTCGACCGCGTGCGCGAGCTGCGAGCCACTCCGCACGGCGACGAGGTGCTGCTGCGGAACGGCATGTGCGTTCCAGTGAGCCGGCGGAAGCGGGCTATGCTGGAGGACCTGTTGCGGTATCGGATCGGCTGAAAAAGTTGGAGGCGCGCCGGCTTATGCCAATATAGAGAGCAATTCCTCGCATTAGCGCGGGAACACCCAATCGAGCCAGTAGCCGGCCAGTTGATTAAATGGCCATGAGGCAGGAACATTCCTCTTGCCCGGTCGCTTGACCCTCACCGCCGCCACACGCGTTAGCCCCTCGCATCCAACTCAATTTCCTTCCAATCCAGTCACCCGAAACAACCCCAGTTGCTGCCTCATTTATCGAGCCAAAACCCGTCTCTCCGCCAATCCCTCGTTCCTCACCCCACTTATCAGTCACTGCCCGTATACCCATGAAAACAATACGCAAACTGCCCAAGGGCTTTTTTCCATGCTGTATACTCAAATCAGGGATCTCCTTTCACGCGAGACTGCGGCGACGCCGCCTCCAACGGCGCCGGAACCAAACGACCCGAATCCCGCAAACCGACATTTTTCTGCGCCCACGGCTCCTCTCCGATTAGCCGTCAGCCGCGCACCAGTTCTTTGACAATTGAATAAAAATCGACCTCGGCCGGCGCGGAAGAACCACCGGTTACTCCGCGCCGTCCAGTCGGCGGGTCCGCTTCACCGTCAACCTAAGCCATTCATTCCACAGCCTTCCCCCAACAATTCGCCGATCTTCGCAGTCACAGCCTTGGCCCAGAAAACCGAAAGAACCAAACGACCCCAATCCCATAAACGGACACTGAAGCCATGGCCACCGCCACCACAAATCCGCACCCGGCGCCATCCGCGCCACCCACGTCGGCTATCATGGAATTTGTGCCATACGACCTAATCGTTATTGGAAGTGGCCCCGGCGGCTACTCTGCAGCCATTCGCGCCGGACAGTACGGGTTGAAAACCGCGTTGATCGAAAAGCAGCCGAAGTTGGGCGGCACCTGCCTCCTGGTGGGCTGCATCCCCACCAAGTCGCTGCTCCACACTGCCGATATTTGGGAGCGCTTCGTCCATTCGGATAAGGAAGGAATCTCCTGCGAGAATCCGCGCCTCGAATATCCCAAGGTCAAGGACCGCAAGGACGGCATCGTCAACAAGCATTCCAAAGGCGTCGAGTTTCTTCTCAAGCGCGCCAAGGTGGATCGCGTCGCCGGCTATGCCACCCTCAAGGGCGGCGGCAAAATCGAGGTGAAGTCCGACGCAGGGGTGCAGACGCTCGAGGCGAAGAATATTCTCATCGCCACCGGTTCGGAAGCGCGCATGATCCCCGGCCTGCAAGCCGACCCGGATTTCATTCTCACCAACATCGAGATTCTCGACCTCACCGCGGTTCCCAAGAGTCTGATCGTGGTCGGCGCCGGCGCCGTGGGCGTGGAATTCGCGTCCATTTTCCGCCGCTTTGGCACGGAAGTCACGGTGGTGGAGATGCTGCCGCGTATCGTTCCGGTGGAAGACGAGGAGATCTCCAAGGAGCTCGAGCGCTCTTTTAAAAAGCAGAAGATTCGCGTGGAAACCGGCGCGCGCGCCGACAACATTCAGAAGACCGCCACCGGCGTCAAGCTCACACTCACCACCAAAGACGGCAAGCAGGAACAGCTCGAAGCCGAGAAGCTTCTGGTGGCCGTGGGACGCAAGCCGAATACCGAAAACATCGGCCTCGAAAACACCCAGGTACAGCTCGACCGCGGCTTCATCAAGGTGGACGAAAACCAGCAGACCGCCGAACCGGGCGTCTACGCCATCGGCGACGTGGTCGGTGGAACCCCGCTACTGGCGCATGTGGCCACGCGCGAAGGCATGATCGCGGTGGCGCACATCGTGGGCAAGCCTGCCATGCCCATCAACAAGAACCGCATCCCCAGTTGCACTTATACGGATCCGGGCATCGGCAGCGTCGGCATCACGGAGGCGCAGGCGCGCGCGCAGGGCCGCAAAGTAAAGGTGGGCAAATTTCCCTTTGCCGGCAACAGCAAAGCCACCATTCTGGGCAACCACGACGGTTTCGTCAAGGTGGTGGCCGACGATCAGTATGGCGAAATCCTGGGCGTACACATCATCGGGCCAGAAGCCTTCGAGTTGATCGCCGAAGCCGTCACCGCCATGGAAGCCGAGGCCACCGTCGATCTGATGATGCAGACCATTCACGCGCACCCCACCTTGTATGAAGCCGTGGGTGAAGCGTTCAACGCCGTATACGGTCTCTCCATCAATGCGTAATTGTCAGGTTCGGGAGTTGGGGCGGATGAGTTACGGCGCTGCGCTCGGGCTGCAACAGCAGCTTGTCGGGCGGCGTAAGCAAGGCCTCATTCCCGATCAGCTCCTGCTGCTCGAACACGCGCACGTGATCACGTTGGGGCGCAACGGGCACCTGGAAAACATCCTCGCGGATGAAGCCGTGCTATCGCGCGCGGGGATAGCGTTTTATCCGGCCGACCGCGGCGGCGACGTGACGTATCACGGTCCCGGTCAACTGGTGGGCTATCCCATCCTCGATCTGCGCGATTGGAAACGCGACGTCGGCGCATACGTTCGCGGCGTCGAGCAGGCGATTATTCAGACTCTCGCCGATTACGGAATCGAAGCGGAGCGCATTCCCAAGCTCACTGGAGTATGGGTGGGCGATCGTAAGATCGCCGCCATCGGCGTCCACATCAGCCGCTGGGTGACCTCGCACGGCTTCGCGCTGAATGTCGCAACCGATTTGAGTTATTTCCATTACATCGTCCCCTGCGGGCTTACCAAACCCGTAACGTCGATGGCAGAGCTGGGCGTGCGCGCCGGTTTGCAGGAAGTTGGAGAGAGCCTGGCCGGTCACTTCGGCCGCATTTTTGATTGCGAGATGCTGCATGAGGCGGCCGTTCTCGCAGGCACGGAAAGAGAGACGGAACTCATATGACCGACGTCGTAATGCCCCAGATGGGCGAAAGCATCGTAGAAGGAACCCTCACCAAGTGGCTCAAAAAGCCCGGCGATAAAGTGGAGCGCGACGAACCGCTCTTTGAGATCTCCACCGACAAGGTGGATACGGAGATTCCATCTCCCGCCGCGGGCACGCTGGCGGAGATCGTGGTGGAGGAAGGCAAGACGGTGGGTATCAACACCGTGGTCGCGCGCATCGATGAAGGTGGCGGCGCCGCCGCGCCGGCCGCGACCGCGGAGCCCGCTGCCCCCGCGGCGCCTGCTAAGTCCGAAGCTCCCGTGGCTCCTGCTAAGTCTGCCGCGCCCGCGGCTCCCGCTAAGTCCGCTGCGCCAGTGGCTCCTGCTACGCCGCCCGCGCTGTCGGCCAAGGACGCCGCTCCGGCGCCCGCGCCCGCAAACAAACAGGTCGATGACCCGGCGGAGTCCGCGCCGGCCGCAACGGCTGAACCCGCGCCGGCGCCGGCCGAACCCGGAGGTCCGCTCTCGCCGCTGGTTCGAAAGATGGCGCGCGAGCACAACGTCGATATGGCCCGCGTCAAAGGCACCGGCGCCGGTGGGCGAATCACCAAGCAGGATATGGAAGCCTACATCGCGCAGGGCCCCGCGCCGGCTCCCGCGGCCGTTCCTGCCGTCGCCGCGCCGCCCGCTGTTCCTGCCGCCCCCGCCGCGCCGCCGCAGCCAGTTGCCGCCGAAGCGGCCGCGCCTGCGCCCTCCGGCGGACCCGCCAAGACTCGCATCGAGCCCATGAGCCAGATGCGCATCCGGATCGCCGAGCACATGGTGATGTCGAAGCGCACCTCGCCGCACGTCACCACTATCCATCGCGTCGATATGACCAAGGTCGCCAAGCTCCGCGAAAAGAACAAAGCCATCGTCCAGGCGAATTACGGTTTTGGCCTGACCTATCTGCCGTTCGTCACGCGCGCGGCGGTGGTGGCCCTGCGCCAATTCCCGCTGCTCAACGCGTCGCTCGACAATAACAACATCGTCTACCACAACGAAATCAACATCGGCATCGCCGTGGCGCTTGAGAATGGCCTGATTGTGCCGGTGATTCGCGCCGCTGACGAGAAGAACGTGCTCGGCCTGCAGCGGTCCATCGTCGACCTCGCAACGCGCGCCCGCTCGCGCCAGTTGAAGCCCGATGAAGTGGTGGGCGGAACGTTCTCCATCACCAACTTTGGCAGCTTCGGCAGCTTGGTCGGCACGCCCGTCATCAATCAGCCGCAGGTCGCCATCATGGGCGTCGGCACCGTGGATAAGACGCCGGTGGTGGTGGATGACGCCATAGCAATCCGTTCCATCTGCCATCTGTCGTTGAGTTTCGATCATCGCCTGATCGACGGCGCACTAGCCGATCAGTTCATGAGCAAGGTGAAGGAAGTGCTCCAAGCCTGGTCGGAGGAAGTCTTGTGAAGCTCTATCTGCTTGCCGTGGCCGCAGCGCTCCCGGCCATCGCCGCCGCTCCGGATCTGATGAAGGGCAACACCTTCGGCAACCCGAAAGCGCCCCTGCTGATCGAGGTCTTCAGCGATTTTGAATGCCCGGCCTGCAAGTACATGCACGATAAAGAAGTCCCGCAGATCATGAAGGATTTTGTCGATAAGGGCAAGGCCTACATGATCTACCGCTACGATCCGCTGCAGATGCATCAGCACTCGCGCCAGGCGGCGGAATTAGTCTGCGCCGCGGCGCAACTCGGAAAATACGTGCAGGCTTCGAATGCGCTTTTCGCGAATCAGGAGACTTGGTCGAAGGATGGCCGCGTCGCCGAGACATTGGACGCTGTGCTAACTCCGGAGGAGCGCAAAAAGGTTCGGGCATCGCTGAAAGAGCCCGCCGTACAGACCGAGATTACGCACGACGTAGAGGAGGCCACAGCGCTGCAGGTGCCGGGAACGCCCACGCTGCTGATCACATATCGCGCCAGCCGGTATCCGCTATCGGGCCCGGGCGTCATGCAATACGAGTTGGTAAAAGGCTTCCTCGAATCCCTCCTGGCAAAGTAACTCGCCATCTACTCTCCTGAAACTCTCCTGCTTTGTGGGGCAGGTTTGTGGGGCAGGCAATCCTGGCTGCAGCCGGCTTTCAGCCGGCTCTCTTCGTCTCGCGACATGCCGGTTTCTGCTGGCAGAGACGCTCCCCTCGATTCCCCTTGACGCCCGCCCAACCCCCTGGTAACCTACACCTAGCTTACCTATGCCTGGTGCCAAAGCCGAGCTTGTACCCGGCACCCTGATCATGCTCATCCTGCGCGTCCTCGAGCCGGGAGCGATGCATGGATACGCCATCGCCCAGCGAATCCGCCAGCTTTCAAGCGATGCCTTGCGCGTCGAAGAAGGCTCGCTCTATCCGGCCCTGCAAAAGCTGCTCTTGAAGGGCTGGGTGCGCGCCGATTGGGGAATCTCGGACACCGGCCGTCGCGTCCGCTCTTATCGGCTCACTGCGGCCGGACGCAAGCAATTGCAAGCCGAGCTAGCTGACTACAAGCACGTCAATCAAGCGATTCAAGCGGTGTTGAAACTGGCATGACGGAGCTGCTCAGACGCATCGGGTATCTGCTCAACCGCCGCCGCTTCGAGCGCGACATGGCGGATGAAATGGCATATCACCGCGAGCTGACGGCCGCCGGCAGCTTCGGCAACGCCCTGCGCCTGCGCGAAGATGCCCGCGAGATCTGATCCTCGCCGTAGGAATCGGCATGACGCTCACGGCGTTCCGCTTGTCGCTACGCGCACTTACGCCATCGGTTCCCGATCCTGACACCCTCGTCCGCATAGAGCCGTACTTCGCGGGTGGGCACAGCAGCGCCATCGCCTGGCCGGCGCTGCAGTTCTTTGCCGCCAACGCCCGGTCGTTCCGTTCCGTCGTCGCGGAAACCGGCGGCTCCGCGATCTTCGGCGAGGCGAACGAGCGTGTCCGCATCGAATTCGTTACTGCGAATTACTTCACCGAAATGGGCGGCCGCGCGCTGCGTGGGCATCTGTTCATTCCGGTGATCGATTCAGCCCCCGGCGCCGGTGCAGTGGCGTTGTTGAGCCAGCACTTCTGGGAGCGGCGTCTTGGAGGCGAGGCCTCCGCCATCGGCCAGACCTTCCGCGTGAATGGCATGCCGGTCACGGTGATTGGCATCCTGGAGGGCGGCGCCAATTCCGCTATCTGGATGCCGATCCTGCAGCAACCGTACGCCGTGCAAGGCAACACGCTGCTTCAGGATTGGACTGGGAGCGTGATCGCTCATGCACGCCTTGCGCCCGGCGTGTCACCCGCCGCCGCAGAGGAGGAGACGCGCGCGCTAGCCGTGAAACTCCGCGAGCAAAGGCCGAGCGACGTATGGAAGGATGAGTTCCTCAGAGCGACGCCGCTCAGCCGCCCGGATGCGGAGCACTCGCTGAAGCCCTGAAGATCGCGACGCTATTCCTGCTGATTTTTGCGACCGCCTGCGCCAATCTGGGCACGCTTCTGCCGGCTCGCGGCGCAACGCGCGAACGCGAAATCCGCACGCGCATGGCGCTGGGCTTCGGAATCGGCGCGTTGGGCGCGGCCGGATTGTCGCAGCCGCTACGCCATCGAATCTTCGGCTTGCTGCCCCTTGATCCCGTGGCCTACGTCGGCGCGATTGCGCTCTTCACGGCAGTGATGGCTCTCGCCGCGCTCGCGCCCGCAAGGCGCGCCATGCGCGTCAATCCGAGCGATGCCCTTCGTCACGAGTAGGCTCAAACCGCAGCGCCGCCGAGTTGATGCAGTAGCGCTGTCCAGTGGGCGCAGGGCCGTCGGGGAACAGGTGCCCCAGGTGCGCGTTGCACTTGCTGCACAGCACTTCGGTGCGCTCCATGAAGAGGCTCCTGTCGGTTTCAGTTTCCACGTTTTCTGCCGCCGCGGGCGCGCAGAAGCTCGGCCAGCCGGTGCCCGAATCGAACTTCTCGTCGGACCGGAACAACGTCGTGCCGCAGCACACGCACCGGTACATGCCGGCCGCGTGATTGTCCCAATACTCCCCGGTGAACGCCGGCTCGGTACCCTTCTTTCGCGTCACCGCGAATTCGGCGGGCGAAAGCTCTTTCCGCCACTCCTCCTCGGTCTTCACGAACTTGTTCACTTCGATGGCGCCCTTCGGTTTTCGATCCTTGCCGAAGAGCGTGAGCTTGACAGGCGCTCCATTGCCGCCGCGCGCCGGATCGGGCAGCGGACGCGGCCTGCGAATAAACACCGCCATCAAGCCGGCGAACGCGAACGGCATGAATACGAACGCGCGCCGCGGCACTCCATCCATACTTTCATGGTAGCTCTCCCGGCCCCAACCGCTCCCCTCGACCGGCACGCGGTGAGCGCGGTGACCTCCTGGGTGAGCTGACATCTCCCCGCGCCTGCTATTATGAAATCTCTTCCCCGATGATCGTTGAGCGCGGCAGTGTCAGCTTTGACTCGATCACTCTCGATAACGGCTCCAGGCTTGCGCCGGTCGAGGTGGCATACGAGACCTATGGCCATTTGAACGCCGCCAAATCCAACGCCATCCTGATCGAGCACGCCTTCTCAGGCGATGCGCATGCGGCTGGCGTCGATCCCGAAACCGGCAAGCCCGGCTGGTGGGACAACATGATCGGCCCCGGCAAAGGCTTCGACACCGGCCGCTACTTCGTCATCTGCACTAACGTGCTGGGCGGATGCCGCGGCACTACCGGGCCCTCATCCATCGACCCCGCCACCGGCTGCCCGTACGCGCTGAAGTTTCCCGTAATCACTATCGGCGATATGGTGCGGCTGCAAAAGATGGCTATCGATTGGTTCGGTATCCCGCGCCTGCTCGCTGTGACCGGCGGTTCCATGGGCGGCATGCAGGCGCTCGAATGGACTGTCGCTTATCCGGACCGCGTGGTCTCAGCCATCCCCATCGCTTCCACCACGCGGCACAGCGCGCAGCAGATCGCATTCAACGAAGTGGGCCGCCAGGCCATCATGTTCGACTCCAACTGGAATAACGGCGATTACTACGGCAAGCAGCCTCCGGCGGGCGGCCTTTCCGTGGCGCGCATGGTGGGTCATATCACTTACATGAGCGATCATTCCATGCGCGAGAAGTTCGGCCGTCGCCTGCGCGCGAAGGACGATCTCAGTTACAGTTTCGGCGTGGATTTCGAAGTGGAAAGTTACCTGCGCTACCGCGGCAGCCAGTTCGTCAGCCGCTTCGACGCCAACTCGTACCTGTATATCACCAAGGCCATGGATTACTTCGATCTGACGAAAGGGCGCGGCACTCTCGAGGAGACACTGGCGCGCACCGAGGCCGCCTTTCAAGTGATCAGCTTCAGCTCCGACTGGCTCTATCCCAGTTACCAGTCGCAAGAGATGGTGCGCGCGCTCGAAGCCGTGGGCCGCGACGTGTCGTACACCGAAGTGCAATCGAGCTACGGCCACGATTCGTTCCTGCTGGATGTCGCCGGGCAGCCCGATGTCGTTCGCGAGTTTCTATCGCGCATGGAAGGCGTAGCCAACGGGCGAAGCATGGCTCACCTCGGCGGCGATTGACCGAACGCCCGATAAGTTCTTCACCCGCGTCCCACAAGCATCGAGGGAAGCCCGAAAGTCCCATCCACCACCTCAACAAAGGTTCTCTCTTCGCGAAGGATAAGTCGCTTAGTCTGCGCCATGGCGAAATTCTCACGCGCTTCCGGATCCGCCTTCAACCGTGCCCGGTAAGTCTCGTAAGAGGCCAGACTGTCGAATGCAATCAACCCCCAGGCCACGTAGTTAGTGCCCTCATGAGGAAGAAAATACCCCACAAGGTGGCCGCCGCATCGGGGAATAATGCGTCCCCAATTCTCAGCGTACTGCTTGAACCCGTCTCGCTGGAACGGATCGATCTCGTAGCGGATGACGCACGTCATCGTCATGAATATCCTCCTGGCGGCCGGCGAATCGCCACAGCCGACGGTCAGCGCCGCGCCCGTGGCCGCCATCGCCCCAAGGGCTTCGCGGCGGTTTAAGGTGGGCATATTCGGCAGTATGCCAGTTGCTGGACAAGAACAATTCGTCTACCATCAAAATATGAATGTCGAGCGCTACGCCGATTCCGCCGTCGCCGGAATTGCCGCGGCCATCGGCGAGCCCGCGCGGGCCCGCATGCTCTACTGCCTCATGGACGGCCATGCGCGGACCAGCACCGAGCTTGCGATGGTGGCCGAAGTGAGTCCGTCCACCGCGAGCGTACACCTGAATCGGTTGAGGACCGAGCGTCTGGTCAAAGTGCTCGTCCAGGGGAAGCATCGCTACTACAGTCTGGAAGGCCCCAACGTGGCCGGCGCGCTGGAAGGGCTCAGCGTCCTCGCCGGCGGCTCTCGCGACAAGTTCGTGCCCAACACCCCAAGCCGGCTACGCGCCGCGCGGACCTGTTACGACCACATGGCGGGCGCAATGGGCGTGTCGCTCCACGACCGGTTCCAGGCGCTGGGATGGCTGTCGGCGGATTCGACGGGCGGCGGCAGCGCATACAATCTGACTCTGTCCGGAACCAAGGCGTTCGAGTCTCTCGGCATCGACATTGAGGCAACTCGATCGCTACGCCGCCGGTTCGCGCCGGCATGCCTCGATTGGAGTGAGCGGCGGCCTCACATCGGCGGGGCATTAGGGGCAGCCCTGCTGAAAGTCGCGCTCAAGAGAAAATGGGTGCTCCCGGATCTCGACAGCAGGGCTTTAACCGTCACAAGTTTCGGGCGGCGCGAAATGCTGACTCGATTCGGCCTTCGTGTTTGAGATCGGCGCGGCCCTTACAGCGCCGCCGGCCGCGACGTAGTTCCCTCAATTCCTCAAATTCCAGAAAGCGTTCGCACAGACTGCGTTCTTGCGAAGGAGTCAGACCCACAACCGCAGACCGAAGCACACTGCTACACCACGTTCCTTCGCTTGCGAGAGATTTTCGAACGCAAGCGGAGCGAAAGGCCGCTGGCTACGCCCCGATGAAGGAATTCAGTCTGCCACGCCTTTTAAGAACCAATCCGGTCAGCCCCAGGGCCAATAAAGCCAGGGCGGCAGGCGGTTCCGGTGTAGGAGGGATGAAAGACACAGTTATGTCTCCGATGATCGGGTTCCCGCCTTCGGTCAGAGGATCGAGATCGATCGAGGTTATGTTCTGAAAGTTTGACGCATAGCTATATACGGTCAAGGTAGGATAAAGCGCGACGGCCCGGCCATAAGTTAAATCTACCCCCCCGCCGGCAACACCGATCAGATCCGACGAGTTATCCGCCATCGAGAGAGAAACCATCGAGAAACTGCCGCCATCCGCCATCGTTAAGATAGTGTCTGCGCCAGCCGATCCGATGTTGCCAGTGCTGCTCAACACGTTCAGTCCGCCGAAATTTTCAATCTCGGGTGTGCTTGATCCGTGAAGTTGCGGCGTCAGCACAAAACCATCGATGCTGATGGGCGACGTGAAGGCGCCAGTCGCGAGCTCGTTGAGGTCCAGCGTGATCGTGCTGGCTTCGGCGCGAGTGGCGGCGCCCGCCGCAAGAATCACGGCGCAAAGGGCGGTAGCGCCGGCGCGCCAAGAAAACAACGGCCCATAATGAGAGGATTGCATAAACGTTTCTTCCTTAATTGTCGTGCTGCGAGTGTATGCTCAGTTCTACTGAAGCTTACTTTGGCAGCTAGATCGGCGTCCTGAGGTAATAGTAACACCGCTTGCGTTTGGGCATCCACTAACTTCAGATAACTCTCAAATGTCATTTATACTTACTCCAGTACCATTCCACCTATTTACTGTCTTGTAGGTTTCTTGAAATGCTTGAACTGCGGTGCGAGGGCGTCGGCCCGCGAGCGGCCCTTCCGGGCCCTGGCGAGTAACTTATTATGAACAGCTTCAGCGCCTGGGATGCTTTATTTGTGAGCCAATACCGCGCGACTGCGAGAGTGGGACGGCATCTCAGTCCTTGCCCTCTCTCCTACTCCATCGTCGAAAATCGCCCGCCCACCGGCGCATCCGTCAACTGCGGTACTCTTGAAATTTCATCGCGACCCATGAGCTACCAGCCAGAGAATCCGCTCATCGTGCAGGGCGATCACACCATCCTGGCGGAAGTTGCGAGCCCGCTCTATACTCAGGCCCGCGACGCGCTGGCCCGGTTCGCCGAGCTGGTCAAGGCGCCTGAGCACGTTCACACCTACCGGCTCACGCCCCTCTCCATTTGGAATGCCTGCGCGGCCGGGGTGGCCGCCCTGGAGATCGCGGAAACGCTGATTCAATTCTCCAAGTATCCGGTCCCGGAGCACGTGCTCATCGAGATCCGCGACTATGCGTCGCGCTATGGACGCTTGAAGCTCTTCCGCGATTCGCGCGGCCTCGTATTAGAGGCCAACGACGAGTTCCTGGCCGAGCAGATCTCCCGCAACAAGCACGTCGCCCCCTGGCTCGGCGTGCGCTTTTCACCGCTCGAATTCGCCATAGCTCCGGCGGCGCGGGGAGAAATCAAGCAGGCGCTCATCAAGGCCGGTTTTCCCGCCGAAGACCTTGCCGGGTACTCTCAAGGCGAGACTCTCGCTTTCAGTTTGCGCCAGACCGCGCGCTCCGGCCAGCCATTTTCGCTGCGCCCCTACCAATGCGAAGCCGCGGACGCCTTTCACGCCTCGGGGACTGCGCGCGGAGGCTCCGGCGTGATCACGCTGCCTTGCGGCGCAGGCAAAACCATCGTGGCCATGGTCTGCATGGCGCGCCTGCAGACTTCCACTCTGATTCTCACCACCAGCGTCACCGCCGTGCGCCAGTGGAAGGCTGAGCTTCTCGACAAAACCTCGCTGCTCGAAGATCAGATCGCCGAATACAGCGGCGATTTGAAGCAGGTCCGTCCAGTCACCATCGCCACTTACCAGATCATGACATGGCGCCCCAATAAGGATTCCGATTATCCGCACCTGACGTTATTCGATAGCCGCGAATGGGGCCTCATCGTCTATGATGAGGTGCATCTGCTGCCGGCTCCCGTGTTCCGCGTAACCGCCAGTTTGCAGGCGCGCCGGCGCCTCGGCCTCACCGCCACGCTGGTCCGCGAGGATGGCCGCGAAGACGACGTATTCGCGTTGATTGGTCCCAAAAAAGCCGACGTCCCGTGGAAGGTCCTCGAAAGCCAGAACTGGATCGCCACCGCTCTCTGCA
>Ga0302325_10013380_pt1 | contig 17501 bp, 21 predicted proteins | sample Palsa_T0_2_FD_201948 | JGI IMG/M metagenome (GOLD analysis project Ga0302325, IMG submission 201948) | Peat permafrost microbial communities from Stordalen Mire near Abisko, Sweden - Palsa_T0_2 | ecosystem: Environmental > Terrestrial > Soil > Palsa > Peat permafrost | place: Sweden: Abisko... | reverse complement strand
TTCTCTATGTGTGATACAGCCTTTAAGGCTGGGGAGGTCCTCAATAGACTGCAGCCTAAGAGAAGGAGCTCTACATCATAGCACAGTTTGCATCGTCCACAAGTGAACTGGATTACGAAGGTTGCGGGATGAGGATACTGCGCCGCCGAAAGTTATGGTGCGCTCAGGACGTTCATGTCATTTCCCCCTGGATGTGACTTGATCTGATGATTCGGTGCCTGTGATTCGCCGGCCCTATATTAAGTATTATTAACCACTGCCACTGCCGCCAAGCATGTAAATCCTAAAATTAGTACCACACGCGAGTTAAACTTTAATATAGCCAGCAGCCGGGAAAACTCGTAATCCTAAACTGACAATGCCGTTGCCGGCTTTGTGCCCACGCCCTATGGAGGCAGATATTACCGCTGCTGTGTGCCGAATCCGCAACGGCCTCATCACAACACGTCGACATCGTCAATGATACCAAAGATATTTATCGCTGCGTTTGCGTCGCTTCTTTTTGCTGTCGGTGTATTTGCTCAACAAAAGTGCAATGGATATCCCGAGTTTTGCACTCGATCGTACGGGGTAAGGATTAGAAAGGAAGTGTTTCGCATTGCTAATATCTGCTTAGAATATTACGTATATCGGTGCACATGATTCGGCTTTCGTAGATGAGAGTGAAAACCTTGCTGCGAATCAGCATTTCAACGTCACGCAGCAACTTGATGATGGCATACGGTTCTTGCAAAGTCAGGGGCATAAACCTACCAACGGAACCAGCGGCGTCATTGAACTGTGCCATACAACATGTGAGATGTTTTCTCCTTTCGAGTCAATTCTTATTGTAGACTCGATGCAGGAAGTCTTTCTACATACTTGGGGGAGGTCAAAAGTTGGCTGGATAACAATCCTGATGAAGGTACAAATCCCTTTGACACTTTTATTGATTTTTAGTCGTCACATTGCTCTTAACAAATTCAGATGGTATCGATATCAGCATTTGGGACCAGAATTTCAAGGACGCCGGGCTAGCGAGCCTTGCTTTTGTCCCTTCTTTCACAACCACTCCCAACGACACTCTCAACTGGCCTACTCTGGGTACCATTCTCGGCGCCGGCAAACAAGTCGTAATCTTTCTGGATGCAGGGGCAGATCAATCGAAAGTGGCATACATCTTGCCAGAGTTCACATATATGTGGGAGACTCCTTTCGATGTCACCAATCCGAGTTTCCCATGTAATGTCGACCGTCCAAGTACGCTCCAAAACAAGATACCAACGGGAAGACTAAGTGTCATCAACCACTTCCTTGATCAGGCAATTACCGCTAGCGTCCTTGTCCCAGATACGGCGGCGCTAAATGTCACGAACGGGGAGGAAGGAACAGGAAGTCTCGGTTTACAAGCCGACACATGCTCGGCCATGTACGGCAGATATCCCAACTTTATGCTAGTCGATTGTATGCCCCTACCTCGCTGTCACTGACATGAGATTATGACGTGTATAACGGCTCGGTCTTCAAAGTTGCAGCCAAATTAAACGGAGTAACTTATATCCCCTCAAAATCAGTCCTCAACACTGAAACTACGGCAGCAAACAAACCTGCCCCTGGGGTACCCTCAGAAGCTGCCGCCAAAAAGGTGCTACCTGTATTCGTAATAATGCAAATTGTACTTTCTGGAACCATCCTCAGCGGTGCGTTTTGGCTAGTCCACGGCGATGATTACGCAAAATATGATCGCCTCGAGAATCGATCTAGTAGATACACTACTCTTATTCCTGCCAAAGGGATCAAAGGACATCGGAAATACGACAGTGTGGCATCCATCGGAAGTGATGCTGGATTTGCCGTGGAATTGGAAAGTGGCAGAGGCATTGGAAGACAAAGTCACAGAGATAGTACTGCAGATCTGACTGCCCACGCAGCCTTAATGGGAGAGGAGTCGCCGCGAGCTTCGCTCGAAAGCGTACGCGTGGAAGATGAGGGGGAGGATGCTTCACTAAGGAATATGCTTGACAATCCCCCGCCTCAAACAGGAGGGTCGTACATGGAACATCGAAGGAATTCACTGTTTATGTCAGGATAATTTTGCATACATCATTGGAGTTGGGCTATGTATTCTTGGAAGGGGATGTGCATTCATGAGGGTATCATTCATAGACTATACCAAATCTATGTCAATAATTTACATTAATCCAACAAAAATGCCTAATGCTATTGATATCCATCCAAAAAAGGTTCCATATCTGATTGGCCGGAATACGACAAGTGCGATCGTCTATGGCGGACATGTGGGGGCTCGGCCGCAGCTTCTCCAGGATAATACTTCGCCCCGGGTATCAGTTTGTTTGCAATCTCGCCAAACCCAGCCAACCTGCTGGTACGCGTCGATATATCACCCCACATAATCCCAGCAACCGGTAATGTTGGTTCTAGTTTGACACATGATTCAAAGACGACCCTTCCCGAACCAGCCATGAGAGGCATCCATGTCCGAATCGGGATGAAATAGTATATCGTCATGCCAAGGACCAGTAGCGTCGCGACTGCACCAGTGATAAATATTGCGAGCGGCGAAAAGTTGAGATAGTAGTTCGGTGTAGGGTCTTGAGCTGTCGCGAGGATCTCGACGACAAATAACGTCTGAGACACTAGCCAGTGCAGAACGGTATTCAAGACAATCAAAACGAAGCTGAGCGTATAAGGCAACTGAAGCCAACGCGTTTCACGTACCCCAACTTCTCCTTTCGCTTTGCCGTATGAGATTCGGGGTTTCTGAGCGTTTCGGTAAAATGAGCGCCATTCTCCTTCCATGTAGATCCGAGTAATCTGATTGTTCCAAAACAAATAGCTTATTGAGAGCCATAGCTGAGGACAATTCGCTATTACCACTTGAAGAGGAAACGTATTTGGCGATCCCCCGCGTATATCTGTAGAGCCAGGCAGCAAGGAAGTCATGGGATCGACTGTGCCAAATGCAAACCGTTTCAAGCGATCAGAGAACGTCAATCCAGTCCCAATAACTTGCCAAGCATAAATCCCGTACGCAGTCACACCTAACGCACTGATCCACCAGAAAATGGCCACCAACACGTCCCAGAAACCCAGCGCTCGCCTCCAAGGAATTCGAAAGGGACGATTTGGGCATGGCTGACCACGGAACATACCCTCGTCCCTTGGATATCGGGGCGTTCGGAGATCTCGATGACGCGAGCCAACCGCAATGATGTCCCCAAGGGAGTTGAAAACGCGTTTTCGAAAATGCGAATGACGATGCAGCGCAACGATAACGATAATTGTCTTGAGGACAAGTGCGCCGGCAGCGCAGATCGCTGGAAACCATCGCACTGTGAGCTCACATACCGATTCCACGACTTGAACGTAACACACCGTTATATCCGAGGCTTGGGCGACGTATGCAACATTCCTTTGATCTCGGTCCTGCATGTAGGTGTTGTAAAAGTCCAATACATTAGGTTCTGTATTGGGCTTGACGACGATGGTGATGTTGTTGAAGTCTGTAACATAGGCAAGGGAATGGAGAAGGAGTTGGGCGCATTGATCCGAGGACAAACTTGACCAATTCGTTGGTATTGGCGGAGTAACGCCCTGGACTGGTATCACTGCCCGGCCACTTGCTTCTATCGGGGATACCGCGTATCCTATGATGCCGTTTATCAATACATGCAACGGCAATGACGTTATAACCAGCAAAAGCCATAATAACTTGAGCGAGAACTTTTGTTGAAACACGTTTCCAGGCGAATTCGATCCAAACTTGAAATCTTTATATTTGTCTAGTCGGTTGCTGATATCCGTAATGCTAAGATTCGAGCACAGTTGCTGGAGATAATTTGACGCCGCGAGAACGATCGTTCCGAAGAAATTGATTAGGAGGTGTGCGATGAGGTTGTATATATGCAGGTTCGTGTCGCAGGCTCCTGTGAATAACGTGATAGACTGAACAGACAACATGGAATTCCCAGCAGTGTCGTGTCGTGTTTTGAAAAATACAATGAACGCGCCGACGGTGGTGATGAGAGAGAAGAGGATAAGAACATATGTGATTTGGAAGGCGAGACTGAGGGCTCCTTTACAATTCGTGGAGACGTCCTCATGATATTCGTTATCCGCGGAACCATACCACGACCGCATGGAGTTGCTTGTGTGTACATCGCGGTTGACGTGCAATTCGTGGAATGCATAGTTTGAGAGGCGTGTTGAATTCGAAGAGCGGCTCATGCCTCAGCAACTGAGAGTGTTGACTCTGTCCTAATGTGGTTTTATTTCGGCCTTCACTGGAAGATTATATGGGCCGCATGTAGGGACATGTGGTCGTAAAAATAGTCTCCAAAATAAGGTTTATTGCACTCCCAGTGGTGGGGGGCTATGGGGCTTAGCCTTCGGTCTTACATTTGTGAGTATTGCGACGCAATTCCCCATGAAAAGTCCGCTTCTCCTCCAAGAACATAAACATGTGCACAGCCATGTCCGGACATGACCTGTTCGATAGTGCTTTTTCTTCTCTTTTGAATGACAGTAATAACACCTTCATTGATGGTTTCGTTAAGTGAGGAAATGCGCCGGTTATCGGATTCGAAATGTGTGGCGAAGCTGCCTGAGCCTTCAGGGGCGCTGTTTCGGATTGGCCAGGGATTTCCACGTTGTGATTGGTCAACTAAATTATGTCATCTCGACGCGTTCGAATCGGGTGGTAATTGAATCCGACGCGCTCAGGTTTCGCCTGCACAGCTTTCACCACACCACCGTATCCAAAGCGACCGACCGTTCCGTTTCCTTCGTGGCCTTGACGCTGTCTCGCCCTCACAATGTCTTCTCAAAGAGGCGCGCCATCCTCTCCTCCTCATCGGAACTCCACGCCTTTGTTCATGCCCACGTCATCCCCCGTTCGACCCTCGTCCTCGGCCTCCTTGACACCCCGAATGGCACGTCTGACAACGCAAGCGGTATCTTCGATGGGCGCGTCGTCGCCCCTGTTTTACGGTGGGACCAGCTCAAGCATCGGGAGAAGGACACCAGGTCCACGAAGTACTGCCAGTCTTTCTCGCAGTGATCTTGCAAGGTATGTTTCTTGTGTGATAGTTTCTGACGAGCAGGGGTTCGGCGACTCCACGAGGTCATCGGCGTGGCGACCTTGGTCAACAAGCCAATCCCAACTCCTCTCATTCTCCCTTTCGTCGTCGAGAGGTCGTCCTCGTACGTGAAAACCATGCAGGGCAGTTAACTTCTGAATCACAAGTCATCCCACCGGTTGGCGATGACGAGGATGGTCACCGAGTCATCTGGGGCACAAATGTTTCTATCGCCGATAGTATGAAACGCTTTCGCGAATTTCTCTTGGGATTTCAAAGGAAATATCGTCTGCGTGCTGACGGAATTGAAGTTGCTGAAGGTGAAGGGGAAGAATACACATACGTGGAATTGTTGAAAATGGTATCCTTTGCCTGACGTTAATTAACCGAAGATGCGTCAAACCCACTTGTCGTCTTTGAATTTGTCTATCCCAGATCTAGCCGCTTTTCCGGAGTCACGCAATTTGGCCCATCAACTTCCTAATTATCCGGCCGAAATTGTGCCCATGATGGATTCCGTGGTCAGAGATATCTTGGTCGAGTGGGTCTTGGAGGATAAAGGCAGTGATGACGAACTTCGTGAAATCGAGGAAATTGGATGGAAAGTCCGCCCTTATGGTCTCGATAATGGACGTGGCATGAGAGGTTCCATCTCCACTACCTTACGCTGATTATAGAACTTGGTCCTGGTGACATTGATAAATTGGTCAGTATCAAAGGTCTCGTCATTCGATCTACTGCAATCATCCCGGACATGAAGACCGCGTTCTTCCGTTGTGGAGCATGTAACCAGACGGTCAACGTGGATCTCGATCGCGGTCGAATCGCGGAACCCACTCAATGCCCCCGTCCTGCCTGCATGAGACGTGACATGATGGAATTGATTCACAATAGAAGCGACTTCGAAGATAAGCAGATCGTGCGCCTACAGGAAACCCCAGGTTCAATCAGTCCTTGAATTTAGCTTACAAACAGATGTTGTTCCTGACGGTCAAACTCCACATTCGGTTTCAGTTTGTTTCTACGATGAACTTGTGGACGTAGCTAAACCAGGTGACCGAATAGCCGTCACTGGTATCTTCCGCTCTGTCCCTGTCCGAGTCAATCCTCGTCGGCGCACTATCAAAGCACTATTCAAAACATACTTGGATGTCACTCACATCGCCAAGACCGACGCAAAGAGGCTTGGAATTGATACATCAACTTTGGATACCGAATTACGCGACCAACAGTCCGAGACTGACCAAACTCGACGGGTCACTGAACAAGAACGTGCAAAGATCCGGGACATCGCTGGCCGAAGCGATGTATACGAATTACTTGCGCGAAGTATCGCTCCATCCATTTGGGAAATGGATGATGTCAAGAAAGGAATTCTGTTACAATTGTTTGGCGGAACCAACAAAGTCTTCTTAAAGGGCGGGGGCCCAAGATATCGTGGCGATATCAACATCCTACTCTGCGGTGACCCTAGTACTAGTAAGAGTCAGATCTTGCAGTATGTGCACAAAATTGCACCCAGAGGCGTGTATACAAGCGGCAAAGGATCCAGTGCTGTTGGTTTGACGGCATATATCACCCGTGATGTTGATACGAAACAGCTGGTCTTGGAGAGGTAATTGCGTTGATTATACATTACTAATAGTAGCGGTGCCTTGGTTTTGTCGGATGGTGGTATTTGTTGTATCGATGAATTCGATAAAATGTCGGATTCTACCAGATCTGTATTGCACGAAGTTATGGAACAGCAGACGGTTTCCATCGCAAAGGCCGGAATCATTACAACTCTCAACGCACGAACAAGTATCCTCGCGTCTGCTAATCCTATCGGCAGTAAATACAATCCCAATCTTCCGATCCCTCAAAATATCGATCTTCCTCCAACATTGCTTTCACGATTTGATCTCGTCTATCTTGTTCTTGACAAGATTGATGAGGTTGCAGATCGCAGATTGGCAACTCATCTTGTCGGAATGTATCTAGAGGATCGACCACAACACGCCACAAGTGAGGATATTATTGTATCCTACCTTTTCTGGACATGCTAACCTTTAGCCTATTGAATTGTTGACTGCGTACATTTCATATGCTCGTGAGATCCTCAAGCCGACAATCACCGAAGAAGCAGGTGAAGAGCTCGTCAAGCAATATGTTGAGATGAGAAAGTTGGGCGAAGATGTCAGGGCAAGCGAGAAACGAATTACAGCAACAACCCGACAACTCGAGTCAATGATTCGTCTCAGTGAAGCTCATGCGAAGATGAGATTCTCGGAAGATGTTGAGGTCTCGGATGTCAAAGAAGCCGCCCGTCTTATCCGCTCTGCCATCAAGGAGTACGCTACAGATCCACTCACGGGGAAGATCGATATGGAGCTCATCACAACTGGTTTGTCTACGCTTCAACGTCGAGCGAGGTCCGACTTGAGGAGAGAAGTTATGAGGTTAGTTGATCAGATGACGGCAGGAAGCAATGCCCCTGCCAGAGTAGGTGACTTATTGAGGATGTTGAATGATCAAAGTAACCTAAATATTGGCGGGGAGGAGTTGGGTGGAGTACTCGATGCTCTAGTTGCTGAGGGAGGCATCGTTGTGGCAGGATCAGGAAGCTCCAGGACGGTGAGGAAGGTTATGGGAGCAACGATTGTTTAAATGTTTCGGCTATGTAATGACTTCGTAATCAACATGTATATCCTTTGGCTTCAGTGATTAATGACAATGACTTGCGTCATGATTTAGCGGACGTGCGATCTTTGAATGCCATGAGAAATTGCTTCGATAAATTTATTGGCCTCGTGCTCGGGACAGGTATCGGTGTTATGTTATTTAGGCCGAACATGCTACAAAATTCTGACTGGAATCTGATTCGATCAGATGTCTAACCAAGTAACAACCGTTGGAAATTGATGATCGACAGGAGCATGGCTAAAAAGGGCCCCTGAAATTAAGGTTACGCAACAGAACCGACCGCGTAAAAAACCCTGTCCTTGAGATTTGGGCCCATGCGGCTATGAATTTCACGAGCTGCAGGCTGAATAAGTCACCAACTTTAATTCTTAAATTAGCTCATGTAGGGGGGCGCAGAAAGAGTCCTAGAAAGCTTCCCGCAATACTTCTCCGTGTCCCACACAATATCAGTGCGTATTTCAATAGTGACCCCGGCTTCGCGATCGGTGCGATGTGGGAAGTCAGGAAGAGCGGTTTTTCTCAGCACGACAGTTATGAAATGCTTACGGCGACTGAGTCCTTGGCGACAAGGGACGGGGGAGATATGGATACAAGAACAATAGCGTCGACAAACTATCACACCGAGTCGTATCAAAGTACAGCTCGCATCATCGTTCACGCCCTTTGTGGGTTGACAGCACTGTTTCTAATCGCTACATGTGTTACGGTGGGCTCCTCTCTCGCTTCGGACAGAAAGCAGCTGTTCCAAACGGGTCAAGTCATGCCTTCCGTCGCTTTGGCAACTGGAGACTGCGATACCCTTAAATATGCAAATCTCATTCTGCATTTATTCATCAATTGCGTGGGAACGCTTATTATTGGGGCTTCCAACTATCTACAGCAAGGTATTCACTCTGAAGTGTTGAGCTGATATGAGTTTGCACGAGCCCCAAATATGAAGATATCAAGAAGGAGATGAAAGAGTACGGCGACGTCCCCTTCGGAGCAAACTCTCCCACTGCCCTTTTCCGAAGAGGTCAATGGACAATCACTTACGTCTGGATGATTCTGGTTTTTACTTCTTTGCCTATTCATCTATTTCTCAACGGTGTAACTGGCTATTCGATTCGGGCCGGTCCGGCACAGGGCCGAGTTATCAGCGATCCAAGCCTAGTTACGAACGAGGAGAAGTCGGTCTGGGTGCCCGGGTCCATCGGTATTGTTGAATGTGCAGAAACGTTGGCAAATGCGGCGAATTGGGTCACCGACTTCAAAAATCTGACGATCGTGGTGCGAGCGGCAAATGACGTGGAAAAGTATCAAGAATTCGTGGACTCGTGGAACAAGGGGTTAAACGAGACGAACGGCCCGCCCACAGCGGACGAGTTGATCGCCTGTTACATGGATGGACAAACGTCGCAATGCTCCGTGACCGTGCGATGGTTTCCCCTTGTCGTAATCACGATTGCAATGATCATAAAGTCGGCTACCACGTTTATTGCGATTCGCAAATCTTACCACTTTAAGCATAGGCTCTACAATTCACTCGGGGATTTCATCTCTGTTGCAACGCGACATCGGGAGGAATTAAGTGTACCAGGAGAATGTCTTGCAAATAATGGGGAGTATAGGAAAGCGCAGCTCAGGGCACTGAAGGGCGGCACTGGTGGAATACCTCGCCGTGCGGTCAACGCGCGCCGTCTTTGGATTCGGTACCTTGGATTTCTAGATTGGACCGTCTGGTTATTCTGGGTCGCCAGTATCATCACAGTTTGGATACTTGTTCAGAAAAGCTTGGATACAGTGAGAACGGAGTTTAGAAACGACGATTCTACCGAGATTACAAGCATAATGACACTCTTCACCCTTTCTGGTTTCGGCAAAATCAGCCTTGCGTTCATCCTCTCCAATTCAGGAGGCGACGATGCCTTGGATGGCGCCAACTCCGTCGGTCTTCCCTTACAACTTGCTCTTGCCAACTCTCCTCAATTTTGGTTTTCGTTGGGATATCTGCTATGGAATAATCAACTTACCCGCATTTGGGGAGAACACGAATGGCGTAGTTTTGCGGGCCGAAGAAAGCGTCCCAGAGTTTCGTACGGTGCCGACAATCCAGCCGTAAGGAATACACGATGGCTACAATTGCCCTATACAATGAGTATACTTCTTATGGTGGTTAGCACAACCATGCACTGGGTAGTGTCTCAGACATTATTTGTGGTTGAAGTGGAGAACACATCTGGTCTGCCCCTGATTGCCGGGCAGCCTTCTCCAGCGCAGATAATATTTGCGATCTGTTATTCCCCTACGGCCATCTTCGTCATCGCTGTACTTGCAAGTCTTCTCATTCTTGGAGTTACAATTTACTACGTTATCCCTATTCGTTCGGTCATGCCATTCATGGCCGGTTCAGCTCGAGTGGTATTCGCGTCCTGTACTGCTCTTCCGAGAGATCTCCCCAAGGACGGTATCATGTGGGGTGACGTTTCAGATGAATGGGGCCGATTAGCTGGATTCGCTGAGAATGCGAAAGGGATTCAGCTTGGCGAAATCTATCCAGAGCGTAACAAACGAACGACAAGTCAGACATTTGGAGATAGACCACTCACCGCTTATTCCCTAAGACCGTTTTCTTCAGACCGTCCGAATACAAGCACCAGTACACAAGGGTCTCGATATTCGTTCGTGGCAGAGGAGAATTTTGGGGATCTGGCCGAACTGGTACCCTCAAGAACCCGGCCTCCTCTTACGACACGTCTATTGAGCCGAAATCCCAGCGTTCGGTCATATACCTCGACGACTACTCTACCCCCCTATACCGAGCGACAAACTCCCGATATCGCAAGGAATATATCCACTACAAGCCGGCGCAGTGGCAATCCGCTTCAAACGAGGAGACCCCGGGAAGAGAGCGAGCTTGGAGATGGGTATAGTCCGGTGGAATCGGTTTCCCGACATCGTTTCAGTCTCCATGATGGAAAACTTGATGACGACGACGGAGATTTTATATCGAAGAGGCCTGTGGTGGAATCTCCAGCCATCTTGGATGATTCAGATCATGAGCCAGAATGGGTAGGATGGGGTGTCAGCCCTGCGAAAGGCAACGAAAGTGATTCTGAGAATGAAACCACCAACCAGTCAACTTGGCAGGACCGGGAAACGAGCCCGAGACATGACGAGGAATGGCGGGGTTGGGGAGTTTAATCCGGTGTGACTGAGCTCAGACTTGGAGATACCCGGTGAAGATAGGAGTTGTTAGAAATAATTGTGACAATTTAGTATCAAGAAATGTATGTATATACTACACAGTTATGTCTGACCAAATTTGGTACAGATTTAGTCTCGAGACTAGGACAGCATGCGATTTCCATAATTAATAGTCGAACAAAAAGATTGAAATTGCGAAATAAGAGCGATGTCATTACCCCATCCGGGGTATGATTGCGAGGATGATTTTTAGCAGTTGAGGCCCTCGAAACAATATCGCCCTTGAGTTATGGCGCGGCTTAATGGGAGTGTTGCAATATTCGGATGTAAGAACCGGACACGTGCTATTGCGAAGAATATTGCGCGGGATGGTCAGAGGTCTTCAACGGGGAGAAGCCGGCGTGCGAAATCAGGAGGGCCCCGATACCTCTCCACGGGGGAATGGGTCCATTTGCTGTGGGGGCCGGCATGTTTTTGGCTCGAAAATTCTGGACTTGGGCTGTCGATTCGAGCCAGATGCCAGAAATGAGTTTAATCTTGACTAAGATCGCTTAGGGGCAGAGCCGATAGCGCGGGCGGTGGGTACACGGAAATTACCCGCCCTGCCGGAAGAGCCCCGCTGAGCGCAATATCGGGAGCTTTTCGGGCGGGCCGCATTCGACCGCGATCCGACGCATGACCCTTTGTGGCGGGGCGGTGCCTGATCCTCACACTTTCCTCCGATGCGCGCCCGGAGCGCCGAAAACCCACGCAAAAAAATGCGCTTGCCGCAGTCCTCGGACTTATCTATAAAGGCACACCTCTTTCGGACCCTCCGCACTATCGTCCCTCCCACCCACATCATACTTTCATATACCCCAGACAAGGCAATCTAAAGAGAATATGCCTGGAGCAACCACCAAAGCACAGACCGGCGAGAACTTTGCCGGCGCAAAGTTCCACTTCACCGATGCCAAGTCTACCAAGGCAACCCGTCCAGCCGATCCCTATACCTATCAGCAAGGATTCGGCAACCAACATGCCAGTGAAGCTGTCCCCGGAACCCTTCCACATGGTCAGAACAGTCCTCAGAACGCTCGATTCGGCCTCTACACTGAACAGATTACCGGAACGGCATTCGTCGCTCCCCGACACATGAATCAGCGTGCATGGCTCTATCGTGTGCGTCCCGCTGTCGCACATCAAGGATATAAGGCCATGCCCGACAACCCCGACACCGAGAGTTGTTTCCTTCCCCTCAACTCCAGAGTGCACATCTCCCCTACTCAGCTTGCCTGGCTCCCTTTCGATATCCCCGAGGGAAAAGATGTCGACTTCGTTGCAGGGCTCAAAACAGTCGCCGGATCTGGTGACCCAACTCTCCGCGAGGGTATTGCTACTCACACCTACATGTGCAACAAAGACATGACGACCTCGGCATATGTCAACAGTGACGGCGACTACCTCATCGTCCCTCAGCAAGGAATCCTTGATATCACCACCGAATTTGGCAAGCTTTGGGTTGAGCCTGGTGAGATCTGCGTCATTCCTAGAGGTCTTCGATTTTCCGTCAGACTCGTTGATGGCCCATCTCGTGGTTATATCTGTGAGATCTGGGGATCTCACTTCGAGCTTCCAGAGCTTGGTCCTCTTGGTGCCAACGGTCTTGCGAACCCCCGAGATTTCCTTTACCCGACAGCGGCGTACTCACTTGACACAACCAATGAATACAAAGTCATCTACAAACTTGGTGGCAAATACTTCTATTCACTTCAACAACACAGTCCTTTCGATGTTATTGCATGGACCGGAAATTATGCTCCATACAAGTACGATCTGACCAAATTCGTCAACGTCGGCTCAATCTCGGTCGACCATATCGACCCCTCCATCTTCACCGTCTTGACTGCCAAGTCCCGCGATCCCGCTGCTCCTCTCACCGATATCCTCATCTTCTCCCCTCGATGGGATGTGGCAAGCAACACCTACCGCCCACCTTATTATCATCGCAACGTGGCTTCTGAACTCATGGGTCTTATCTACGGAGGATACGGTGGCCGATCGGACGAATTCCAGCCCGGTGGTCTTTCTTACGAGTGTGGCTGTGTTCCTCATGGAGTCGCCTATCCTGAGTTCAAGGCCGCTACACAGACGGAATTGGAGCCAATGCGCATTTCGGAGGGAGCCATTGCATTCATGTTTGAGTCCAGCCGGCCATTCACCATCACTGACTATGCAATGAAAAGCAAGAAGCTCCACGAGCATGACCCCAAGATGTGGGATGATCTCGTTGACAACTTCTCTACACATCTGAAGGAGATTGAGGGATTGAAGAATGGAACGACGCAGAACGGAACGCATTAGAAGACTTAGGTCGTCTAAAGGGCTGGGCTTTGTATTTAGCTTTCTGGAGTTTTAGGATGGTAGAAGTGGAATAGAGTAGACATATTTTAGAAAGACTCCGCATATATGTAATATCATATTTTCCTGCCTCAACTTTTATCTACTCTCGCGATCTAGTCCCTCTTTCACTGAGTCATATCATTCAGATCCTTTCGTGGATCCACGTTCGTCCTAATCATCAGAACTACTGAGGAAGTTTCGTTAACCTGCAAGCCTATACCAGCGCTTGGCCCTTTCTTAGGTTTATTCTCTTTTGGTTCCTGGGAAGTCGCTTCCTTCTCCTCTCTGGATTTCTTATAACTCTCCGTCTGAGGATTGGTGTCATCCTTTCCTGGCTTTTCGATTGTATGCGGTTGTTCCACCGAGGGAAGTTTTCGGACAGCAGCGCTTGCGGCAAATGTACGACGGCTGGACACAGTGTTTCGAACAACTTTAACTAAACTTTGACGGAACATGGTTTGGTGGAGGATTGAGAGGACGATGACGTCGATTACTGATCCGATTTATTGATCGACATGGCGGAATGTCCGACTGATCAGATCAGATCAAACTCCACTCGGAAATAATTCTTAATTGAATTACATACGTAGGTACAAAGAGCCCAAAGTTTCCCTTCGCAATCAATCCTTCCTTTGGTATCAAAGGCGCTTCCAGAATAGGATATCAGTGTACTGACAGCTCGTGAATCGATAACTTATCAACTGGCGGTCAGATATAATTCGGAAGGGTTTTACATGAGGGCGGTTCGACCTTTGTAGGACAATATACAGGCAAATCTTCATATTCGATAAAGCGACATCGCCTCGTCGGACAGGCATGTCCATCCGAAAGCAACAAGCTTATTCCCTTGAAGAACAGTTTAGCTCGCGCGAATCGCCGGAATTGACAGGCTATCTGATTATCAAAACCGGTACCAATGGTCGCATTACCACACAATTACGATAAATGTGATGAAGAGTCGAGTGGTTGTAGGTTCTTGTATCAAACAGTTCGCCGACCGTTTTGCAGGTAGGATTTCGAGGGGGACACAGACTTCCGTGATCGAGACAAATGTCAAATTCAACGACATGACATTGTAGGGAATAATCTGTTGTTTTCAGACGCGGGGTTTGGAGTGCATCGATGCAAATGGAAAAGGAGTTATATTTCTGCTTCTCGGATGGCAGCGGAACGAATATTAGCTATAAGTCAGCCATCACCCTGAAAAGAATGATACTCGATAGTTGGTAAGATAAATTTTGGCAGTGACATCGCAGAGTTCCACATCGCCCCATCCGAAGAGATGAAATCCTCCCCTAGCACACCGAAACCGGAACAAAGCATGTTCATCCTCTGCAATACACGATTCATCAGGGAGCAGGAGTGGTATTCCGTTGGCGGTTGCAGATGTATCGAAATAGAGACCTTCGCCCCTTTGAAATACGGTTGCCCCCTTCTTTCCCTTTCTCGGCATTCTGACACTCCTTGTCGTCAAGAACGTCTGTCGGAAAACCTTGAAACCCATCAATAAGACGTTTCCTGGACCTGGGAAGGCATACTTATATGGCGACGGTTACCGCGGCCTCCTAACACGGAGTGGCGCCTTTGACAATTGTCACTTGCCAGAGTTCGGCGTAAGCTGCCTGATGGAAAAAGAACACAAGGTCCGGAATAATATGTCGGGCGTCATTGACAGGGTCCGGCCGCGCGCCATGGCTCATTTGGAACTTTTGGTGGACGCCATGTGACCGACTGTGTGCTCAAAAATCGCGTGGTCGAGCACTAGGTCATTCCGCACCAACGTGCATGAAGCAAATTCAGTTTCTATACCTGTAACGAGATGTCGATTTAGGCTCACGGTATGGTCGCACTAGTGCGGCAGTACAATTTGGGAATGTAAACCGAGGTTCTCTCGAAGGTGTCCCTGGAGCAAGGAATTCCGATAGAGTAATTTTTCATATACATTGAACGACAATAGTAAAGGAACGGATATCCTTCATAAACACCATGGATTGCTAAATTTACTCAAATAATATACCACTCAAAGCTCATCGTGTACTCCCTCATCACCGATAACGGCATCAGCAACCTTCGCAGCAGCCTCCTTGACCTTCTCCGCAACCCCTTCTGTTGGCTCTGGGGTGGCTGCAGGGGCAGCTTGTCCTTGTCCTTGGAATTCAAGAGGTTCAGCGATTGAGGCCTCGATTCCATGTGTTCCCTTCTCCTTGATGAATTCGATAAGACTCTCGACAGACCGGTCACCAGAGTATTCAATAGGATCAGATTTCTTTCCGGCCGGGTACAATTTGATGGTGGGGAACCCGCGGATGTCATCGGGAACGTCGTTGAGGGTGGCATCACACTTGGCAATAACGACTTTGTCGGGATGACCGGCATATGCAATGGCAAGTTGTTCGTATTTTGGAGCAAGGTTTTTGCAGTGTCCACACTATTTTGTCAGTCAAACTAAAGCAGAACATACCCATGGAGCGTAGAATTCAAGGAGGACATCCTTGGAATCGTCAAGCACAACGTCATTGTAGTTGTGCGCCACGACAACGGTGACTGGGCCATCTTGAGTTTCTGGAATGGGTTCACTCTTGATACTGGGGAACATGGTTCCATCTAAGTAACTTTCGACAAATTTCTCAATCTCGGGAGCGGTGATTTCTTTTGTTTGATCGTAAGGGAACTTCTGATTCTTTGCGACATCTTGGACTGCGAATGCGGGCCAGTTCTCCTTACTATACATATAAGTACCGAGATAAGGGAGGTGTACAGGTTTAGGTTACTGGCATGACCACCGAATTGGACAGCGTCGATGGTAGCAAAGTTGATCTTGCCGCGATATTTTGAGGCAATAGGGATAAGAGCTTCACCAAGACGCTTTTTATCGGCATCGTTCTCGACAAAAACGTATGCGAGAGGGAGACCGGATTCCATGTAGCCAGTGTAAGTCTCGGGGCCAACTTCTCCCATGAGAGGAACGGCAGATTGCTTTGTCCAAGCTTGAAGAGCAGCTCGTTCGAATTTGCCAGTATTGACAGTGTTGCCCTCGTCATAATCCTTGTACATGACTACGCCGGGTACTTTGACTCCCTCTTTCTTAGCGAGAGCTGCATCATTTGTCGCGCCAAAGATGAAGTCATCGCGTTGCGCATCGGCGACAGCAGCGAAGGTTTGATTTGACTTGGTGTCGTCAGCGGCGAAGAAGCCAAGGACAACGACTTTGTCGGATTTGGTGAAGCTATCAAAGTTGTCGGCGGTGACGAGAGATACGGCTGGTAGGGATTGTTTGATCATATAGGAGACAATTGCCTCAGCTTTTCGGGCGCCTTGGTATGGACTAGACTCTTTGCCTCGGAATACCTATTGTAAGCGAATTTAACGCATCTATGATACCTTAAGAGTTGGATATCCTTGAATGCCATGTTGCTGGCACAGCTCTGCATTCTCTGTACAGTCAATCTATCATTAGCTAGATATGGATCCGATATGCCTTTGCTAGTTTAATGTTCTGCTAGTTAGCGAGATGCGAGAGGATGTCTCACCTTGTCTTTCAATTCAGTGGCGGCTTTTTCGTATTCAGGGGCTAATGCCTTGCAATGTCCGCACTACCCGTCAGCACAATTCCCAGCAATGGACTACCCAGGGCGCGAAGAACTCGGCAAGGACGAGAGGATTTTCCTTCAGCGTGTCGTCGAAATCAGCGGTCGTGAGGTCGAGGACATCGCTGGAGGCGGCGACGGGGGAGATGATGGACAACGATGCGGCAAGAAGGGTCAGCAAAGTAGCTTTCGACAACATGATGATTGTGTCGTGAGTGGCGATAGAGGATTAAACAAAAGACAGGACGTTGAGGGCAGGCGATATGAGTGACCTGAAGCTGGTGTGGAGAGGGAAAAGGTGAACGTGTTCCAGAATTTATGTGTGGGAATTGCCACGTCGAATCCCTGGGTAAAATTGGAATTCGGACGCGAGGAGATGCAATATTACAAATGCGCTTAAAATTAGATTCCATCTCATCAAGGTTCCGATGTCGCTCCGAGCCGAAGCTGTGAGATGCGATGTTCAGTCAACAGATCGAGTAAGTTTAACAGCCGGGAAAGACTGGTTGTTCGGGAAGTCATCCTGAGATTGGATGATCGATTTTGAACGACCTCCGACACGTGTGGAGAATGAACACGTATA
>Ga0302325_10013379_pt1 | contig 17501 bp, 10 predicted proteins | sample Palsa_T0_2_FD_201948 | JGI IMG/M metagenome (GOLD analysis project Ga0302325, IMG submission 201948) | Peat permafrost microbial communities from Stordalen Mire near Abisko, Sweden - Palsa_T0_2 | ecosystem: Environmental > Terrestrial > Soil > Palsa > Peat permafrost | place: Sweden: Abisko... | reverse complement strand
ATTTTCATAATTTTATTTATTGGTAACGCATCTATAATAGTAACCTTTCGTAGAACGATTTACATCCCCCAGAATATTTTGGTATAAAGATCCGCCGCCGTCTGGTTTTGTGCATTGACATTCACCGTATTCTGCGTATACTCGGTTTCAGGATAAAGCAGCCGCTTAGGCATCGGTTGCCCGGGAGCGCCAAAAGAAGGTGTGGCGATAACCGGGTAGCCTACCCGCCGGTAATCGGAATAAGCCTCGAACCCGTCCAACTCGCATTCGGCAACCCATTTTTGATAAAAAATCGTCTCCAATGGATTGGTGGAAGCGGCAATATTCACCATTGGGTCCGTAGAGCCCGCAATAAAATTATCCGCTGCCGATTGGTAATTGGGAACGCCAAGGTACCGGAATGACTCTTCTACCCCCTGTTGGAAAAGGCTTTGATAGTTACCGGCCATCAATCCACGCTGAACGGCTTCCGCCTGCATGAAGTAGGACTGGCTGGCCGAAAACAGCAAGGCCGGCATGGATGCACTTTGCAGTATGCCCTTCCCGATAGGACTCAGCAGAGTCGATGGCGTATTACTGCTCCCGAAAAAATTTCCCCCGTACCCACTCGCAGTATTCAGGCCGTAAAAGTAGCTAAGCCTCGGATCGGCCGTCGAAGTCAGGAAGTTCAGCATTAAAGAGTTGGCAATGAAGAAATTGTTGTTTTGCGTTATGCCTACACCGCCCGGCAGGAATCCATAGTCCGCCCAGAATGGGTTTTGCTTCTGGTTTTGGTCTGCAAAACCTGGTTGGATCAGCGCATCCTGGCCGGCCGTCAGAAAACCTCCGCCCTGCTGGACGATCGTGCTGATCTCCGAAGAGACGTAAGATTGGTTTCCATTGGGGACCTGTCGTAACAGGATACGCAATTTTATCGTGTTCGCAAATGCGACCCACAAAGATTTAGAACCTTTGAACATAATGTCGGAAGCATCGTCCGTGGTCGATTGCGAAGCCTGGATTTCCGTAATGGCCGTATCGATCTGAGCCGCAAGGTCCGTATAGATGGCAGTCGCCGAATCATAGGCCGGCGTAATGCTGACAGTCGGCTGGGCCGCCTCTTTATATGGGATGTTCCCGAACTGATCCACCAGGTCCTGGAAGATCATGGTCCGCATGACCCGGGAGGCACCTGGCAAAATGGAATTGGCGCTACTGGCGCTGATCACAAAGTTATAATCATAGATATTATGATAAAGCGATGCCCAGTTCCCATCGGAAAAGCTATTGGTAAGCCCAAAAGTCTCCATTTGTTCCTGCGATCCCGAGGGTGCAAAAGAAGTGGTCCTCGCCAGGTATCCCATCCACTGGGTCGCAAAATCGTAGTTGTCGGAGGCCGTGCTGATATTGGCTCCTATATTGTCCGTAACGGTCGACAGCAAGGCTTGGGCAAATACGTCGCTGCCCTTTAGCTGGTTAATTCCCACCCCGTTGGGGTCATTTAAGTTCGTGTTCAGCTTCTTAGTGCAGGAAGAGGCCATAAGGGCCAGGCAAACAAAGAGCCCGGTAAATATTCGATTTGGTGTACCCATATAATAAATTTATAATATTATAAAATATTCGCTGTCAGCGAAAAGCTAATGACCCTGGTTGGGGGCGTCTGGAATTCGGTGGTATAACCCGTCGCATTTCCTGTCCCATTGGTGCTGAATTCCGGATCGGACCAAAGATTCGTTTTAGGCCTCCACATAAACAGGTTCCTGCCGAGAGCGGATAGGCTAAGCGCCTTTACCACCTTCTGCTTTCCCAGCAAGCGCTTGGAAAAATCATAGGTTAGCGCAACTTCCCGGACTTTGATGAAGGCAGCGCTGACCGTATAAGGCTTCCCAAGCTGGTTCATATAGTTCGCCCACCAGAAAATGGAATTGGGCAAGCCCGGGAACTCGGAAGTGATAGGGATATTAGTATTCGGTGTATATTTCCCCGCCGATGTTTCTATCACGGAATTGGGAACGATGAATGCTGCCCTGTCCTGCGCATCGAAGGTGGAGATGCCGGCGAAGTCCATGGCATTGCCCTCTTCATTCAAGATCTTGGCGCCCCCGCGGTAGTCGAACACGGCGCGAAGGGAGAAATTCTTATATATAAAGGTGGGCGTGATCCCAACGAAATATTTGTAGTTGGTGTTCCCGGCATCTACTAGGTTGGAATTAATGGAAGGCAGCCCGGTCTGGGCATTCACGATAATTTGTCCCTGAGGATCCCTGATGAAATCGTTTACCAGCAATTGCGCATAGTCCTTTCCGGGAACCGCAAATACGCCGCCCAGAATCTGCGTGCCGAAATTGATCTGGTCCAGCTCTGCCTGACCACCCGCAATGCTCACAACCTTTGAATTCTGATAAGCGAAGTTAGCCGACAGGTTGAACCGGAAGTTATCGATCTTGATCAGCGGGGTCAGGGAAAGGTCCAGTTCCAGCCCTTTGTTGTCGATCTCCCCGGCATTGGTCAAATATGAACTGATACCGGCCGCATTCGAAGTCTGCAGCGGAATGGTCTGGTTCTTTGCTTTTTGATCATACACGTTCACTTCCAGGTTGATCCGGTTAGCCAAAAATCCCACCTGAGCACCGGCCTCCACAGATTGGGTCAATTCAGGCTTCAAGCCGTTCTGCACAGCGGACGTGCTCTGTGTAAACCCATTGACCGGGCCATAGGGGAAACCGATCCCCACACCGGCAGTCGGGTAGACAGCGTACGCGCCGAAATTCGGAAGGGCTACCGAATAACCACCCAGGTTCTTGCCCCCCGCGACATTGCCCATTACGCCCAGAAAATCATAGCTTTCAAGACTGACGTTACCTGTACCCGCATAGCCCAGCCGCACTTTGAAGAAAGAGATCGTATTGCTGTTATGCAGGAAGGCCAGCTTGTCGCTCAGCACGGCGGACATGTCAACAGAAGGATAGCTGAAACTCCTATCCTTCGGATCCAGGATCGATGTCCAGTCATTCCGGAAGGACCCGTGGAGATAAAGCCAATCGTCATAGCCCACTGTCAGATCGCCATAAAGGGACTGGTCAAAGCGCTTGTAATTGAAGTAAGCATCCGCGCTGCCATCCGCATGCGTTACCTTGGTATAAAACGAAGGGATGATATTCTGTCCGACTACAGGACCCGTGTTTACCTGGTTGGAATTCCAGTCGCCATAGCTGGTCCTGCGGCGGTAATCGCCGCCCGCAATCAGGTTGAATTTGAAGTGCTGCACCGTCTTGACAGCACTAAGAAAGGCATCACCGCTGAAGTCATCATAGTGCGATTTGATGTCTTCCGACTGGTAACCGGTATTCCCGGGTTCAACCGCCAGGTTGCTGAAGCCCCAGGGACCTTCATTGGCCGATAACCATGAGGGGAAGGTCATGGCGTCGATATGGGAGGGTGCATCTATCGAGGTCCGGCTGTAACCACCCCTCGCCGTTGCCGTCAGCCAGGAGGTCAACTTATAATTGGCCTGCAGGTTGCTGACCAGTTGATCGGTGCTCTTTTTCGAGCGCGAATCGAACACCTGTACCCAGGGATTAGGGAAGTAGGCATCTACAAAACCTTGGTTATAAGCAAAGTTATTGATATTCTTGATGGACTTCAGATCGACGTCCGGCAACATGTTCATGACATCCCAGTAGACCGGCCTGTTCTGGAAGTAAGAGTTTCCGGCAATATTTGTGGAGACATTGTTGTAGCTGACGCCGCCACTGACATCGAACCGGCCGGCATGAAGGTTCCCATTGACCCGGCCGCCATTCCTTTGGTAAGTGTCATAGGGCACAACCCCCTGTTTGGTGGAATGCTCCCCGGAAAAATAGAGTCCGGCATGGTCATTCCCAAAAGAACCCGACAGCTTGTTCTGATCGCCTATTCCCGTCTGGAAGAAATCTTTCCTGCCGTTGGGCACTGCCCTGTAAGGAACAAAATCCCAGGTCTGGTTGGCATTTTCCCCGATCGCGATGGAATCAAGGTGATAATCGTTGCTGTTATACGGCGACCCGAAACTTTCGTTCTCGAATGGAACAGTCTGGGCCAGCCCATTAAAAGGATTAATGAACTGTATACTGCCGCCGGTTGAAGGGTTGCCAAAAGTGCCGGGCGGTTCACCGCCCCAACCGCTGTACTCATCCTGAAGTTTCGGAAAGTAAGAAATGGACTCCAGACTGACGGTGTTCTGGTAGGTAAGCGCTAACCTGCCCCTCCCTTTCTTTGTAGTGATGGCCATCACCCCGTTCGATGCTGCCATCCCGTAAAGGGCCGCGGCATTGGATCCTTTGAGGATGGTCACATCCTCGATATCGCTGGGATTCAGGTTGGCCAGATAGGTCTGGTCTACAGGTATGCCGTCCACTACTACGAGGGCGGAATTGCTGCCTTCGATGGAACGGCTTCCCCTGAAAGTCACTTTCACCTGGGGATCGACACCATTGTCGGCCAGCCGGATATCAACCCCCGATACCTTCGCGGCCAGACCGGTGGCCGGATTGATCACGGCCGCCTGATTCAGCTGTTTAGTGTTTATTGATACCGTCGCATACCCTAAGTCCTTCGCCTGGCGTCGGATCCCTAAAGCCGTCGTGACCACCACCTCCGAAAGATTCTGGGAGACCCGCGTAACGACTACCCCTCGCCGGGATAATACCTCGCTAACCGGCACCTCCTTTTTCGTTACCCCGGAAGAACTGATCACCAGAATATCCGTCGGGGAAGCTTTAATGGTAAAATTCCCGTCGGCATCGGCAACAGCAGTGTTTTTTGTTCCTTTGACCTGAACAGTGGCATAAGGAACGATAGCGCCCGCATTATCAGTGACTTTGCCGGACACCTCCTTGGTCTGGGCAGTGGCTACACCCCAGAACCCTAAGCAGATACTCAAAAGCAGTAGCAATTTTCTCATTTGAAACAGTTTAGATAGATTAAAGTGTTGACTAGAAATTGACAATAAACCCCCATCACCGCCATAGCGGTGCAGTCGGGGTTCCCCTGTTAAGGTTACCCCATGCGAAGGACACAAAAATTAACAGAAATAACGCCTGCGCATAGCCTGTTTTCAACCGAAACCGGAAAATTTTCAACCAAATCCATATTATTTAATCCTGAAGAGGAAGACAAATGTTAAAAAGGATCGCAGTAACAGAAATGAATACACTGTGCAGGTATTCGTTAACATATGTTAAGAGGAAGAAATAAAAAAGCAGGTGGTAGAAACCACCTGCGGGTCACATGAGAAAACTTCCGGGGGCAGCTTATAAGAGGCCCGGGGAAGCTGCCCTCCAGAAAATATTATTTCCCCGGGTAAAAAAGTTATCACACTTGATCAAGGCAAAGTAAATACATTTTTACGCTGACCGGAAGTAAACTAACTCAAACGGGAAATTTGATGGCTCAATGGTTGTTTTGGATGGACGACCGGGATCACCAACTCAAACTTATTTATCGCCACGAAACAAATCTTATATCCTTTTACAATAAATTAACTTTTCTATTACAGCACAATGCTAGTACTTGCCGTTATTCCAGCCTACTACACACCAGCGAGAGATAAAACGAGCCACAAGCCCGTTAACACAAGGTAATTCCCATTTAACTGAAAATAAGAACCAGTCAGCCCCCGTCAAGGACTGACCATAAGCTGCTATGAACAAACATCTGGCCTTCGACGACCGAACCGTAAAATTGATTGGTATTCCTGCCTTGGGGGTGTTAATACCCAATCTGTCTGGTCTCATTACCAACCGACTTTACCGGTCAGCAGAGTTGTTGGGGTCCTATCTATATTTTATCACCCTCTTCTTTCTTATCTGGGAAGGTAACGTGCGGCTACTCAACTTCATCCGGCAAAAATACCCCTGGAACAGGAACTCCTATCCCAAGATTATCATCGCTCTCTTCTTTGCCAATATCATCTATTCCAGTCTCCTGTCCTTCCTCTGGCTCAAGGCATGGAAAATATGGTCCCTCGAACCCGACGACGACCGGGGACAAATGACCAATTGCATTCTCCTGATCATTATTGCCGCCTGCTTCATTATCAATATCTATGAGATCCTCTTCCTCAACCGCGAAAAAGAACAGCACGAATCCAGGGTCGAACAGCTCAATATCGCCAAGGCTCAGGCCGAACTCGAAGCGCTTAAGAACCAGATCGACCCCCACTTCATCTTTAATTCCCTCAATACCCTGTCTTACCTTATCACCCGTGACCCCCTCAGCGCCAGACGTTATAACGACACCCTCGCCCGCGTCTATCGCTATATCCTCGGCAATCGGGAACGAGACCTCGTCCTGCTCAGGGAAGAGATCGAATTCCTAAGCAATTACTTCTACTTGCTCAAAATAAGGTTCGCCGATGCCATCAGCATGGTCATCGAGATCAACGACCTGTCCGCAGAAAATTTCCTTATCCCACCTATTTCCCTGCAGGCACTCGTGGAAAATGCCATCAAGCACAATGAATTCAACGAAAAGACCCCGCTGATCATCGCCGTCGACATTTCGTCAGACTACGTCATCGTCAGCAATGCCATCAACCGGCAGGGCAACCCACATCCCGGCTCCAAGATCGGCCTCAGTAACCTGGATAACCGGTACAAGCTGTTAACAAAACGAAATATCATCATTGAAAATAATTTCGAATCGTTCATCGTCAAACTACCCATCATCCGGTTCTGATTTTTTGTGCCGGCGGTGCAACATTTGCTCTTTATGTGCGTCTTATCTTATGTACTTTTTATAAACGGTCATCATTAAATGAGGAAACAATTTAATTTTGATAAAAACTAATCCAAATGAAAGTCTTGATTCTCGAAGACGAACAACCCGCTTATGGTAGATTGGTTGAAGAATTGCAGGCATTTGATGAAAAAATCGACGTAGTGGCGGGATGTAGCACCGTCGAACAGTCCATCCGCTGGCTCAACGACAACCCTCAGCCTGACCTTATCTTTATGGACGTCCAACTGTCCGACGACCTCTCCTTCTCCATTTTTAAATCCTGTAAGATCACCTGTCCCGTTATATTTACCACCGCCTATGATAAATACCTGACCGAAGCCTTTCGATATAGCAGCATCGACTACCTGCTAAAACCTATTAGCCCAGACAGATTGGGCAGCGCCCTGCGGAAATACCAAACCCTTAGAGATCATTTCGTGAACAACTATGATCCATCCGCCAATCACTCCCTGCCCGAATTCTGGACTAAGAACGACCGGAAAAAATCACGCATCCTCGTTAGAAAAGGAGTAGAATTCCAAACCGTCCGCGTCGAAGATGCCGGCTATTTCTTTACGGAACATAAACTGATCTTTCTCGTCGACAAGGAAAATAGAAAGTACATGGCCGAAAAGAGCAATCTCAGCGAACTGGAAGAAGAACTGGACAAAAACTTATTCTATCGCGCTAATCGAAAATATATTATTAACGCCAATTACATCAAGCGCTTCAAACCTCTTGAAAAGAGTAAGATCAGCGTCGAACTCATCCTCCCGGTCAATGAAGAGATCATCATCAGCCAGGAGAACTCAGCTTCCTTCAAAAAATGGATCGGGGAAAATTAGCCTCAGCCCGCCGCCTAAAAATGTAACGAAAATGCACTCCCGGTCCCTTCTAAGGACTGCACCTGGATATTCCCCTTATGCAGCAGCAGTATCTGCTTGCAAAGGCTCAGCCCAATCCCGCTCCCGTTCTTCTTGGTAGTAAAAAAAGGAATAAAAATATTCTCCACCACCTCCGGCGACATACCCGCACCATTATCCGCCACCTTGATCACCGCCCGGCCATTACTGCCCGCATTCGCAGACAAAGTGATTAATGGCTCCTCCCGGTCCTTCACCGCCTCTATCGCATTAACCACCAGATTAATTAATACTTGCTCAATCAGATTGGTATCCGCATCCAGCGACAAGTCCGGGTCCAGCAGCAAGATATCCAGCTCGATCCGCTTTTGATCCAGTGTCGGCTGCATCAGGTGATGCAGGTTTTCAAACAGGTCCCTCGCAAACACCCGCTTCATATTCAGCGTCGTGATCTTATTCAGGTTACGGTATGTCTCTGCAAACTTCAACAGCCCTTCGCTCCGCCGCCTGATCGTCCCGATACCCAACTCCAGATCCTCCAACGCCCCCGGCTGCCCCTCCAATATCCGGCTCGATTCCTGCAACCGATGTAACATCGTCTCCGCCAGCGAAGAGATCGGCGCCACCGAATTCATGATCTCATGCGTCATGACACTCAACAACTTCTGCCAGGCCTTGGCCTCCGTCTCGTCCAACGCCTCATTGACATCCTGGAAAGCCACCAGCTTGTATACCCGCGAATCCGTCTGGAAGGCCGTCGCCGTCACCAAAGTCTTAAACACGCTCTTATCCTTGTCCTTCGTGAGGGAAATAATCTTGCTATCCCCCGGCCGCAGGTTCAGGATCTCCTGGTACAATACCGGATCACGCCGCTCCAGGCTGCCAATCGTCTTCAGGTAAGGCACCCCCAGCAGGTTTTTAAAAGATTCATTCATCCACCCGATCTCCCCGCTCTTGTGCTCGTAAGACAGGATACCCGTATTCACCAGCTCTAATATCTTTTGCAGATACTGATACTGCGTCTCCTTCTCCCGGCTGATCAGCTTGAAAGTAGAATTGATCTCATTAAACCCCTGCCGCAGGGACTGCAATTCCAACGGCGCCTCTTTGACATCGAAATAACGGGAGAAATCCCGGTAGTGGATGGACTCCACAAACTGCTCCACCTCCTGTTGCGCCTTACGATGAAAATTATAAAAATCCACCAGCTGATAAATCACCACTCCCAACAAAAAGGCCAGGTAGGCATATTGGCCGGTCACCAGTAAATAAGAGGCCAGCGACAAAGTCACAAACAGGAATAACACCCGGATCAATATCCTTTCCTGGTAACGTTTAAACACCATGATAATTTGTTTTTAATCCTCCCCTGCCTTCTCAGATATCGTACTTGCTTAGCCTCCTGTACAAGGCCGTCCGCGTCAATCCCAGCTCCTTCGCAGCTTTTGAAATATTGCCATTATGCTTCTCGATCACCTTCAGGATCGCATTCTTCTCGATCGTGCTCAACTTCAACTCCTGCGGCTCATCCGTCTGGACAGGCGCCGACTCAATCGGCGAAAAGATCAGGTCCTTGGCCTGCAACACATCTCCCTCGGCCATGATCACCGCCCGCTCAATCGTATATTGCAGCTCCCGGACATTACCCGGATAATGATACGACTTCAGCTTTTCGATCGCCCGCGCATCGAAGTCATGCAGCGGCTTCATATACTTGTTCGTATAAATTTTGTCGAAATGCCGGGCCAGCAGGACAATATCCTCCTCCCTCTTCCTCAACGGCGGCACCATGATCTCAACCGTGTTGATCCGATAGATCAGATCCTTACGAAAACGGGTTTCATTGGCCAGTTCCGTCAACGGCACATTCGTCGCACAGATCAGGCGGATATCGATCGGTACTGGCACGTTGGCTCCAAGCCGCGTGACCATCCGGTTCTGTAACACCGACAACAACTTCGCCTGCTGATGTAATGATATATTCCCGATCTCATCCAGGAACAACGTTCCGCCATTACCCGTCTCGAAACGCCCCATCCGGTCCTCCCGGGCATCCGTAAAAGCGCCCTTCTTATGCCCGAACAATTCGCTCTCGAACAAAGTTTCCGTCAACGCCCCCACGTCCACCTTGATATAGGGCTTTTCCGCCCGCAGGGAATGCTGGTGGATCGCCTTGGCAATCAAGTCCTTCCCCGTTCCATTCTCCCCCAGGATCAAAATATTGGCATCTGTTGGTGCAATCTTCGTCACCTTGAAGAAGATATCCCGCATTACCTCCGATTCACCCAGCAGTTCTGACCCGATCACAGAGTCCGATGCCTCCTGCTGACCCGCCTTCTTGGGGTCGTTCCGCTTCAACGCCTCCTTGATCGTCGTGATCAGCCGCTCATTATGCCACGGCTTAACCACAAAATCCGCCGCCCCTTCCTTCAGCGACCTCACCGCCAGGTCAATGTCCCCATAGGCCGTAATCATGATCACCGCCGCCGTCGACCCGAACTCCTTGATCTTCCGGAGCCAGAAAAGGCCCTCATTCCCCGTATTGATCGAACTGTTGAAATTCATGTCCAGCAGGATCAGGTCAAAAGTCCGTTTGGCAAGGATGGACCGCATATTCTCGGGGTTCTTTTCGGTCACCACATCCGCCGCCTCCGTCTTTAATAATAGTCTTACCGCCGTAAGGACATCAGGATCGTCGTCGATAACCAGTATAGAGGCATTTTTCAAAATCATAAAATATTTGTGTTTGAATGCAACATTCGCTAACTACAAGTATACCTTAAATATAAAGGTATGGCAATTAATTTTTTACGTAAAAACCGGTAAAACACCAACTGTATCAAAACCGTACAGTTCCTGTATCGAAAATGAACTATGAAGGCGGCATATCGCTCCTAATAAACTGTAAATCATACACCTTGCATTCTGGCATGTGTTTGATAGCATACGATTGGAATTTTCTCATGTGTAATCCTCCGGGTATTTTTATACCGGGAGCTTTTTAAAAAAACGACCTAACCATTTAAAAATTCTTAATCGTGGACAAAGTAATACCAAAAAAGAAGTGGAGTACCAAACGCCTCCTGACCATTGGCGGCATATTGGCCTTAGCCCTATTAATTTTCGCCAGTTTCTATTTCGCCAGGGGCGGATCTAAGCTAAACGTTGACCTTGATCGCATTACCATCAGTGAGATCAAACAGGACAAATTTCAGGAATCCATCCCCCAGAACGGCACCGTACTCCCCCTGACAACCATTTACCTCAATACTCCGGACGGGGGCCGCGTAGCGGAAAGATATGTGGAAGACGGCGCCATGCTCAAAAAAGGCGATCCTATCCTCAAACTGGTAAACACGGACGTGGAATACAATATGGCCAACACCGCGAATCAGGTCTCTAGCACCCTGGCCAACATAGAACTGGGTCGCATCAATGCCGACCAGAACACCGTCACCAAGCTGACCACAACGGCCGACGTCGAATTGGCCTTCAAGGAGGCCGAACGCATCTTTCTGCTGGACGAGAAACTCTATGCCGCGCACGTCATCGGTTCCCAGGAATACACCACCGCCGTCAACAACTATAACGTGTTGAAACGCAAGCTCGCACTTCAGAATGAGATCCTTCGTCAGGATACTATCTCCCGCGCCCAGGAGGCCAAGCAGGACCAGGAGTCTTTCCAGCGCGCCCAGGCCACCCTCAGTATCATGCAGGAAAAGGTCAGCAACCTGACCCTTCGCGCCCCCATCGACGGCCAACTCACCGCCCTCACCGCAGAAGTCGGCCAGATCTTAACCGCTGGCTTTAGCATAGGCCAGATCGACGCCACCAATGGCTTCCTGGTTAGGCTGACCGACGTGGACGAACACTATGTCAACCGCGTCTTTACCGGCCAGACCGGCACCTTTACCCTCGGCGATTCGACCACCTACAAGCTCAAGATCATTAAAGTCTACACCGCGATAGCCGCCGGCCGTTTCCAGGTGGACATGCACTTTGTCGGCAAAGTGCCCCAGGGCCTCCGTAAAGGACAAACCCTGCAGGTCACCCTGGCCCTAAGCGATGAAAGAACCTCCATACTCGTACCCAAAGGCGGCTTTTACCAGCAGACCGGAGGCAACTGGATCTTCAAGCTCAGCGAGGACGGGAAGACCGCGTATAAGGTTGATATTCAGCTGGGACAACAGAATACGGACTATTACGAAGTGATTTCCGGCTTGAAGCCCGGTGATAAGGTTGTAACTTCCAGCTATGAGAATTATGGTAACATGCAGGAATTAGTACTGAAGAAGTAACCCCTATGTGGAATTAAACGTCTTAATCGTCTATAAAATAAAAAATATGAAGCTTAAACTCCTGTACACCGGCTGCCTGCTCCTTTGCCTGAGCACCATCGCCTCGTCCAACGAGAGCCTTCGGTACTGTCATCATACTGCAGGTAAGGTCGTCATTCCCGGAGCTATTCCAGGAGTTACCGCCTCTTCCTCCGACCAGCTCGATGCAGCTGCCCCGACCCTTATTAAACTTTTATATATCTAAAATATACTCACCTAAACAAAGCCTCAATTATGATCAAGATCAGCGAACTCCAGAAAACTTACCGCACAGAGGAAGTGGAGACGATTGCCCTCAACCGGCTCAGCTTCGAAGTAAAGGAAGGTGAATTCGTCTCCGTCATGGGCCCCTCAGGATGCGGTAAATCCACCCTCCTGAATATCCTCGGCCTGCTCGACGATCCCGATGGCGGCAGTTTTTTATTCAATGGCACTGAAGTGGCGCATTTCAACGAACGCAAACGGGCCGACCTTCGCAAAAGGAACATTGGCTTCGTATTCCAGAGTTTCAATCTGATCGACGAACTGACCGTATTTGAGAATGTTGAATTACCCCTCATCTACCTCGGCGTAAAAGGACCGGAAAGAAAACAACGCGTCGAAGTCGTCCTCGACAAAATGCAGATCATGCACCGTCGTAACCACTACCCGCAACAGCTCTCCGGTGGTCAGCAACAGCGCGTCGCCGTCGCCCGCGCCGTCGTCAATAACCCCAAGCTTATCCTGGCCGATGAACCGACCGGTAACCTCGATTCCTCCAACGGTAACGAAGTCATGCAACTGCTGACCGATCTTAACGAGCAGGGAACCACGATCATCATGGTTACACACTCCGAACACGACTCCCGCTACAGCCATCGCATCATCCGCATGCTGGACGGCCAGGCCGTGACGGAAAACATCCTGGTCTAAGACACATTGCTGCCGGCTCGCCAAATCGGCGGGTCTCATACCCGGCCGTATCGCATTCCTTAACTGGTCAGTAATGACCTAGATGATTTTCTATGCTTAAAAACTACCTCAGGATTGCGATACGCAACCTCACCAAGTATAAGTTCATTTCCTTCATTAATATCTTTGGACTGACCGTCGGCCTTTCCTGCTGCCTGCTGATCCTCACCTATATCCTGCATGAGACCAGCTATGATAAATACAATCGGCAGGCAGCCCGGATCTACCGCGTCACCCGCAGCTTTAACAACAAAGACGGCATCGTCTCCCTGCACCTGGGAGCGGTCGCCCCGCCCTTCGGTCCTCTGCTGCAAAACGATTTCCCCGATATCCAAAAAACCACCCGGATATTGCCCATGGGCAACGCGCCGATGCGCTACGAAGACAAAATATTCAATGAAAAAGAACTCTTCTGCGCCGACACCAACTTTTTCAGCATGTTCGACGTGCCCGTACTCAAGGGCAACCCGCAAACAGCTCTGGCAGACCCCTTCTCTATACTGCTGACCCCGGACCTTGCCCGCAAATATTTCGGTGACAAAGACCCGATAGGCAAGGTGATCCGCATGAACAACCAGTACAATCTCAAGGTCACCGGGGTCTTCCAGCCTTTCCCCTCCGCCGCCCACATGCACCCAAATATCCTGATCTCCTTCAGCACACTGAACGATTCAGCCGTCTACGGCGAGAAAAATCTGATGACGAACTGGGGTAATAATGCCTTCTATACCTATTTGCTTCTGCCGGAACACTACCCCGCCAGCAGCCTGGAGGCGCAATTCCCCGCCTTCCTCGACCGGCGTATGCACTACCCCGGTGCCCCCGCAGATTTCAAGGCTTCGAAAACCACCCGGCTCTTTCTTCAACCGCTGACGGACATTCACCTTCGCTCCCATCTTGACGAAGAAATCGAAGAGAACGGAGATAGCAGCCGCGTCACCATCTTCGGCGCCATCGCCCTCTTCATCCTGCTCATCGCCTGCATCAACTATATGAACCTGTCCACCGCCCGGTCGGCCCTCCGTGCCAAAGAGATCGGCATCCGGAAAGTATCGGGTGCCGTAAGACAGGAGATCATTGTCCAGTTTCTCAGCGAATCGATCCTCATCTCCTTCATGGCCCTCCTACTGGCAGGTGCCCTGGCCTGGCTAACCATGCCCGCGTTAAATTCGGTCACCGGCCTGGAACTGTCGATACAAACGCTGTTGCAGGTCCGGGTACTGCTCCCGCTCCTGCTCACCCCCCTGATCGTCGGTATCCTTTCCGGCCTCTACCCGGCCATATTCCTATCCTCCTTCCAGCCCTCAAAAGTGTTGAAGGGATTAATAAAGGTAGGCAGCGGTAACATCTCCTTCCGTAAAGTACTCGTCGTCACACAATTCGCCATCTCTATCGTCCTGCTGATCAGCACGGCCATCGTATTCCAGCAACTGCACTACATGCAGAATACCTCATTGGGTTTCGACAAAGATCATATCGTCACCCTCCGCTACAACAATGGACTGGACAATACCTACGAAAGTTTCCGCAGCCAACTCTTACAGGACCCCCATATCCGGCAGGCTACCAGGTCCTCCCGTATTCCCAGCGGCCGCCTGCTGGACGAACAGGGCGCCTCCACCGAAAGCGGCGATTCCCTGCGCCCTGTCACTGCCGATATCAAATTCCTGGCCGTCGACCACGACTTCCTCTCCGCCTATGGCATTCCCATCGTAGCCGGCAGGGATTTCTCCCGGTCTTACGCAACCGATACCACCTCCTTCCTGCTGAATGTTGCCGCCACCAAAGCTTTGGGGATAAAGACTCCCCAGGAAATGATCGGGAAGAATTTCGCCTACTCCGGTGTCAAAGGAAAAGTGATCGGCGTCATGCAGGACTTTAACTTCGAGTCGATGCACCAGGCCATCGTTCCGCTGATCATGGTCATGCCCACCGCCAGCCAGGCCGGCAATTTTTTCGGCAATATCTCCGTCAAGATCGCCGATAATAAAGACAATATAGCCGCCGCCATCGCCCGCCTGGAAAAAACCTGGAAACAATACCTGCCTGAAGTGCCCTTCGAATACACCTTCCTCGACGAACACTTCGAAGAACTTTACAAATCCGAACAGCGGCAAGGCATACTCTTTACGGTATTCTCGGGTATCGCCATCTTCATCGCCTGCCTCGGCCTGCTGGGACTATCCGCCTTTTCCATCTCCCAACGCCTGAAAGAGATCGGCATCCGCAAAGTACTCGGTGCCAGCACCGGCGGCATCGTGACACTCCTGTCGCTGGATTTCCTGAAACTCGTTGCCTTCGCCGCCCTCATCGCCTTCCCCATCGCCTGGTTCGCCATGCACAACTGGCTGCGGGACTTCGCATACCGCATCCCGATCGAATGGTGGGTATTTGCGATAGCAGGAATCCTGGCCGCAACCGTTGCCCTGGTGACAATCAGCATCCAGGCCCTGAAGGCAGCCCTCGCCAACCCCGTGAAGAGCTTGAGATCAGAATGATAACGGTGGCTTCCGGCCGCCCGCATCCAGAAAATTGTCAATACGACATCCGCATATGCTGAAAAATCATCTCAGGCTCGCCTGGCGCAGCCTCCTCAAAAGAAAAGGCTATTCCGCCCTGAATATCCTCGGCCTTGCCATCGGCATCACCTGCTGTCTGCTGATCTTTCATTACGTCGCCTACGAAAGGAGCTACGACCGCTTTCAGGCCGATGCCGGCCGCGTCTTCCGCCTCCGCCTGGACGCATACCAGCAGGGAAAACTGGCCTGGCAGTCCGCCACTTCCTTTCCCGCCATCGGGCCCGCCATGAAAAAAGAATTTCCCGAAGTACAGCAATTCGGCCGCCTGATCGACGCCAACCTTCTCCTTACCAACCCGGAGAAAAATATCAAATTCACGGAGAACAAGGGCTACTACGCCGATTCCTCCATGCTCAGTATGCTGGACATCCAGCTGGTCAAAGGCAACCCCGCTACCGCCCTCGACGGACCGGATAAGATCCTGCTGTCGGAAACCATGGCCCGCAAATATTTTGGCAGCGAAGATCCTCTCGGAAAACGCCTCACCGCCCTTGACGAAACACTGGAAAATTGCGAGGTTACCGGCGTCTTTAAAGACTATCCGGCCAATTCCCATCTTATCCTCAACCACCTTGTGTCCTATTCTACCCTGGGTAAAGAACGCCGGCAGTTGGGAGACTCCTCTAACGGTACCGAAACCGCCTGGGGATGGTATGACTTTTACGTGTACGTGCAATTAAAACCCGGTGCTGACTGGCACGCTCTGCAGGCTAAACTGCCGGCTTTCTGCGACCGGCATATGAACAACAACGACTGGGCTAAGAAAAATAACAACCATAACGAACTGTACCTGATCCCCTTGACCGACATCCACCTCTATTCCAATTTCCTGCAGGAGGCGGAGGTCAACGGCAACGGAAAGGCCGTCAGTTTCCTCTTTCTCATCGCTCTGCTCATCATCGGTATCGCCTGGATTAATTACACCAACCTCGCGACCGCCCGCTCACTCGAAAGAGCAAAGGAAGTAGGACTCAGAAAAGTACTTGGCGCCCTTCGCCTTGACCTGGTCCTCCAATTCCTCATCGAAAGCCTGCTCATGAACACTATAGCCCTCCTGCTCGCCATCGCAGTGGCCTGGCTGCTGGCGCCCTCTTTCGACACGCTCATCGGCACCGACGCCGGCAATTTCAGCCTTCCGCTTACCTGGGCGCTCGGCTTCGGAGGAATCTTCTTCGCTGGCGCGCTGTTGTCGGGTCTCTACCCGGCCTTCGTGCTTTCCGGCTATCACCCCATCACCGTATTAAAGGGCCTCTTCAAAAATTCCACCCGCGGCCAGATCCTCCGCAAAGGCTTGATCGTAGGCCAGTTTGCAGTATCTGTCATTCTCATCACCGGCACAATCCTCGTCTACCAGCAGGTGCAATACATGCGCCGGCAACAACTGGGTGTGAATATTGACCAGACCCTCATCATTCGCGGTGCCCAATCCCCCGTGGATTCAACCTATCAGAACATCTATCAGCCCTTCAGGACGGACCTGCTACGTCAGACAGGAATTCGCAGCGTCACCGCCTCCACCAATGTCATGGGGCAGGAGATCTACTGGACCAGGAACGTCGCCCCAATTGGCCGCTCCAGCAAAGCGAACGTTACCCTCTATCACCTGGGTGTAGACTACGACTTCGTGCCAGCCTACGGACTTAAGATCGTCGCCGGCAGAAATTTTTCCCGCCAGTTCGGCACCGACCGGAAAGCTGTCATCCTCAACCAGGCGGCTGTCAGCCTGTTGGGTTTCAAAAATGACTCAGCTGCGGTCAATAGCCTGCTGGCAGACGGAGACACCATGCACGTCGTCGGTGTTGTCGCCGATTACCACCACCAGGGATTGCAAAAGGTGATCAACCCGATGATCGTCCTGCTCGAGCCTGACGGACGATCGTGGTATTCGGTGAAATTCACCACTGCCGATCCCCGTCTAACTATCACCAGCATCAAAAAGTCATGGGATCGTTATTTTCCCAACGACCCCTTCAGTTATTACTTCCTCGACGAATCCTTCAATGAACAATACAAGGCGGATAGCCGTTTCGGTG
>Ga0302325_10013377_pt1 | contig 17503 bp, 18 predicted proteins | sample Palsa_T0_2_FD_201948 | JGI IMG/M metagenome (GOLD analysis project Ga0302325, IMG submission 201948) | Peat permafrost microbial communities from Stordalen Mire near Abisko, Sweden - Palsa_T0_2 | ecosystem: Environmental > Terrestrial > Soil > Palsa > Peat permafrost | place: Sweden: Abisko... | reverse complement strand
ACGAGAGGGCGATCGCCAAACCGGCCGCCGAGCAGCACAGGACGGCCGCGGCTCGCCGCCGGCTAAGGGAGATGTAGTTCATGCGCCCAGAGTAGGTTCTGTCACGCTGTTCCGGCGTCTCGACGACGCCACCCCCTGAAGTCGTCGCGCCCAACATCGGCGACCGGTGAGGTGCCCGACTCGCGATGCCTGGCATGCGCACGGCCCTTCGTCGCCGACCCGGCGCTCTCCAGCCACCTGCGGCTTCCGGTCGGGGTCCACTTCGCCCGCGGACGTCGACCGCAGCTGAGCGCTGACGGCGGTCGTGGTTCCCCGTACCAGATCTGCGTGTGAACACGGATCTCCCGCCCGCCGCCCGGGCATAGGGTCGTCACACACCACAAGCAGACGAGGAGCTCGGGATGTCGTTCATCAATCGTGCATATGCAAAGTGTGACGCCGCGATGGAGCGGCGCACCGGAATCGACCTGCGCCTGCTCTACGGGTTCGGCGTTCCCGTCGTCGTCACCGCGATGCTGGTCTCGCTCGGCATCGCGTTTGCCGCCAGTGCGGTGACGGTCGTCGCGCTGATGATGATCGAGGCGGTCATGATCGTGACCGTTGCGATCGGCTTCACGCGGATGCTGTCTGAGTCGGACACCGTCGACGATCACGGCCACTGACGCTGCCGCTCGACGCTTTTCGCACCCGATACCAAGCCGAACAGGAGCCCCAATGGCTTACACGCCAACTCACGAACGAAGCAGGGTCCGTCAGAAGACGAGGGCCAGCTCCCCGACGAGTACGCGAGCAGCGTCTCGCCGCCGCACCTTCCCAGCGGGGAGCATCCACGCCTGATCGAAGAGCATCACATTGTCGGGCCCCACGGCGAAGACGAGATCGAAGCGACCGACGAGCGCGGCCGGCGCTGGTATCACTTCCGACCCGAACCCCGCAGCCGCTATGACTTGATCGGCTTTAACTACACGTGGTGGCTGATCTGGATCGTGTTCATCTTTCTCGTGTTCCTTCCGTGGGGACGCGGCTGGGGCTACTAACCCTCTCCACGACGGTCAAGTTTCGGCAACTCACTCTCAGCGGACGCCATCCAGCAAGAACGAAAGGACTCACAATGAGCAAAGTCACGACGAGCAGTACTACGGAGTACATCATCGGAAGCGAAGTCGCCGGCAGCGACGGCGTCTGCGGCGACCTGCGACGCGTGGTCGTTGATCCTGTCGCGCAAGCGATCACTCACCTGGTGGTCGAGCAAAGACATGGTCACGGCATGGGGCATCTTGTCCCAATCGATCTCGTGAACTCAACCGGGAACGAGATTCAGCTGGGGTGCACCACGTCTGAGTTCCAGGGGCTGGAGGACGCCGAGGAGGCACACCTGCTGCCCGGGGCGACCGGCCCATCCGGCTACACGCAGGATCAGATGCGCTCGATGCCGTATTGGGGTGGCCTGGCCGGCGGGGGCGGGATGGCCGGTATCGGCCCGGGCCTCATGGGCGGCATGGGCGTGGGCGGCATGGGCGCGATGGGCAGAGGACCTGGTCGGCAGGTGATCGTCGCCGAGGATCGGGTTCCCGCGGGCGAGGTTGAGGTACGTCGCGGAGACCACGTGCAGGCCACCGACGGGGAGATCGGACAGGTCAAAGGGCTGGTGATCAACCCCAGTGACCACCACGTGAGCCACATCCTTCTCGACGAAGGCCACCTGTGGGGCACGAAGCGGGTCGCGATCCCGATCAATGCCGTGACCAAGATCGGGGACGGCGCACAGGTCGCCCTCACAAAGGACGAGGTGCGGGACCTCCCCCAAGTCGATCTCGCTGACGCCGAGTAGTTCGCTCTGGCGATCCTCCGGGTGCGCAACATCACAGGCCATGCGGCGGCCTCAGCCGTGGCCAACACTCAAGCTCGGAGCATCAGCGGGCATGCTGTCCCGACATGGGCGGCGCTCGTGATCGGCGGCACAGCCGGGCTGCTCGTGGATTGTCGTGATTGGCTGGGGGTCGACCGCTGATGCTCTACCTGCACCACCCCTCTTGTGAGGCGCATGACCCGTGCGCACTGTCGCCTGATCACCCGGACGACCCCGCCCGACTGGTCGCGATCGAAACGGCGGTTGCCGGCGCGAACCTCGATCTCCAGCGCTGCTTGGCGCCCGCCGCTACCACCGCCGAGCTCGGGCTCGTCCACGACCTCGGCCACGTCGAGTCGATTCGTGAGCTGTGCGCAGACGGGGGCGGCAGGATCGACCAGGACACGTTCGTCGGCGAATCGTCGTTCCGGGCGGCGGCGCATGCGGCGGGCGGGGCCTGCCGGATGGTCAGAGAGCTGGTGACCGGCGGGGCTCCTGCGGGATTCTGCGCGGTCCGCCCCTCAGGCCACCACGCCGACCGCGACCGAGCGATGGGGTTCTGCCTGTTCAACAACGTCGCAATCGGCGCCCAGTTGGCGATCTCCGAGCTCGGATTGGAACGGGTGATGATCCTCGACTGGGATGTGCATCACGGCAACGGGACCGCCGAGATCTTCCGTCGGCGCCCCGATGTGCTGGTGGCGGACATCCACCAGCAGGGGCTGTTCCCCGGCACCGGGGCACTGACGGATACAGGGTCAGGCCCCGGCCGAGGATTCACGATCAACCTGCCGGTGCCCGCGGGCTCCGATGAAGGGGTCTGGCTGTCGCTGATCGAGCACCTGATCGTGCCGATCGGTCTGGAGTTCAACCCGGAGCTGGTGCTGATCTCGGCGGGGTTCGATGCGCACGAACGCGATCCGGTGGGCGGATGCCGGTTGCAGAGCGACTCGTTCGCGCAGATGGCCTGCCACATCCGGGAGATGGCCGACGCGCTGCACGCACCGGTCGGGGCGCTGCTCGAAGGGGGATATGACCTGCAGGCGCTCGCCGACAGCGTGCCGATGACGATCGCCGCGCTGGCCGGCGCGGGCGAGGCGATATCGATCGCCCCGGATTCGATCGTCACCCCCCGCCTCGCGTCCCACCTCGCCCACCGCTGGACCCTCTGACCGGCCGCTCACTTCCGCGTGCCGGTCTGCCCATGCCCGGCGGTCAGGCGTGTAGCGCAAGCGCCCGGTCGCTTCCCTCCAGCACGTGTGGCCCGAGATAGCGCGCGCGGATCTTCCCCGGTTCTGAGCCGCGAGAGACTGGCTTGAACACCGACTCGCCGGTGTCGCCGGGCCACGCCGGCCGGGCGCGCAGATATCGAGCGGTGCCGCCTGTCATCAGCACGCCCTCGACCGTCGGCACGAACGCCCGTCCGGGCAGATGGGCGCCGGCTGTCGCTGCGATCGACTCGGACGCGACATCGGCAAGCTCCGCGCTCACGCCTCCCTGCTTGATCGGCACGTCGGTGCAGTCGCCGGCGGCCCACACCCGGTCGGCGCCGCGCACGTGGCCGTACTCGTCGACGGGCAGGAACCCATCGCCGTCTCGAGGCAGGCCGCCGAGGTCGGGGCCGCGCAGCGCGGGCAGCGCCACGATCCGGTCGAACTGCAGCTCCCTGCCGCCTGGGTGGATCAGCACCGACCGGCTGCGAGGCACCTCGCACCAGGCCGAGGTGATCACGTCGATCCGTCGCTCGTCGAGCAGGGTCGTCAGCGCGTTGCTCGCCACCGGGCCGAACAGGTCCAGCGCGACGCGTTCGGGCGTGACGATCGTGACCTCGAGCTCGACCTGCATGTCCCACGCGCGCTCGGAGGCCATCAGCGCCAGCTCATAGGCGGGCAACGGCCACGGCGGCGGTGAGGGGATGATCACCGCCAGTCGGTGCAGGTAGCCACCTTCGATGTCCTGGACGAGGCCGTGCAGCAGCTGATCCATGCGGGCATCGTCGAACCCGGTGACGTGCTCGTGGACCGGGTCCATGACCGCGCCTGTCGCCACCACCAGCGCGTCGTAGTCCAACTCCGCTCCAGACGCCAGCTGCGCACGCCGGGCGGCGACATCGACGTGAACCAGCGCGTCGGAGATCAGCTCCGCCCCGGCCTCCGCGACGAGCTCGCGCAGCGGCAAGTGCGCCGCGTGGCTGCGGTTAAACGGCTCGCCGATCGCCAGCGGCCGGTACACGAAGTCCGTCCCGACCGAGACGACCCGGACTCGGACGCGGTCGGAGGCGAAGTGTTGCAGAGCGAACGCGGCCTCCAGGCCGGCGACGCCGCCGCCGGCGATCAAAACTTCGAAGCGGCCACTGCGCTCTGCAGCGGTGTCATGTGTATCTCGATCAATCATCGTTCCTCGATTCGTTTGGTGTTGTGGGGCACGCTCCGGCCCTAAGCTGCCGCCGACGGATCGTCTCGCGGCTCGGGGGCGAGTCACGCCACCGGATGGCGAGCGGCGATCGATGGCACGGCGGTCCATTGGCCGTCCGTTTCTCGCGGACCCTGGAACGTCTTGGGCTCGCCGCCGAGCACCAGCAGCGGACAGGCAGAGGTCGCCAGCAACCGGACGGCGGTGCCGATCGAATCGAACGGCCGCGGCGCGTGGGCATGCAGGACGATCAGGTCCGCGGCGACAGCCTCTGCGACCTCAGCGATCGCCGGTGCCGGGGAGCCCACGACGCCTCGGATCACGTGCAGCGACGCATCGACCCCTTCCAGGCGCAGCGCCCGGGTTCGGGCCTTGAGCCAGGCGATCGCTCGCTCCTCGCGTTCGTGGAGCTCCAACTGGGGCATCGGTTCGGGCAGGATTGTCTGCACGACGTGGACGATCCGTAGCTCGCAGCAGTAGTGGTCGCACAGCTCGCCGACGTAGTGGACGACCCGATGGTCGTCCGCTCGGCCGTCGCTTGCCCACAGGATCGTGTTGAAGAGCTTCGGCACCGGAAACGCTCACAGCACGCGATCGGTCCGAACACTGCCGCCGGCGGCTGCTCGTGGAGCCCAGTCGGCGCCCGGGACGATCAGCACCGGCCGTCTGCTGTGGCGCACGAGCGCGCTCGAGACACTGCCCATGAGCCCGGTTTCGACGGCGGTCGCGCCACGTGTACCCGCGAGGATCAGGTCACTGTCGAGCTCGTCTGCGACATCGAGGATCGTCTGCCAGACGGATGAGCGGGAGCGCTCCGTGCGCGTCTGCACCTCGATCCCGAGCGCGGCCGCCCGTTGCGCGCCGTCGTCGAGGATCTCCTGGGTCTGGCGCTCCAACAACTCACAGCGGCGGTCGTATGACGGGCCGCCGTCGTGTCGATCAAAGCCGGAGGAATCAGCGTGAACGCGCTCGGGAGCAGTCCAGACGTCGAGCAGGATCTTGCGCTGTCGGTCAAGCGAGCGGTGGGCCACCTCGAGCGCGCGGCTCGAGCTCGGGGACCCGTCGTAGCAGATGAGCGTGGACGACACCGCATGCCTCCTATTCCGATGCATCGATTGACCTGAGCAACCGTAGGGTCGGATCGATCACGGACCATCGGGGTTCCGGTGCGAGCGTTTGCGGCGTTCTACGGATTGCCGCGCAGGGACGTGGTCGAACCGCGGTCACGATGCGGCTCGTGAGCGAGGAAGACGCGATCGCTACGGGCGACGGGTCGCCGCTCATGAACCATCGAGCTCGCCTGCGCGATAGCGTGGCGACCATCGAAGCGCAACGCCCGACGCCCGAAACCGCTGTGACGATCGTGCTCGCCGACGACCACACGATCGTGCGCAGCGGTCTGCGCCTGCTGTTGGACTCCGAGGCTGGGATCGAGGTCGTCGCCGAAGCGGCCGACGTCGAACAGGCGTCCCGGCGAGTGCTTGCCTATAAGCCGTCGGTGCTGGTACTCGACCTCAGCATGCCCGGCGGTTCGAGTCTGGAGGCAATCCCGAGGATGCTCGTGGCGTCGCCGGGAACGGCGGTGGTCGTGCTGACGATGGAATCAGAGCCGCAGTTCGCGCGTGCGGCGCTGCGCGCGGGGGCGCTGGGTTTCGTGCTCAAGGAGGCCGCGGACACCGAACTGGTGCAGGCCGTCCGCGCCGCGGCTGCTGGGCTGCGCTATCTCAATCCGCAGCTCGGAGCGGCGATCGCCGCGGAGCCCGACGCGCCGGCTGGCGCGCCCGATGGGCTCACCGACCGTGAGGTCGAGGTGCTGCGACTGGTGGTACTGGGTCACACCAATGCCGAGATCGCGGCACGGTTGTATCTGAGCGTCCGCACGGTCGAGTCGCAACGGTCCAGCATCCAGCACAAGACGGGGACCTCGACTCGTGCCGAGCTGGTCGCCTACGAGCGCGATCTGATCTGATGTGACGCACGCGCCTGAGCGCCGCGCACCGGTTGAGCGAGCGGTATCGTGCGTCGGGAGCCGCTCGAACCGGAGAGACATGGATCAGGGATCGCGGCAGGTCCTCACAGTCGCTCGCAGCGTGCTTGAGCAGCTCGATGTCGAGATCGTGCTCGACCGCGTGCTCCATGCCGCCCGTGAGCTGACCGGCGCGCAATACGCGGCGCTGGGCGTGCTCGACGAGTCTCGCGAGCACCTATCGCGCTTCCTGACGGCCGGGATCGATGAACCGACCCGAAGTCGGATCGGGTTGCTCCCGACCGGGCGGGGGGTGCTCGGAGAGCTGATCCGCCGACCGGAACCGTTGCGGATCGACGACGTCGGCAGTCATCCGCATTCCTACGGCTTCCCGGTCGGCCATCCGCCGATGCGAGCGTTTCTCGGAGTGCCGATCGTGATCGGCGGCCTGCCGTACGGGAACTTGTATCTGACCGAGAAGGCCGGCGGTGATCCGTTCGATGTCGAGGATGAACAGGCGGCGATGCTGTTGGCTGAGTTCGCCGCGGTCGCGATCGATCACGCGCGTCGTTTCTCCGGCTCTGAGACCCAGCGGATCGAGTTGCAGCGGACCGTCGACGCGCTCGACGCAACCCTGCAGATCGCGCGAGCGCTCGGCGGGCAGACGGACCTGGCAGCGATCCTTGAGCTGGTCGCCAAGCGCGGGCGGGCGCTCGTGTCCGCGCGCGTGCTCGTGATCGAGCTGCGTCGCGGCGATGAGCTGGAGCTCGCCGCCGGCGCGGGCGAGCTGCCGGCCGATCTGATCGGTCAGCGGGTGCCGCTTGCGGATACCGTCGCGCACGTCGCGCTGCGCTCCGGCGCCTCGCAGCGGCTCACCGACGATGCCAACCGCGCGCGATTTCAGCGGCACGGGCTCGGGAATCTTGGCCTGGTCGCGCGTGACGGGCTGATCGTGCCGCTCGTGTTCCGCGAGCAGACATACGGGGTGTTGGTCGCAATCGACAGCCTCGACGCGGCGCAGTTCAGCCCCGAGGACCAGCGGCTGCTGGAGGCGTTCGCCGCGAGCGCCGCGACCGCGGTCGCGACGGCTCAGTCCGCAGCTGATGAGCGGCAACGCCAGCGACTGGCGGCGGCCGAAGGCGAACGGGCACGGTGGGCGCGTGAGCTGCACGACGAGACCCTGCAGGCGTTGGGAAACCTGCGGCTGATGCTGTCGGCGGCCGCACGCAGCGGGAATACCGAGGCGATGCAGGCGGCGATCGGCCGATCGCTCTCCCAGCTCGAGTCTGACACAGCGACTCTGCGTTCGTTGATCACCGAGCTGCGGCCCGCGGCGCTGGACCAGCTCGGACTGGAGCCGGCGCTGTTGGCGCTCGTCGACCGGCTCCGAACCACCGGCCTCGAGGTCGACGCGGACGTCGAGCTGGCTTCCGAGCATGGCCGCGCCGACCAACGCCTGACGTCCGAGCTGGAAACGGCGGTCTACCGGATCGTGCAGGAGGCACTGACCAACGCCGTCAAGCACGGCTCCGCCTCACGTGCCGTGGTCGAGGTCAGAGATGATCCGGAGTTCGTGGATGTGCGCATCCGCGACGACGGATCGGGGTTTGACCCGACGGGCGCGACCAGCGGCTTCGGCGTGCTCGGCATGCGCGAACGCGCTGAGCTGCTTGATGGCTCGCTGCAGGTTGACTCTGCGCCTGGCGCTGGGACGACCGTGACCGCCCGCTTCGCCGTCCAGCGCCGGCAGGCCGAGCCGCCGCCCGTCGGCTCCACCGTGCACTCATAAGACGGGCCCGATGAACGACCTGACTGCGCCGATGAACGGACCCACCGACGCGATCACGCTCGTCGTCGCCGACGATCATCAGGTGGTGCGTGCAGGCTTGCGGCTGCTGCTGGAGTCAGAGCCGCGGTTTGTGGTCAGCGCTGAGGCAGGCTCGGTCGCCGACGCGATCGCTGCGGTCGAGCGGCTCAAACCGCGAGTGCTCGTGCTTGACCTCAACATGAGCGGCGAGTCGAGCCTGGACGCGATCCCGGGCCTGCGCCGGCAAGCACCGGAGACGCAGATCGTCGTGCTGACGATGCAGAGCGATCCCGCGTTTGCTCACGCGGCGCTGCGTGCCGGCGCACTCGGCTACGTGCTCAAGGATGCGGCAGACGCCGAGCTGCTCACGGCCGTGTCGCAGGCGTCTGAGGGCCAGTCCTATATCAACCCGCAGCTGGGCGCCAAATTGGCCGCCGGACCGTCCGACGACGACCGCCCACCCGACGGTCTCTCGCCGCGGGAGCTGGAGGTGCTCCGGCTGATCGCCCTGGGTCACACCAACGCCGAGATCGCCGGGGCACTGACGCTCAGCGTGCGCACGGTCGAGTCTCACCGAGCCCATATCCATCAGAAGGTGCAGCTCAACAGCCGCGCCGACTTGGTCGCCTACGCTCGCGAACACGGCCTGCTGGACTGACGCACCCACCCGATGCGCATCACGTCGCGGACCGGCGGCGCGGCCCCCTCCCAGGTACGACCTCCCGGGCTGGGGCGGTAGGGCGTTCATCGCAAACACTCGGTTCAGCTCGTCGCTGCCAGCTCCTCAACGACAGCGTTCTCGCGCTTCGCGTGAGGATGCGGCACGGCCAGGACCGGACACGGCGACACATGCAGCAGCCGCTGGGTGACGCTGCCCAAGACGGCTCCGACCAGCGCTGAACGCCCACGGGTGCCAACGATGATCAGATCCACGTCGTTGTCAGACGCGATCCGAGACACGCAGTCGGCGACGGCACCGACGTTCGCGCGCGGCATATGCAGCGTCGTCTTGATCCCGCTTTCGGACATCTCAGACGACTCGAGTCGGAGCTTGTCGTAGCGTTCCTGTTCGTCGACGCGGGCGTTCTGACCGGCGGCGCGGCCGGCGGCGAGCTTCTCGACGACGTGGACGATATGCAGCTCGGCGCCGTCCCCGGTGGCGATCCGACGTGCGTAGGCAAGCGCACGATCGGCGTCCTCGGAGACGTCTGTCGCGCACAGAATGTGGGTGAACATGCGAACCTCGATTCGGGTTGATGTGCTCACCACTCTCGCCCAGACCTCGTAGCACGCCAACCGATCACACCCGCAGTTGTCCACCGGAAAACCACGTACGTCCGGGGGAGTGATCTGCCGACACTTGCCATCGGTGTCTGCCCGATTCGAAATCGGGTGCGTTGTCCCGGTGCAGGTCGGGCTGCGGGCGGCGTACGGGGGAGCGAGCGCGGGTAGTCCATCAGCGACAGCGAATCAAGGAGGCCCCTCATGAGCGAACACGACACCGGACCGAAGCACAGCACCGAGCGCCGCCACGAACGTGCCGCGGACCCTGCCGACACGGCGGACCGGCCGTTGGAGCCGCGGTCCTCGGACGAGCCGCTGCACGATGCCGACGTCCCCCATCAGGACGACAGCGACCCTCACCATCGGCTCAACACGCACGTCGGGGAGATCGACGAGACGACCGATTCAGACCCCTACCGCTCCGAAACCCCCGAAGACGACGGGGACCGCGCGTCGGGCATCCGCGGCGAGGGGCAGGGCGCCGAGGACCTTTAGGAGGTGCTGGAGCCGTAGCAGGTTGAGTTCCTTGAGGGAACTCTCTTTGCTATGCTCGCTCGATGCAGCGCACGAACTTCGGTGAGATTGCCTGCTCGATCGCCCGCACCCTGGACGTCGCCGGAGAGCCCTGGTCGCCGCTGATCTTGCGTGACGTGTGGGTCGGGTTGACCCGGTTTGAGCAGATCCAGGCCGACCTCGGCATCTCACGCAAGGTCCTGACCGAGCGGCTCAACCATCTCGTCGAGCACGGCGTGCTCGAGCGCCGGCCCTACGACCGCAGACCCCGGTATGAGTACGTCCTGACCGAGAAGGGCACTGAGCTCGTCGACATGGTGATGGTGATGGTGGGCTGGGGCGACAAGTGGTTAGCCGGGGAGGCCGGCCCGCCCGTTCTCTACCGACACCACGCGTGCGGCGAGATCAGTCACGTCGACCTGCGCTGCGCACACTGCGGAGTGCCGATGCACGCCGGCGACGTCGAACTACTTCCCGGGCCCGGCGCGGCGGCGTGACCCAGTCGGATAACCGGTCTGCGGGCAGCTCGCCAAGGCGATGACGGAGGCCATGCCACAAACCGATCCCCGTCGCGAGACACGGCCACGCGCATCCGCGACACCTGCAGCCTCCGAGCGGGCGTCCTCGACCACAGGTTCACCCGGCTCCCCTCGGGACGGGATGTTCGTCCCGCTAGGGCCGGGGCAGGGCATACTCGCTGCTGGGATGAGCTGCGAGGTGATTGGCGAGCGGTTCGGGGCGTCCAAGGAAATAGCCTTGTCCGTAATCGACACCAAGCCGACCGAGGACCTCAACGGTCTCCTGGTCGCCGACAAATTCGGCGACGGTGTGTTTGCCCATGGCGCGGGCGATCTGGACGACGGCGGAGATGAGGATTCTGTCGGTTTCGTTGGTGGCGCAGTGACGGACGTATTCGCCGTCGATCTTGAGGTAGTCGAACGGCAGGTGCTTGAGGTAGTAGAAGGAGCCGAATCCGGCTCCGAAGTCATCCAGTGCAAAGTGGCACCCGAGTTCCGACAATCGGACCGCGAATCCCGCAGCGCGGGCGATGTTGGCGACGGCGGCGGTCTCGGTGATCTCGAAGATCAGCCGGTCGGCGGGCACTCCGGTCTCCAGGAGGCGTCGCTCGATCAGCTCGAGGAGCTCGGGGTCACCGACGCTGTGCCCTGAGAGGTTGACCTCGAAGCGGAGGTCGCGACCGGCGGCGCGGTGCTCGGCGAGGAGGTCGATCGCATGAGCGACGACCCAACGATCGATCTCCTGGATCAGACCAAGGCGCTCGGCGATGTAGAGAAAGTCCCCGGGCGAGATCAGAGCGCCGTGACCGTCGCGCATCCGCAGGAGCATCTCGTACTGGGTCGGTCCGCCTCTCAGCGGCTGGATCGGCTGGGCCAGCAGCTCGAAGTGATCCTCGGCGAGCGCCCGAGTGATCTTCTTCGCCCACTTCATCTGGCTTTCGGTTCGCGGGCGCTCGTGCTCGTCGGTGCGGTAGTGAACGATTTTGTTGCGACCGTCCTCTTTTGCGTCGTACATCGCCAGATCAGCGTTGACCATGATCTCGTCAGCAGTGAGACGCTCACGATCAGCGAAACAAGCGATCCCGATGCTCGCGGTCAGGCGACGATGGTCCCCGTCTCTCGCAGCGGCTGCTTTGTCGCGGATGACCGTCAGGAGCGCCTCGGCGACGATCTCGGCGGTCGCGGAGTCCTCTTGGGCGAGCAGCACGGCGAACTCATCGCCGCCCAGGCGGGCGACGACATCGGTCTCGCGCAGCCGCGACTGCACGGCTTGTCCGATCTGGATGATGAGGGAGTCGCCGGCGCCGTGACCCCGGATGTCGTTGTAGTACTTGAAGTTGTCCAGATCGACTATCAGCACCGCGCCGGTCGCCCCGAACCGCTTGACTCGCGTGACGTGGTTGTCGAGCTCCCGGTTGAAGCTGCGACGGTTCAGCAGACCGGTCAGCGGATCGTGGTCGGCCATGTGCCTGAGCTGATTCTCGTACAACCAGCGCTCGGTGATGTCCTGAGCCTGGGCGATGAAATGGTCCGGACGACCGTCGGCGTCCCTGAGCAGGGTGACATTGATCGAGGTCCAGACCGGATGACCGGCCCCATGCAGGAATCGCTTTTCACGGGTGAATGACCGCCCCTCGCCGGCCAGCAGGCGGCGAACCGCTTGCTGATCTGCGACGAGGTCGTCAGGGTGCGTGATCGATTCGCCGGAGAGACCGACAAGCGTGGCGCGGGGGTGTCCGAGGATCGCGCAGAAGGCATCGTTGACCTGCAGGTATCGGCCGTCCAGATCGACGATCATCATCCCGATCGCAGCATCGTCAAACGAGCGGCGGAACTGCTCCTCGGCCGCCCGCAACTGCTCCTCGGCGAGCCGCCGCTCGGTGAGATCGCGGGTGATCTTGCCGTAGCCCAGGAGCGTGCCGTCCCGATCACGCACGGGCGTGATCACGACGTTCGCCCAGAATTGGCTGCCGTCCTGACGCACCCGCCAGCCCTCATCCTCCAGCCGGCCAACCGCCGCGGCTACCTCCAGCTCACGTTTGGGCTTGCCCGCCGCGATCTCGTTCGGTGGATAGAAAACCGAGAAGTGACAGCCGATGATCTCCTCCGCCCGATATCCCTTGAGCAGCTGCGCACCCAGGTTCCAAGTGGCGACACGACCCTCGGCGTCGAGCATCAAGATCGCATAGTCCTGCACGTCGGCGATCAGCCCCAGGAGGACTTCAACATCACGGATGCTCCGCGCTCCTGGCAACCGCTGGACGATCTCGTCACGTGAGGCAGACATCGTCCCCTGATCCAGTCGACCCTGAGGCAGGACCCAGGAAACAGAACACGTCGCCCAGTACCTACCTGTATCGGCACAAAACCACAATCCTTGAGCGGCCGCCGGGAATTGAATACTGTTCCGGCTGATGAAATTTGTCTCACAGGATGAAACACCGCCGATGACGCGCTCAGTCGATCGAGTCTGCGCGGTGCTGGGCGCATTCACGGTGGCGGCGCCGCAGCTGACTCTCGGCGAGCTGTCGGAGCGCACCGGTCTGCCGAAACCGACCGTGCATCGCCTCGCAGGCTCGTTGGTCACGACTGGGTTCCTCCGGCGCGAACGGGGCGGCCGCTACGCCCCCGGCGCCCAGCTCTCCGAGCTCGGCGCGGTTGCCCGAGCCGAACTGGACATCGCGGAGGTGTGCCGTCCGGTGCTCGACGCGCTCGCGGAACAGAGCACCGAGACCGTGATGCTCGCGATCCCCGATTGGGAGGCGCTGGAGCTGACGGTCATCAGCAGTCGCGTCAGTCGTCAGATGTTGTCCGTGATGCCGCTCGTCGGCCGACACTTCGCGATCTCGGCGGGATCGATCGGAAAGGCGCTGCTGCTCGGGCTCTCGGAGGACGAGCTCGCGTGCGCGCTGGGGCGCGTGACGCTGCCGACCTGGACCAAGCGCACCTGCGTCGACCGTGAGGCGCTGCTCGCCGAGGTGTCGGAGCGCCGCGCGTATGGCTTTGCGGTCGCTCACGGTGAGTTCGCCGACGGTGTCTCGGGCGTCGCGGTCCCGGTGCTCTGGGACGGTGGCCGGCCGCGCGCGACGATCGGAGTCTCCGGACCGTCGTTCCGGGTCGACGGTCAGCTCGCCCGGTTCGGAGAGCTGCTGCTGGAGCTCACCGCCGACCTCCGGCTACCCGCGGATGCCAGGCGGTCGGTCGCCTAGCGGGACCACACGCCGCGGAGTTCGATGACGCCGATGGGAGCAGGCTACCTCCCGGGGAATGCCGTCGATCGCGCACTTCCAGTCACCAACCAGAACGGAGTCAACCAATGAAGCTGATCGGAGCCGGCCTGCCACGAACCGCGACCTCGACGCAGAAGGTCGTGATGGACATGCTCGGGGTGACCCCCTGTTACCACATGCAGAACGTGTTCGCCGACCTCGCTGAGGCCGCCCGCTGGAAAGCGGCACTCAGCGACCCGACCGCATTGCAGCAGATCGTCGAGCCGTTTGAGTCCACGATCGACTGGCCTGGCTCCTACCACTACAAGACCCTCTCCGAGCTTTACCCGGAGGCGAAGGTGCTGCTCAGCGTCCGCACCGGCGAGTCGTGGGCGCGCTCGATGCAGGCGACGATCTGGGGCATGCTGTTCGGCGGCGGTCTGCTCGAGCACATCACCAGCGCACATTGTGATGTCGACCCAAAGTACCGGGTGTTCATCGACCTGTGTCGCGAAATGTGGCGGTACGGTGGCATCGAGGGCGGGCTGATCCCCAACGGCCCCGCGGCGACCACCGAACAGTTGGCTGCCGCCCACGATCGCTACAACGACGAGGTCATCGCCACGATCCCCGCTGAGCGGCTGCTGGTCTGGAAGCCCGCTGACGGCTGGGAGCCACTCTGCGAGTTCCTGAAGCTGCCCGTGCCCGACGAGCCCATCCCGCACGTCAACGACACCGAGGCCTTCAAGGAGGGCATCGTCCGCGGCGGGCTCGCCGCCGTCGAGAGCTACCTGACGCACGGCACAGGGACGGTCCCGGTCGCGCATCCCGGCGCCCGGCCTGACCGCCACGATGCGCCGGAGTCAAGCGCCACCCGCTGAGGGGGCCGTGTCAGCGCCGGGACGTACGTTGTCCCGCAGGCCACGTGGACCGCATCCGAGCTTGGACATCCGGCCCGGGCGCGGCGCCGGGTGATCGGGCTTAATCGGAGAAATGACGGGAGACTGGGCTGATTGGAGTGCCTCCGAGGCGTATACGCTCGGCGTCGAGGAGGAGGTGATGCTGCTTGATCCGGCCAAGAACTGGTCGCTGGCCCAGCGCATCGACGAGGTGTTGCCCCGGCTGTCCGAGCGACTCGGTGAGCACGTCGCCGGGGAGACCCATGGTGCGGCGGTGGAACTGTCAACCGATCCCCACGCCGCAGTCGGCGACGCCATCGACCAGGTGCATCGCCTCCGCGCGATGCTGTCGCAGGAGCTGGCTCTGGTCGGTCTGCGTCCGGCGACCGCGGGAACCCATCCCTGCGCGGTGTGGAGCGAGATGCAGATCGCCGGGGGCGATCGGCATCAGGCCGTGTACGGCTCGATGCGGGAGCTTGCCCGGCGCGAGCCGACCTTCGCGCTGCACGTGCATATCGGCGTCGGCGATCCTGAGCGGGCGATCGAGTTGTACAACCGCCTGCGCGGCTACCTCGCCTTGCTGCTGGCGCTGGCCACCAACTCGCCGTTCTGGCAGGGTCGTGACACCGGCCTGGCCTCGGCGCGGATCCCCATCTTCCAGGCTTTTCCGCGCGTCGGCGTCCCGCGCCAATTCCGCGACTACTCCGAGTACGTGGAGACGGTCGACCTACTGCTGCGCTGCGAGGCGTTCCCGGAGCCGACCTATCTGTGGTGGGACCTGCGGCCGCAGCCAAGGTTCGGAACGATCGAGGTGCGCGTCATGGACGTCCAGGCTCGAGCGAGCGCCACCCGGGCGCTGATCGCGCTCCTGCAGTCGGTCGCATCGCTGGAGCTGGAAGAGGGGCACCTCGCTCCTGACCGGGTCGGAAGCCCCGAGGTGCTCGCCGAGAACCGATTCATTGCATCACGTGATGGAGTCCACGGCCGGCTGATCGACCCGGCGCAGGAACGGCGAATTCCCGTCCCCGAGGTCCTTGAGGACCTGATGCCGTCATTGACGCCGCACGCCGACCGGCTCGGCTGCCGCGATGCGCTGGAGGAGGTCTCAGAGCTCGCCCAGGAGTCAGGCAGCGATGAGCAACTCCGCGTCCGCGAGCAGCGCGGTTCACTCCCGCGCCTGGTCGAGTTCCTGGCCGACGAGTTCTGCGCACCGACGATCATCCGCAGCTGAGGCCCCTACACGCGCGCGGGAGCGGGCAATGCGGCGCTAGCGGTAGTGGTCGGGGTCTTCGGCGACTGGGTCGGCGGGCTCGTCACGGGGTGCCTGGGACTCGAGCTCGGACCGGGCCGCGGCCAGCGCCTCACGCGCTTGCGCATCGACCTTCGGGATCTGGGGGTCGATGCGCATCAGCGTGTTCATCAGCACCGAGGCAGCGGCGAGCCGCGCGAACCACTTGTGATCGGCAGGGATGACGTGCCACGGCGCCCACTCCGTGCTGGTGTGCGACAGCATCTCAGAGAAGGCGTGCTGATACTCGTCCCAATGCTCGCGCTCCTGGATGTCACTGGCTGAGAACTTCCAGTGCTTCTCGGGCAGGTCACAGCGCCGCAAGAACCGGACGCGTTGCTCCTCGTTGGAGATGTTCAGCAGCAACTTGACGATCCGTACGCCCCCATCGACGAGCTCGTGCTCCCACTCATTGATCTCGCGAAACCGCTGTGACCATACGCCGTCTCCATCGCTGCCGGGGTGAGTGTTCTCGGACTCGAGCAGCTCAGGATGGACGCGCACGACGAGCACCTCCTCGTAGTGAGAACGGTTGAACACCGCGATCTGTCCCGGTGCCGGCAGCTGCCTGGCGTAGCGCCACAGATAGTCGTGGGCAAGCTCCTGCTCGGTCGGCTGCTTGAAGCTCTGCACCGCCACGCCGGCGGGGTTGACGCCGCTCAGCACATGGCGGATCGTGCCGTCCTTACCACCAGCATCCAGCGCCTGGATGACGACGAGCACCCCATCGCGCTCCTCGGCGGCCAGCCGCCGTTGATAGTCGCTGATGACCTTGACCGCCGTCTTCAGAAGCTTCTTGCCCTGCTTCTTGCCGGCGACGCCGGCGGTGCCGCCGGGATCAAAGTCATCGGTCAGGCTGACCGACGCCCCAGGCGTCAGCCGCAGCGACTCACCCACGCTGATTATCTGCTTCTGCCGCGACTTGCTCATCCGCTCACTCTCGGTCGATCGGCGCGTCGGAGACGATGCGCTCCGGATCAGTGTCCGCGATTCCCGGCATCCCTGCCAAGCGCCACACGGCCAAACCCATCAACGAGCCCCCTGGTCCTGGACGCCCAGCTTCTTGGTGTCGGTGGGATGATCTTGCGGCCGGTGTCACCGGAGCTTCAGTCGTCAGAGAGAGAGGTACCCCATGATCATGCGACGCACGATGCGGCGCGCCGCGACCGTCCTCACGGTCGTCGTCGCCAGTGGCGCCACCGTGACCGCTGCCGAGGCCCACACGCCCGCCGCTCCGACCGTGAAGGTAGGCCCGCGTGGGCTGGCGTTTTACTCGCCGCGCGCGCTGCCAGCCGGCCGGCACGGAACGCTCATCTGGGAGCGGCCGTTTCACGGAGTCGCCGCGCTGAAGGGAGCGCGGAACTACCTCGTCCTCTACAAGCAGGTGGGGATCGATGGCCGGATGGTGCCCGTCTCCGGCATCGTCTCGATTCCGAAGCGGACCGCGCCGAAGGGCGGCTTTCCGGTCATCACCTACGCGCACGGGACGACGGGCATCGCCGACCAGTGCGCCCCGAGCCGCGACACCGGGCCTTCCAGCGGCGCCAACGAGGCCGACACCGGCATCGCGCCGCTACTGGACACGTGGATCAAGGACGGCTACGCGGTGGTGCGTACCGATTACGAGGGGCTCGGCACGCCCGGCGTGCACCCGTATCTGATCGGGCGCTCCGAGGGTGACGGGGTCCTCGACATCGTGCTCGCGGCGCAGCAGCTCGCTCCAGACCTCAGCAACCGGATCCTCATTTCGGGCCACTC
>Ga0302325_10013375_pt1 | contig 17504 bp, 16 predicted proteins | sample Palsa_T0_2_FD_201948 | JGI IMG/M metagenome (GOLD analysis project Ga0302325, IMG submission 201948) | Peat permafrost microbial communities from Stordalen Mire near Abisko, Sweden - Palsa_T0_2 | ecosystem: Environmental > Terrestrial > Soil > Palsa > Peat permafrost | place: Sweden: Abisko... | reverse complement strand
CGCGGGGACGGTCGTGACGCGATCGATCTTCTCCGTAACGATCGTCGAGATGAGGACGCCCAGATCGAGCGCGGATAAAATCACGCTCGTACCGCCCATATACATGGTGGTAAGCAATTGCGCGTTGCAGCCGGTCACGTGGAAGAGCGGGACGGAGATCACGCTCCGATCCGGTACGTCGCGACCGACACCGATGCACCGAATCATATTCTCGGCGTTCGTGAGAAGCGCGCCTTGCGTCGTCGTCGCGCCCTTCGGAAAGCCGGTCGTTCCGCTCGTATAGAAAATCGCGGCGATCGTGTCGTGACCGACGCTGTCGTCAAAATACGGCTCGCCTAGCGGCAGCTCGTCGTCGGCGTGGAAGGTGAGGCGCGCGCCTGAGTCCGTGACGACGTATTCGACTTCGGATTCCGAGAAGCGTGTGTTCACGGGGACGGCGACGCCGCCCGCCATGATCGTACCGTAGAGCGCGAGCACCCATTTCAAGCCGTTGGGCATATGGATCGCCACGCGGTCTCCGGGGCCGATGCCGCGTTCGCGGAGTCCGCCCGCGATCTTGGATGCGCTATCCCAGACCTCGCGATACGTTAGGCGCTCGCCACCGACTTCGACGAGCGCTTCTGCGCTGGGTTTGCCGGCGGCGTGGTCGCGCAGCACGTGCATGAGGCTTGGGGGCAGATCCGCGTAGTACAGCATGCCGTTCGCATCGCGCTTGACGCCATCGTTCGGAAACGGGTTTTCGCCACGCGGGCGCGGGACGACGGTGAACATCGCATCAGCCGGCATGTTCCTCGCCTATCCGGCCACGGCGGAGCACGTCGCGTCGATCCAGCTCGAAATGTCGCGAACGGAGGTGAGGGTCCCGATCGTCTCTGCGGGTACGTACATGTCGAACTTATCTTCGATGACACAAGCGAGTTCGAGGACGAAGAGCGAATCCGCGCCGAGTGTCCGCAAGTCGTCGTCGACGTCGAGCGTCTCGAGCCCAAGTCTACTGCAGCAGGCCTTTGTCACGAACTCTTCGGTTAGCGTCACTGGTACGATGGTTATGAACGAAGCGCCGAATATCCCCCAGCGTATGCGCGTCGCGCTAGTGGATGAGTCGCGATTTCGGCGCTCGAAAGCGCAGCAGCGTGAAGCTTACTGCCGGCATGGATATCGTCACCCGTTTGCGCGCGCACGCGGCGGAAGTGGGCGATCGAACGGCGCTCGTCGGTTTGGACGAACGCGGTGGCGAGAGCATCGTTCTCACGTACGCGCAACTCGACCGCCGTGCGCGCGCAACGGCGGCGTTCCTTGCCGCCCACGTCCGGCCGGGAGACCGGGTGCTGCTGGCCTTTCACGATCCGGTGGAGTTCGCCGTTGCCTTTCTCGGCTGCGCGTATGCAAGCGCAGTCGCGGTCCCGGTTCCCGTCCCGATGTCGGGAAAAAACGATAAGGGGCGTTTCGCACGGATAGCGGGGATCGTCGCTGAGTGCGAGCCGGCAATCGGATTATCGACGCGCAAGATCATCGAAGAGATCTGGCCCTTTGCGGAGGCAAACGGCATCGCCCTTCGCTGTTTGCCGATCGAGATCGTCGAAGAAGGCCGTGCAGATGAGTGGGAAGAGCGAACGCCCGAACTAGACACGCTGGCGTTCTTGCAATACACATCGGGTTCCACCGGTGCTCCGCGCGGAGTCCGAATCGCTCACCGCAACCTCGCCGCGAACCTGCAAGAGCTTGGCGAATTCACCGGTTACGATACGTCTAAACCATTCGTCAGCTGGTTGCCGCACTATCACGACATGGGCCTCGTGCTCATGATCCTGTTTCCCCTCTACAACGCAGCCGCCATATACCTCATGTCGCCGGCAGCGTTCCTCAAACGCCCGGTCAGATGGCTCGAAGCAATCTCGCGCTATCGCGCGGGCTCGACTGGTGCTCCGAACTTCGCCTACGAACTCTGCGTGCGGCGCATCCCGCCGGAGGCTCGCGCATCGCTCGATTTGACGTGCCTCACGAGCACGGGCATCGGTGCCGAGCCCATCTCGGGGGCGACGCTCGAGCGTTTCAGCGACGCCTTCGCGCCCAGCGGTTTCGCGCGTTCGGCATTGCGCCCCGGGTACGGGTTAGCCGAGACGGTGATCTTCTTGACCGTGCATCGCTCGCCGCAAGGATTCCGCGTGCTCGAACTTCCGGGCGGAACGCGAGCGGTTTCGTGCGGACGACCGCCATCGGGCTCGTCGCTGCGAATCGTCGATCCGGAGACCCGTGCCCCGATTGAAGACGGGGCACCCGGCGAGATCGTCTTCGCCGGCCCGAGCGTGAGCGATGGGTACTGGCACGGCCCGATGGAGCGGGTCATGTTGGCCGATTCCGACGGCAGTACCCGATCGTACTTCGCAACGGGTGACGTCGGCGCGCTCGTCGACGGCGAACTCGCCGTCGTCGGACGCCTCAAAGACATCGTGATCGTCAACGGGACGAACTATCACGCTCCCGATATCGAAGAAACCGCCGCACGCGAAGTGCGGGGTGCGATCCCGGGCGGATGGGCCGCGTTCGGCGCCGCCGTCGACGGGAAAGAGCAGTTGATCCTTGCGATCGAGATCGAGCGCTACGAGCCGGGACGAGAAGCGGAGCTTCTCGGCACGTTGCGTCTCGCGGTGATCGAGCAGCACGAGGTCAACCTGCACGACCTCGTCGTGCTGCGACCGGGGCGTTTACCGCGTACGTCGAGCGGTAAGATTCGACGCCACCTGTGCCGCGAGCAGTACGAACGCGGCGAGCTGCGTTAGCGCTCGGCGACGCTCCTAGAGCCGCAGCCCTTCGCGATGCTCGCGTGCCGGGGGCATGTCGCCGCCCTTCGCGATGACCGCACATCGGAAGCCGTTCTTCCGATCGATATCGTCGAACCACGCGACGTTGCTTTGTAGCAGTGTTAGCGCGAGCGTGTACGTTCCGGGAGCCTCGGGCGTCGCGATCCACGCATCGAACGCGGACGTTTCGCCCGGCCCGAGCGTACCCGCCAGGCTCGTGTGCACGGAACGTCCGGTTTCCCTTTCCGTTCCTTCTTGGTCGTACCAGCGATAGCAGAAGTAGACTGGATAACGACCGAAGCTCGCATAGCTCGTGCTGCCGGTGTTCGTGACGATCACCGGCATCGCGATCCGTTTCCGCGTCGGGACGCTTCCGGGCGGCGTCGCTCGAATTGTCGCTTGCAGATCGACGGCGGCGATCGGCTCGTCGGTCGGGCAATCCGGGGTGGTAAGGCCACGGCCTTCGGCGCGACCTTGCGCGAACCAATGCCGATATCCGTGGGGTATGCGCCCGGCTTTTACGGATGCGGCGACGTCGGGATTCGCTCGGAGATACGCTGCTTCGTCGTAATCCGGGTCGGTCGCCGGCCGGTCGATTCCGAAAGAGTGAAGCATCGAGCCCATTGCCGCGTCGAGTACCGGCGGGCGAACGTGATTGCCCTCAAACACTTCGGCGGGCGGGGCGTTCATGAACGCTTCGAACGTTGGAAAATAGGCGACGTCATCGAATTCGTCGGCAAGATTTCCGAGCGCGGTCCGCATCGTCGAGGAGTAGAAGGCGCTAACGGTCTCGATATCTGCGTTCCGATACGTTCTCTCTAGGCCTCCGGGGTTCACGATGCCGACGAGCCGCATCGAGGGCGCGATGCCCCGAAGCAAGCTGCGCAGTTCGGAGATCGCGCTATAGTGATCGTCGTATCGCCACAGCTGATACTCAAAGCGATCCGGTTCGCGACGTGCCGCCCAATCGGGTGGTTCGCCATTCAAACCGAGCCCGGTTGCGCGATCGAACCATTGATCGGCGCCGGTAAGTTCGACCACGACGACGTTCGCATCGACGATTCGAGCAAAGTACTTCCGCAAGACTTCGCGACGCGCGAGCGCGTGTTCGCGAGTCACCGGGTGAACCGCCCGTGGGAGCTGTAGGTCCGCGCAGGTACTGCGCGGCATCCCTACGAGACTTTCAAGCGGAAAAGTCGCGCGCCCGAGTGCCCACTCGAGCTCTTGCAAGATCGATCGAATGTAATATTTGTCGTGGAGACTCAGGCCGAGGAGCCCATTGTCGCCGGCGGGGTAGGCGGGGCTCGTGCTCAGCACGTTCAGTCCGCGAGCGCGAAGCGCGCGCTCCATTTGGCGACAGATGCACGTGCCGATGAAGAAGAAGCGGTCGCTCTCGTCGAGCGAAAACGGGGTCGCCACCCGAGCCAGCGACAGCATCTGCGTCGAGTTATGCGCTCGTGCTTGCGCATAGGAGAGTGCGCGCATGGCGGGCGGGTTTGCTACGGCAGAACTTGATACCTCGATACCATGCCCGCTTCCATGTGTTCGCTGAGGTGGCAGTGGAAGATCCAGTAGCCTGGGTTGTCGGGGATCATGTCGGCGGTGATCATCGAAGCGGGACCGAGTACGGCGACGTCGGTGCGTTGGCCGCCGATGAGCACGGTGTTGCCGTGCCAGTGGGGGGTGTGGAAGTTGACGCCTTCGCCGAGCGTCAGCAAGTACCAACGGACGTGCTGGCCGCGCGTCATCTGCGGCGAGGGTCCGTTCGCGTATTGATAACCGTTGATCATCGATCGGAAGTTAGCCGGGACGAAACCGGTGCCGAGCAGCGGATCGGGGCGCCCGGACGGATCGAGCGGCGAGGCCTGGAGCGGGCTGAACTTCTTGTGCTTCTTCACGAAACGGTGGACGTTGTCGTTGATGAACCAGCTCACGTTCTCGTCGTCGATCATCATGAGCTCGAAGACCTCATGGTCGACGTCCTTGGGCCGGCCGTCGGGCGTCGCCATGCCGGCTCGCGTCACGACGATGGCTCCGATCAGTCCGGCGTTGGTGTCGCGCCGTTCGTTGACGTGTGAATGATAGAGCCACACGATGGAACTCGGATCGTTTGGACCGGGCCCGGCGCGCTCCGGAACGTGCCAAGTGTACGTAAACGTTTTTCCCGGGGCGACGGAGTTGCCGCTCGGTGCCGTGTCGGGGGTGCCGTGATCGTACGGCGAGCCTTCCGAAGCTTTCTCGTACAACACGCCGTGCGGATGCATGCTATACGGATGCGTGCCGTGATTGCGGAACACGACCTGGATCGTATCCCCCACCTCGGCGCGAATGATCGGACCGAGCATACCGAGATATGCGTCCTCGGGCGGCCGCGGCTTGAGATGGTCGAACGTGGCGTCCGTATATTCGCGGTAGATGGCCTTGCGATAGACGCGACCGATGAGCTCGGGCGGATGCGATGCGAAGAACTTCGCGTATCCCGTCGCGGACATGCCCATCATCATGTCTTTTCCGCTCGGCATGTAGTCCCAGTCGACCTCGTCGGCCGCAATGTAATACGTGCGCACGACGCCCGTCTGGCTTTGGGCGCCCGCAACGGAACCGAGCGACAACAATGCAATGACCGCAGCGATTCTAACGAGATTTCGCATCATGTTCTCTCCGGCAAGCAGATACCGAGCGAGACCGTTTCGTCTCGCTCGGTCGCTTACCAAGCAGAGCTGTTCGCACCTCTATCCAGATGCGACGCGATCTGCACTGCGGCGCTAGCGCAAATCGAACGCCCTTCGGCGCGCGACGGGCGATGTGCCGGTTACCGGAATGCGCCCGATCTTGCCCGCGACGTTCTCCGTAAACCACATGGCGCTGTCGGGCCCTGCGGTGATGCCAAACGGTAAACTCGTCACCCCGTTGACAAGGTGGGTCGGCGTGCTGCATTCCTGGACCGTCCCTGCGCTCGTGACACGACCGATCGCGTACGCATTGAGCGTGAACCACATCGAGCCGTCGGCGCCCGCCGCAATGCCCGTCGAATATGGGCCGCCTACCGTCTCGCTCGTCGTGTAATACGACACCGTGCCGCCCGTCGTGATCCGGCCGATGGCGTACTCGAAGCTCAGCGTGAACCAGAGCGCGCCATCAGGCCCGACGGCGATGTAGTCCGGTTCCGAGTTGCCGCCGAGCACGTACGAGTTGGTCACGGTTCCCGCGGAGGTCATCCGATCGATAAACCCGTTGGCGAAATCGGTGATCCACATGGCATTGTCCGGCCCGTCGACGAGGCCGAAGGGTTCGCGGTCGTTCCCCGCGCCCTCGCCCGGGACCGCGTACTCGGGTGAGCCTACGCCGCTCGTCGATATCTCGCCGACGGCGCCGCTCGAATAGTCTGTGAACCACAGCTCGCCGTCCGGGCCGACCGCGATGTTCCAAGGCCGGAAGAAATTCGCCGAGGTGTACTCGACAATCTGACCGCCGGTCGTGATGCGACCGACCTTCCCCGCGTCCATCTCGGTGAACCAAAGATTGCCGTCAGGGCCGGCAGCAATCCCGAACGGATTGCTGCTCGCCGTCGGAATGGGGTACTCGGTCACCGTTTGGCTTGCGGTGGTGATCCGCCCGATGCTGTTGGTTCCAGGATCGGTGAACCACAACGCTCCATCGCTCCCGGCCACGATGTTTTTGGGCTGGCTGCTCGCGTTCGGCAGGGGATACTCCGTGATCGAGAACGGGCAGCCGGCCGTCGTAGGCGCCGTACTGGGAGTCGTAGTGGGTACGGGCGTCGCGGTCGGCGCGGGCGTCGCGGTGGATACGGGCGTCGACGTCGGGGCCGGGCTCGAGGTCGGGCCGGCGGTCCGCGCGGGCGTGGCTGTCGGCGCCGGCGTCGAAAGCGGCGTGGCGCTTGAAGCGGCAGTCGGGGCCGTGGTCGCGGTGCTCGTCGGGGTAGAGCCGGAGGTCCGGATCGGAGCGACCGGGGGACCTCCGGAGCCCGAGCACGCGGCCAGAGCGGCGAGCGCGGCCAGCCCGAGCAGCGCAGTGTTGGTACGGAACGCAACTGACACGGACACGCGACCTCCTCGCGGCTGCCAAAAATGCAGCCGCCGACGCTCCGAGTATATGGAGCGCCCGGGCGAGGAGACAGTAGGGGAATCCCTACTCTTTACCCGGCGGCTGGGCCGGGCCGGGCCAAACTACTTCGGCCAGAGCGACGTGAAGCGGAGTTTATCGCGCTCTGCGTAGGCTGCTTGCAGTGAGGGCATGCGCTCCGCAATCGGTGCCATTTTTGCGAGTTCTTTAAAGGCGCGCTTTGGGTTCGAGCTGTGCAGCCAGAACACGAGGTCTCGCGCGCCGGTCTCTACGCTGTCGAGGTGTAAGTCGGCGATGCCGCACGAACGGAGATACGCTTCGAGCTCCAGGATTTCGTTACGCTCGGCGCGCGTGTGGACGCTCCATTTCAACGCGAGAACGTGAGTCATCGGGCCGGCGGGTTTTGCGGGCGTGCCCCGGACGATGCGATCAAAAATCGGTAACAAAGCGGAGATCTCCCAGTGATGGCTCTACCGCGATTTTCGGCCTACGATAGCGATAGTTAACCGCCGGGGAGCCGAGCGGGAAAAATGTGACGCAATTCGCACTCATCCGGCTCCGGAGGAGACGAGGATGGGGTTATGGCGGAGCCGGTTCTTGGGGTCGCTTTGCGCGGCCGGCGCAGGCGGGCTGTTTGCGCCGCCGCCTGCGCGCGCGGCGCAAGGGCTCTATCGCGAACGGGTGCTTGCGAAAGGACCCGTGGGATATTGGCCTTTCGACGATGCCGCCGGATCTCGCGCCGCGGCGGACGCCTCGGGCAACCGTCGGCCCGCGAATTTTCACGGCGGGATTACGGCGGGAGGGCCCGGGCCGCTTGGCGGAGCCGGAGATACCGCGATTGTTGCAAACGGCGTGGACGGATACGCCGAAGTGGCCGACGCTGCGGTCTTCAGCCAGAGCGCGAGTGGACGAGGGCTAACGGTCGAAGTCTGGATGCGCCCCGACGCATTGACCTTCAGCGGCCAAACCGCGGAGCACTACGTGCATTGGCTCGGGAAGGGCGAACGCGGCGCGTTCGAGTGGGGCTTCCGGTTTTACAGCGCCGATTCGCCCGATCGCCCGAGCCGAATCTCGGCATACATTTGGAATCCGAGCGTCGTGCAAGGGCAGAACGAAGGCGCGGGGGCGTACTTCCAAGACGTGCTGCAGGCGGGTACGTGGATCCACGTCGTCGCCACGTTCGATCCCGGCGATGCGCACGATCCGGCCGCGGGCGTGAGCATCTATAAGGACGGCGTCTTTCGCGCGGGACCGGCGAAATCGCGCGGCGCGCGGTATGCGTCGTATGCGATCGAGCCCGTCCACGGTGGCGCCCCGGTTCGGATCGGGACGCGAGATCTCGGAAGCTTCTTCAGGGGTGGTCTCGACGAAGTCGCGATCTACCCGCGCGTCCTGCGCGCTTCGGAGATCGCGGATAACTTCGCGGCGGCCGGCTAGCGTGCCGTAGGTTTGTTGCGCTCTACTTGATGCGGAAGGTGAGGGCGCGCGCGATTAGGCTGCCGACGATATCGGCGGTCGTCGACGTGCCGTTCGATGGCGTAACCGGTGCGTTGTCGATGTGACCGTTGGTGGCCGCGGGTTCCGCGGCAGCTTCATCAGCGTGAGCGGCGACCGCTTCGTGATGCTCCGCAACCGGCGCCTCGTCGTGGTGCTCGGCGAGCGGCGCGTCGTCGTGCGATTCCGCCGCGGGCATGTCGTAGTGGGCGTCCGTCGCGGGCGCGTCATAGTGCGGAGCGGTCGAGACATCGTGCCAAGGTGCGGCCGTATCGGGCGAGAGCGAGAACGAGATGCCGCCGCGCGAGGGCCCAGCCTCGGGGACGGGGGTGTGATCGTAAACGTCGGGCTCGACTGTTGCCGGCGAGGCGCCGAGCGTGATCGAGATTCCGCCCATGTCGTCGTGCGCGGGCTCGTGATGCGGTTCCGCGTAGTGGTCGTATTCGTCGGGCATCGGGCCCGGGTCGACCGCCGTTACGAGCGACATTGGTTCCCAGGTCGAATCGTAGCTGTGCCCGTTGGTCGCGAACGTAGAAGGCTCCGGTTCGCCGAACGACAGCGAAACCGGGGCACGCTCCGCTTCGTGTGCGGGCTCGGTCGCGGCGTGGTCCGCGTCGTGCAGGCCGACCAGATCGGCGACGGCTTTCGCTGCGCCCGTGTCCTGTGAGTACGTCGACCACGCTTGCGAATGGTCTTGTGCAACGATTTCTTCGTGGTGCACTTCGGCAACCGGCGCGTCGTGATGGAACTCGGGCGCCCATGCCTGATCCGCACTTTCGGCAACCGGTTCCTCGTGAGGCGCTTCGGCAACCGGCGCATCCTGATGAAACTCCGGTACCCATTCGTCATGCGTGGCTTCTGCAACCGGCGCATCCTCATGGAACTCGGGAGCCCATTCGGCGTGTGCAGCTTCCGCAACCGGCTCTTCGTGATGCGCTTCCGCAACCGGCTCTTCGTGATGCGCTTCCGCAACCGGCTCTTCGTGATGCGCTTCCGCAACCGGTGCATCCTGATGGAACTCAGGAACCCACTCGTCGTGCGCCGCTTCGGCTACGGGCGCATCCTGATGGAACTCAGGAACCCAAGCTTCGTGCGCGGCTTCCGCGATCGGAGTCCACTCGGCGTGGCCGTTTTCGGCGGGTTCGTCGTGGTGGGCGGGCGCGATCATCCAGGAAGGGACCGTGGTCGCGTAGCCGCCGAGCGAATCGGCGGTGGAGAAATGATCTTCGCTTGCCGGAGCAACCGCCGTTGCGGCGGCCTGAGCGCCGCTCCAAGCGCGATAGTCGCCGAGCGACATCGAAACGATTCGCACGAGGCCCGCAGGTTCGCTCTCTTCAACGAACGACGTCGCCACATCGAGATCGAGTCCGCACTTTGCGGCCACGTCGCGCAGCTCGGCGCGCCCGTCGAGGGCGTGTAAGAAATTCCACTGCCACGGCCGCAGTTCGAAGCGAGTCGCCGCCTCTTCAAAGTCATTGCTGCGCGCGATCACGTCCACGGCGGACACGTTCATGATGCGATCTCCTTGAGCATCTCCGGATCGAAAGTCGGCGGCTCTTTCTCGTCCCGCTTTAAGCAGAGGATGAGCGACGAGCGGTGGCCATTCCAGAGAATCGGTATAACAAAGGCGGGCGCGTCGTGCGGGAAGCGCACGTCATCGGCGCGACCGCGAAACACGACGGGCACCGAAATCATAAAGCCGGGTCCGAGGTATTCGCGCGCGTTGCCCGAGATCGTATTCGCGATCTCACCGACGCAGTCGGCATAGAGGTCGTCGCTGGCTTCGGTCTCGCCGTAGTGCGTGACCAGCTCGCGAATCATCTCGCGCGGTGCGCTATAGTACACGCAGCCGCGCTGCGTTCCCGAGATACCGATGACGGCCGAAAAGTCGTCGATGACCTGATCGTTTGCCTCTTTAATGAACGGAGTGCTCACTTCGGCGCGGGTCGAGGTGACTTGTAAGAAAAAGTACTCGGTGCCCTTGACGAAGACGCGTAGGTCGTCTTCTGGCAGCGCTTGGACGTCTTGCGTTGTTACCATGAGGTTGCCCCGTTACTCCCGCTTCAATCGACGAACAGTTCGGTGATTTCGGTCGCGAGCGTTTCGCTCGTGAACGGTTTCAGGAGAAAGCCGGTGGCGCCGCGCTTGACGGCTTCGACCGCAGTCCCTTTGTCGGCGAGTGCCGAGATGACGAGAATGCGGGTCGCTGCGTTGCGCTTGAGAATCTGCTCCACACACGAGAGCCCGTCCATGTTGGGCATCGTGATGTCCATCGTGACGATGTCGGGCTTGAAGTCCTCAAAGACTTTGAGGGCTTCGACGCCGTCGCCGGCCATGCGGATTTCGTGGTTCTGATCGCCGATCTCACGTTGAATCGAACGGCGAATGATGTTGGAGTCGTCTACGATGAGCAGTCTCATTGGGTCAATCAGCTGTATGCGAGCGCGGTTACGCCGTCGGCAGGGGGCTTTGCCTCGGGCGCTTTGAGGGGAACGCTAAACGAGAATTCGGTGAACTTACCGGGTTCGGAGTTGAGGCTGAGGCGGCCGCCGAGCTTGTCGACGATCGCTTCTTTGATGACGTTCATTCCGACGCCGCGGCCCGCATCGGTCGAGGTTTGGTCGGCGGTCGAGAAACCGGAGCGGAAGATGAGGGCGACGACCTGTTCGTCGGTGAGCGACGCGGCCTGAGCCGGTGCGATCAGTCCCTTGGAAACCGCGCGGTCGCGGATGTGCTGCGGATCGAGGCCGCGACCGTCGTCGCGGAAGCTGAACCCGAACGTGTTGGCGCCCGTGGGAGCCAAACCGCGAATGGTCAGGGTGCCGGTGCGCGGCTTTCCGAGCGAGGCACGAAGATCGGGATCTTCGATGCCGTGCACGACGCTGTTACGCGCGAGCTGGATGACGACGTCCTTGATCGTGCGCTGGACGGCATCCGGCAGCATCGAGGTGTCGAAGTGTTCGGATACGACTTGGACTTCTTTGTTGCTGCGGTCAGCGATTTGACTCGCGAACGCAGCGATGTTGGATGCCAGGTCGTCCGGCTGCGCGGCCTTCGGGGCAGCATCGCGCGTCGGAACGGGCGACGTGCGGCCGAGGCCGACGAAGCGTTCGCGCAGCTCTTGGAGCTCCTCGAGGTCCTGTCGCAGTTCGGCTTGCGCCATGACGATCGACAGGAAGTCGTCACCGCCGAGCGCGCGGCGGTCGCGGAGCTGAACGATCTTGCTCTCGAAGCTATCGCAGACTTTCATGAAGTACGTCAACTGCAGCATCGAGGCGTTGCCCTTGATCGTGTGGACGGAACGGTACACGACCTCGAGGCGCTGGCGCAGCAGGTCCATACGGCCGGCCGACGACGTTGCGAAGTCCGACGCGCGCAGCGCATCGTTCATGATTTCGGTTTGCTCTCCGGCGGTCTTCAAGAAGTCGTCGAGAGCCTTGGGCTCGACGTGCAGGACGCCGAGCAAGAATTCGAACTGGCGTTCTTTGCGCGCTTCCGATTCGCGCAGCTGACGTTCGAGGCGAACGCGATCGGTGATGTCCGACACGGCCACGAAGACCCGGTCGACGTCGGTCGAAGTCGCGATGCGGCGAAAGGTGAAGTTGAGGAACTTCGTGTCGAAGCCGCCGGCCGGGTTCGGGAAGTGCGCTTCGACTTCGGCGAGCGGGTTGACGCGCAGAACCGTGCGTTCTTTCTTGCTCTTGTCGAAGAGCAGCGCGAGATAGTCGCGCGAGATGTCGAACATGCGCTCCGTCAACAGACGCTGCAGGATGTTCAAGAAGTTGTAGCCGTTGAGTTCGGGCGTGCGGAAGATGCGCTCGAGCTCGGTCGAGTACTCGCCGCCGATGCGGTAATCGCTGCCGATCAGGAACAGGCCGCGGTCGACCGTCGACATGATGAGGTCGGTACCGGCCTTCGCATCGGCGAGCTGCTTGGAGGCGACGAGTGCCTCTTCGGTGCTCGCGCGGAGTGCGGCGGCGTTCTTTTCCAGTTTCTTGCGGCCGCGATCGACGCTCGCGAATAGTGTGACGACCATCGCGATGACCATGCCGATCGCGAGCAATTCGAGCCAGAAGCGCAGTTTGTTTTCGCCTTGGCCGACGGTCAGGGCGTTGGTGTCGGTGACGATCGCGTTGAAGTCGTCGGAGATTTCGGGAGCCGAAGCCGACGCTTGGCGTAACGCTTCTTCGAGGTTGGCGCGCGTGCCGCGGGACGCCGTCTGGTCGATCGCGCCCTTGAGCGCGCTCCACGAACGGTCGGCGCTTTGTAAGCTTTGCACCGCGATCGCTGAGGTTAGCGCCGGGATCTGGACGGGCTCACCCGAGAGACCGGGCGTCGTTCCGCCGCTCTTCATTGCGGCGAGCGTATCACCGAACAACGTTTCCGAGTTTGCGAGATCCTTCGCCGGCAGAGCGTCGCGAACGGAATCGTTCGGCGTCGCATCAATTTGGGCGAGATCGGCGGTAATACGTTGGATGAGGGCGACTTGGCGCTCGGCGATTTTGGCGACCGTTAGCGCTTGCGCGTTCGATTTCGCGGCGACCGAGTCGGTCAGCGCAAAGCCGAAGACGGCCCCCATAAATACGAACACCTCCAGCAGCAAGATGATCGTTTGGCCGATCGCGGACTTCGATTTCTGCTGCAGCGGCTCGACCGTTGCTTGATCCGACATGTACCCTGCGTTCCTCACGGGACGGGCGAAAAAGGCTCGATAGGCCTTAATACAGAGGGTATCGGCGTTCGAAGACCGGGACTGAACCTACGTGTCAGGCCGTCGCGTGCCGAAAACACCTCAGTATGAAGCGATGGATGGTCGCCGTAGCGGGAATCGTGGCCGTGGCGGGGCCCGGAGCCATTTACTCATTTAGCTTGCTGAGCGGACCGCTGTCTGCCGCGTTCGGCTGGTTGCCGAGCGAAGTCACCTGGGCGTTCGCGATCGGCAATTTCTTCTTAGCGGTCGGCGGCTTGATCGGCGGCTGGGTTTCCGACATGAAGGGCCCGCGGGTCGTTGGAATCGTCGGCATCGCGCTCTGGTCGCTCGGTTACGGCCTCTGTGCCGTGCTGCCCGCGACGCACAGCGTCGTGATGCTGTATCTGTGCTACGGCGTCATCGCCGGCCTCGGATGCGGCATGACGTACATGGCGGTACTCAACGCGGTTATCCGCTGGTTCCCGGGGCAACGCGGCTTCGGAGGCGGTCTCGTCATCATGGGCTTTGGCCTCGGTTCGTTCGTCTATAACCTCATCGTGAAGGCGTGGGCCCCCTTCGGCGCCATCAATACGGCAGCGCAGGCTTATACCACGGCACTTTCCAAGGCGGCCGCGGCGCACACAGAGTTCGTTGCCGGGCCGTTCATCCTCGCACCGGATGCGCTCGGGCAGTTCATGAGCCTCTTCGTCGCATCGGGAATCGGGTTCGCCCTGATCGGGGGGATCGCGATGTTCTTCGTGGCGAACCCGCCGGCCGACGAACCGGCGTATGCAGTGCAGTATCAGGGCCCGCAGGCGACGCTCCCCGAGATGCTCGGTGACGCGCGCTTTTATATTTTGTGGGCGATGCTGTTCATCAACGTCTTCGGCGGCGTCACGATCATCTCCAATATGGTGCCCCTCATGCGCGAGCTGACCGGCCAGAGCGCCGGTGGGGCCGCGGGGCTGTACGCGATCCTGGCAATCTTCAACGGCCTGGGCCGCCTATTCTGGGGCGCGCTTTCGGATCGGCTGGGACGCCGAGCGACGTTCGCGATGCTGTTCGCGGGCCAGGCGCTGGTCTTCGTGATCCTCGACAGCAGCGGCGGTGATGTGACGATCGTCGCAGCCTCGATCGCGATTCTGCTGCTTTGCTACGGCGGCGGTTTCGGCGTCATGCCGGCCTTCAACGCCGACTACTTCGGCATCAAGAACTTCGGGGCGAATTACGGCATGCACATCTCCGCATGGGGCATGGCGGCCGTCGTGGGAACCGCGTTCATCTCCGTCCTCAAGGACGTGACGGGCTCGTTCGCGGGCATGATGCAGCCGATCGCCGTCGTGCTGCTCGTGGCGACCTTCCTCCCGCTGATCTTGGGCGAGAGCCATATTACCGGTTCACAGAAAGAGCTAAGCCTCGAGTCGTAAACTCGGGTTATGAAAGCCTTCACAACTCTCGGCCTCATTCTGGCGTTGTCGCCGGCCGCGGCGCTCGCCCAAACAGCGGCACCGGACGCCGCGATGCCGCCTCATCCCAGCTTCGCCGCGATGGAACAGATGCACGCGCAGATGGAACAGCTCCATCAGCAAGCGCGCCTGCAAATGCTCGCGGCGCTGACGCCCGCCCATCGCGCCCTGCTCGCTAACGTCGTCGGGCAGCTTGCGATCGCTCCCAATCCCGATCGGGCCGCCGCCGCGCGCACGCTCGATGCGGCGTTGACCCAGAACGAAGGGCGCACGATCCTGTCCGTCGTCGCGAGCGAACGCACTGCCTCGCACAACATGATGGAAGCCGCTCGCCAGCAGTTCGAAGCGAGCCTCACGGCCGACCAGCGCGCCCAAATGCAGACGCGGATGGAGTTCCGCGATCAGGGACGCACGACCGCTTGGTCCGCACGAGCGGGACAAACCAGTGCCGCGGTTACCGCCGAGCGCAACGACCCTGGCGAAAAGTTGCTCGATCTTGCGGCCGGTGGTGGACACGACCGGATGTTCATGACGATGCACGGTCCGGGGGGACCGCCGCCGCCGCAGTAGCCCACTCCTGGTGAGCCGAAGCCGCTTCCCATGCGGGAGGCGGCGGACGGACTCTACCAACGTGCCCAACGGCTCGCGACGACGTATCGCGAGCGCAACGCTGCGCGCATCCTCGCACTGCTCGAGGAAGCCGCGGACTACGATCATCCGGGCGCCCTCTTCGAACTGGGAAGCTGGCGCCATCACGGCATCGGGGCGGAGCGCGACGACGCTCGGGCCGCCCAGCTATGGGAGCGCGCTTCGGCCGCCGGCCACATCGAAGCGCGCTTTGCTTTAGCGATCGCCTACGAGCGCGGCGGCGGCGTCGCGAGCGATCCCGACCGTGCGTACGCACTGTATGATTCGTGCGCTCGCGCCGGTTTCGTCGAAGCGATCTACGAAGTGGGCCGCTGCCGCTACTATGGCATCGGCACGCCGGTCGACCGTGAGGCGGCCCTCGCCGACTTCACGGTCGCGCGCGCGTACGGACACGCCGAGGCGAATTGCGATGCGGCGGAAAGCGACGGCCCGCGCCGCATGCCGCCGCGCCGGCCGTGATCGTCGGGGTCGCCGGCGCCGGCGCGATCGGCACGATTTTCGGTGCGGCGCTCGCGGCGGCTCACGATGTCCGCGTCCTCACGCGCGACACGCTCAGCGCCCGTACGATCGCCAACCGCGGCGGCCTTGTGGTCGATGACGGGCCGCCTCTTGCGGTCAGCGTTTCCCACGACCCCGAACTTTTCACGGGCGTCGATCTCATCGTCGTTGCGGTGAAAACGTACGCAACCATCGATGCGCTCGCGCCGCTCCGCGACGTCTTTCGGGACCCGCCGCCGATCGTGTCGGTGCAGAATGGAGTGGATGCAGTCCGGCAAATCGATTTCGCTCTCGGTCACCACTGCTGCATCGGGCTCGCGCCGACAACCGAAGCGGGCGAGCGCTGCGGGCCGGGTGTCGTGCGCCGCGTGGGTCGCGGTCAGACGCGCGTGGGCTGGGCGCGCGATCATGCAAATGGTCCCGCGGTCGACGCGTTCGTCGATGCGCTCGTGGCTGCCGGCATGCTCGCCGAACACGTGCAGCCGATCGAGCCGTGGGTATGGGCGAAGCTCGTGGTCAACGCCGCCATCAACCCAGTGACCGCCCTGGCCGGGATTCGCAACGGCGAATTGCTCGAGCATGCCGAGCTACGCGAGCGTGCCGCGCGCATCGCGCGCGAAGCGGCAGCAGTCGCATGGGCCGCCGGAATCGCGCTCCCCTTTGCGGATCCCGTGCCGTACGTCGAGGCCGCGGCGCTCGCCACCGCGGAAAATCGCTCGTCGATGCTCGTCGATCTCGAAGCGGGCCGGACGACCGAAATCGAGTCGATCGCGGGCGCCGTGGTGCGCGAAGCGGAAGCGCTCCACCTTTCGGTTCCTGAAAATCAGGCGGTGCTCGACGAGGTTCGCGCACGAACGAAGGCGTAGCGGGGCGCCATCATGGCTATGCCGCGCCGCCTCACCTCCGCCGCCGTCCGTGGACGCAAGGGCACCCGCTTTCCCGTCGTCACCGCGTACGACGCACCGTTCGCGCGCTGCGCCGAGGAGGCCGGCTTCGACGTCATCCTCGTCGGCGACTCGCTCGGGATGGTGGTGCTCGGATACGATTCGACCACGCACGTGACGCTCGATGACATGTGCCGCCACGTCGGCGCGGTCGGGCGCGGAACGGCGAAGGCGCACGTGATCGCGGACATGCCTTTCGGCTCGTACGAGACGAGCGACGCCCATGCAATCGGCTCGGCGGTGACGCTCGTGCGGGCCGGCGCATCGAGTGTGAAGCTCGAGGGCGGCGTCAATTCCGCACCGCGCATCGCCGCGATCGTTCGCGCCGGAATCCCCGTCGTCGGCCACATCGGCGTGCTGCCGCAAACAGCCGCGCTCGCCGGAGGTTTTCGGCGCAAGAGTGACGCCGAAGCTTTGCTCGCGGACGCTCACGCCGTCGCCGAGGCGGGTGCGTTTGCAGTCGTTCTCGAGATGGTCGACGCGGCCGTCGCTGCCCGAATCACCGAAGAGCTCGAGATTCCCACGATCGGCATCGGCGCCGGTGCGCAGTGCGACGCGCAAGTACTCGTGATGCACGATGTCTTGGGGCTCTACCCGCACGCGCCGCCGTTCGCAAAGCGCTACGGGGAGCTTGCGGTCACGGCAACCGAAGCGTTGCGCGCTTATGCCGAGGACGTCCGTGCGGGCGTCTTCCCGCCCGCGAAGACCGACGCCGCGCAAGAAGCCGACGCTGCGGTCTACGCGGTCAGCTCGCCGATTCCCAAGACGTAGTTCGCGCTTGGCGACGCCACAGATCATCGCGGCCGGCGGCGCGCTGCTTTCGCCCGACCACGGCAACCTGAAGCTGGCACGCTACGTGCTCGAGGCGACGGGCAAACCA
>Ga0302325_10013374_pt1 | contig 17504 bp, 20 predicted proteins | sample Palsa_T0_2_FD_201948 | JGI IMG/M metagenome (GOLD analysis project Ga0302325, IMG submission 201948) | Peat permafrost microbial communities from Stordalen Mire near Abisko, Sweden - Palsa_T0_2 | ecosystem: Environmental > Terrestrial > Soil > Palsa > Peat permafrost | place: Sweden: Abisko... | reverse complement strand
CTTTTGGGGGGGGGGTTGAATGGGGTGTGTCTTCGAAGGTGGAAGGAAAAAGAAGAGGTTTGAAGCTGTGGCTGCTTTTGCCCAGGATCTTGCAAGTACTCGCTGCTGCTTGCATCAACACGGGCAGCCAGTCATACGGTTTCTCGAGGCTGCAAAAATTGGCCCTCCTCGGTGCTCTCGCTGGTATGACGCGACAATTGAGGGGCCGTGATCGAGTGGGTTGGACTCCTCAGCCCTTTCCGTGGGGCAGAGAACAGCATGTTACCCTTTCCAGAGGGGCCTGGCTTGGAGTCTATTTTCTATTTCTGCCGCTCACATGGTAAGTTAGGGAACTCACCTGTCTTCTCACAACAGCAGATGAATTCGTTGGCTGTTGCTGGGTGCTGCTGGGTGCTGCTGGATGCTGGCTGCTGCTGGCCGTTGCTTGCTATTTGCTTGCTGTTGCTTGCTCTGTCTCTCTCCGACTGGAAGGGGGCCCCCTCCCCTGTTGATAAAAGATCGGTGTCACCGCGCCTTATCGCTGCTCGCTGATTCGCCTCAGCACCACAGCTGTGTGCTAAGCTGTGCCAAGCTTCGATCTTACGGAGGTACAGGGAGAGCTCGCCGTGTCGCACACGCGACGAGCACCATGAATCTGGTCCCTGGAGCGAAAAAAAAAAGTGCAGGGATGGCCACGACCACGACCCCGCGGAGCACCAACGTGGGCTGCATGAAAAAGCCGCAGAGGGGACCCGCGAAAAACTTTTATGGAGAGGAAAGACGCTGGCTCGCTGCTGTTTTGTTTTGCACCTCCACGTGCATGTCAATTGCGATTGAAAATATTTTCCAGGTCCACGTAAATCGCTCAACATGAGGTGCCCACCTCACGGACGGGAGGAGAGTGGAACAAAACAATCTAGATTCTAGATCCGCCCGCTGCCCACACCACCCCGGTGCTTGGCTCAGACCGGTTTCGGAGCGGGAGACAAGGCAGAGAATCTTTTCTTGACGGCAAGTCTCAGCCTTGTCGGTTAGGGATTGCTATTTCTCTCTTGTCATCGAATGAATTGGTCGAGTATAGTATTTGGTAAGATTACATTCCCTTGTTAAGTTGTTCTACAGCAATTTTAAATTACCTCTTGGCAGCAATTCTATTCAGGATCATCATTCGCATCCTTCCGAGATTGGTATGAGGCAGTTGCCCAGTAGCCTCGCACGAATTGAGGATCTCAATCAGCACCAGCAGTCAGCGTGCCAAAAGTTCGTGTCTTCAGTAGCGATGGGGACGAAAGCATCTCAGTCTGCATCCGTTGGATCCCAATCCGTCACCAAATACTCGTCCAGCCCATCCATGGCCTTCACATCACTCTCCTCAATACTGAAGCCCTCGACCTTCGCATTCTCGACAATCCTCTCCTTCTTCACGCTCTTTGGTAGCGGCACATATCCCTTCTGCAAGCTCCACCTCACCAACAGCTGAGCGGGCGAACACCCATACTTCCTACTCAGCTCCACGATCTTCGGATGTCTCATCCTCATCGCGCGAGCAAGAGGTGCGTAAGCCTCCACCACAATCCCGTTTGCTTGGCAGAAAGACGTGATATCCAGTCTCGTATTGAAAGGGTGGACTTCGATCTGGTTAACCGCAGGTACGATCCTCGGTTTCGAGTCAAGCAATTCCTGCAACTAGGTAGAGGGCAAACATCAGCAGATATTCTTCGAGGATAGGTAGAGGGTACTGCGTGCTGACATGTTTAACCCCAAAATTACTCACACCCCCAGCCCGCACCTCCCACTCCTCAATCGCATCCTGCACCGCGCGCCAACACTCCAACCTCCGCTCCTTGCCCCCATACGGACTATGCAGCAAATACAAATCGATATACCCGAGCCCACTCCTCTTTATGCTCTCCTTAACTGCCCTGCGCGTCGAATCGTACGGGCTATTCGTCTTCAGCTTGGTCGTGAACCAGACATCTTTTCTGCTAAGACCGGTGGTGTTGTTTGAGGAGAGGAATTTCGGGACTGCGGAGCCGACTTCGCGCTCGTTGGCGTACCATTCTGCGGAGTCAATGGCGCGGTAGCCGGCTTCGAGGGCGTGGTGGACGGCGGTGGTGGTTTCGCGGCCGGAGGTCATGTAGACGCCGAGGTGGATGCGGGGCATTTGGATGCCATTGTTGAGCCTGATTGTGCTGGCGATGGAATACGGTAATGACGAGGCCATAGCTGAGATGTGGGATCACAAGATTGAGAGACGGTGCATCAATTGATCAATGCAGAAGCGTTTATCGAGGAGTGGGATAATGTTACAAAGCTTCAGATTGAAGGCGGCGAAGAGCGGCAGAATGGATGGCAGATGACGTCGCAAGGTCGGTGGTCGGTGGGTAACCTTTAATTCCTTTTCCCAGGCTGAGACAGCATGTGCAGGTGACAAGAACGACGACAACGACTTCGCCCGGAGGAATTATTCCTGCTTCCACCAGTTCCCCTCTCGTTACCTAGAACCCTCAACCTCCCTCGAGAAGACCGTGCAAATCAAGCAAAATGCCAGACCTAGCATCGATCAACCGCTCTCTCTCCACCATCCGCACCGAGCTCGAGTTCCTGCAAGCCTCGAACGTGCTCTCCCCGCCGCAATTCCAATCAATCATGGCTCAATTGCCCGTAAGTTCTCTCCCCGTCAATCCCCCTCCCCCCTTTAACGCCCCAAAATCAATTTGCTTTTGCCATGGAAATGAAAATGTATATTTTTACTAACGTGTTTGTCTGTTCGCAGCAAAACGGCCAACCATCCGGCTACATCGACCCCCGCTACAACCCCAACCCATCCCAGCAGTTCAACCCCACAGCCATGGCGCAGCAAGCACAGGATCCGAACCACCCTGCGCATCCCAGCAATCCGAACGTAAATTTACTTCCCCCTCCCCTTCCCCCTTCCTTTCTCCTCTCCTCCTACCCCTACCGCATAATCAATCCCCCAACCCAGCATCAAAGTCACGTGGAGAATAGATTTAGCTGACAGAGCGGGCGCCAGCACCACGAATGGGCCAAATCCATGGCGATGAAATTCGGCAACGCGGCCATGTTCGGCGCGGGCGCCACGTTTGGCGGGGACATGGTGAATGATGTTTTAAACAAGTTCTAGAAGGTTGCTTGCGGCATTAGTTTGGTGCGTGGGAGGTTGGTAGGGGGGTAGGAGTCAGGGGTGTGCATGGACTTGGCGGGCGTGAGACGAGACGAAATAGAGGAGACGAAACGGCACGGAACGAAACATGTTCTGCTGGGTTTGGGGTAAACCTACCGTACTGCCAATTAAATCCATATAGAATTTTTCGGGAGGGAATTCCCCCCTCCCCCTTTTTTTAGTGGGCAGTTTCGTCATGCGCTCGGTGAAATTTCTTTTTGGTTTATTCCGAGTCTTTACAGTAGATTTTATGTTGTGAAGTAGGGTCGGAAAAGTTAAAGTGGCATGTTTGGACGAATCGCAAGCGCATGCCATTCCATTCACGTGAAATTAAAATGGAGGACAGGCTGGACAGCGAATCCGTCGTATCTTTTGTTCGTTGGAATTTTTAGCTTGTGAGGGAATTTGAAGTCATATCTCAAGTGGAGATGAAATCCTCCCTCTACCTCTAATTATCGACGAGAGATATCGGGCCGCCTTGAAGTGATGTGCATACACCGATTATCGCTCTTGAGTAGAAATTTCGTTAGCAGAGCAAGCCATCCCATCTCATAAGTCCCTGATTGCTCATCGCAAGCTTTGGAAATTGAGGCGATCCCTTGCTGGGGCTACATTGGAGTCTAAAGTTGGGCTGGGTTGCATACTAACTCGGCCTGAGCCGGACTTGTTCATGGGTAAATCCGGTCGAATATTAAGGGTATAATGGTAAGATACCCATCCAGTAGAATGATATATAGCTAGATACCCAGATCTTAGTCCAGATGGTCGGATTATCCGGGAGGAAAGTCATGTGAACTATAATGAACCAATCAGAGATCTATTTAAAGCGCTAAGCCTTGTTTATTCACACAATTAAAACTTTAAATTCCTAAACTATTAACACCACTATTAATATACACTTTACTACTAGCAATTATGCAATCCCGGCAACCTTTGCTCTTCCGAGCGCGTCTTTAGCATAGCTAGCAATTTGATACCAAAGAAAAGGACACGAATATCAAGTAAGAATATACGGCACGTGCCTTGTTTAAGAAATTAGAGGTTAATAAAAGATGTCGAAAATAAAAGGAAATTATAATTAATGAGGATAGTAGCAAAATTATAATGGTTTTGGGCGAATAAATTAACACTTCACCCTTAAACCTCACTCCAAAATAGGCAAAATGACGTCGTTATCCACTGGAACCACTTAGATTTTTAATGGCGGATACCCGTCGCCAAAATTCGCTAGATGGTATCCAGGGAGAGGTTGACCAGTTACCTAGGGGTATACCCGTGCCTGTGAACAAGTCTGGCCTGAGCCAATATCTGATTTGAACATCAAAAGGCAAATAATTTTTACCAGAATGCGACATCAGGAATCTCTATTAGGCGGATAAGTTATTGTGGTGCTAAGAACTTCCAACTCGAGGTAGGCATCCCCACTTTGAGAAATTGGAATTGCTTCTCAGGCAATTTTCCTTCCTCTCACCTCAGATGGAAGCTCTCAACATTTGCACCGCGCTACTCGGAGACATATTTCCTGCCTATTTAAGGAACTTTCGGTAGAGGGGAATGAATAGTGTAAGTAATATGCAAGTTTTGCGACCCCCATTGAGGCACATAATTATGGGCAGACCTGATCGCCTAGCATATTTTTGATATCGGGGATTTGTTTGCATCGGTTGGACATTCAATTGGCAATTTTATCTAATACTGCAAGTACAAAGCACGTCCCATGGATATTTCCGCAATTCGGTCGAGATTGCTGTTGGAGAGAATGTATAGGTGGAATTTGGACATCTCATCTCGATTACTGGAGATGCTCGACTCGAAATGAAAAGGTCTAGAGGAGGTGTTGCTTCAACCGATCAGACTAATCTGAGCTTTGGGCAGTGCTTGGTCGAGCTGGAGGCAAGGCAGAATCCTAGATTTGATATTCAAGCATCCTCAAACGCAATATATTACTTATGATTTGGTGCACCACGAAGCCAGTGCATCAAGTGATCGAGTCAGGGGCTTACATTTTTTGGAAATCAGCAACTCAGGCAACGACCTAAAGGTCTCACAGCTGCAGTAGGAGACCATGCTTAAATTTCCTCTTCAAAGAATTTTAGAGCAAAACTACGACGTAGACAAAAAAGTGAAAAAAAAAATTGATTCATTGGAAGGATTTCCCCATGCTCTCTAGAAACATAATCGCAGATCATACGCCGTAGTTTCCCTCATCTCCATCTGAAACGTTCTGTTCCGTTCCGTCCTATTTCCATCCCATCCGAAGAATGCACAAACCCCCAAACAAACCCCAAGCTCACCTCAATGCTCCTCCACCAATCCCCTCCCAATCTTCTCGAAAATCCCCACTCCCTCCCTCCCAAGCGCTGTCCCCACCCCCACCGCTCCGGCACCCACAGCTCTCATCCTCCTCCACCCTGCAGCATCACTCACGCCACCAATCCCAATAATAGAAATTCCCTTAACATCCTCATTCTCCGACTCATCCAGCATGCTACGGATAGTTTTCACGTTCCCCAACGCAAGAGGATGCAGCGCATCGCCTGCCATGCCACCAATACCCGTGCCGCTGGCGGATCCTAGTGCTGGAGTGAGGTTTGCATCCAGCACGAGACAGGAGCCAAGGGTGTTGGTCGCTGTGATGAAGGAGATGGGACAGCCGCCTTGAAGGCTGGATGACCGCTCGAGGGCATCTATCAAGGTCTGGAACTGGTCATGGAAAGTGTAGGGCGGGGTTTTGATGCCGACGTGTAGATACTTCTTGTGGTCAGTGGAGAAGGAGAGTTTGGCCTTGGCAATCGCATCGATATACTCCGTCAGGGCCGCGCCATCGTAGGCAGGCGGCGGCTTATCAGGGATATTGGGACAAGACAGATTAATCTCCATCATGAGGTTCAGTCCCCGTGATGCGCCTCCCCCTTTTTGCGAGTCCTCCGCCTCGGGAGGGTAGACCTCATCTGGGTTATTAAGAACTTTAATCATGTGCGCGCAGCATCTGGCGACTTCGTCTGCGGAGCCGGTGACGGAGACGATGAAGGGTTTGGGGCATCCCGAGGGGGAGGATAAGGTTAGAAGGCCATCCTGGCTCATGCGAACGAGGGTTTGGAGGTAGGTAGGGAATGCGATTGGGCTATAGCCCAATGTGTTGAGGGAGCTTGTTTCACTATCGCGGACCCAGCCACGGCCTTCTGGGAGGGTTACGTCGATTGATGCTGTGGAGTGCACTAGTTTGGGGGAGAAGAAGGCGTATTGATGGATGTTTGGGTGTTGAGAAAAGCCTTTCCAGAGGGATGTCCTTATCGTGACGGCGCCTGTGTAGAGACAGGAGTAGAGAGCGGCGAGATCTTCCTGGGTAGTAGCCCATGGGTTGGAAGAGTTGAGAAGTGGAGGTGAGATTTCGAATGACATTTTAATGCTCATATTGGTTGACTGGTGAACTTGAGACGGTGTTCGAGGAACATCGCGGGGCAATAAGTGGGGAAAAGGTTCACATCATGGTCACGAGACCTGGAAAGTCCATCTTCTATTGGCACTGTTGAACAAAGCTGAGGCATGCCTGTCAGAATAGAATAGAATAGAATTGATTGATTTATACACATAATAAAGTATAGGCTGAGCGTAGATAATTCTGCTCATTTCTAATCGTTGGCGAATAACCCTCACTCCAAGCCGCCATGGGCCTCGCCAAAGTCCATGCCCACCAATGTCTATTTTCCTCTAAGAAATCTGCACGACCAGGGGTCCAGCGACGGTGATAGCATCGGTCAGGGTGCCGTCTGCTGGGGTTGAGCTGGCGAGGTGGAGATAGGCAATGCCAGCAAGATTCTGAGGGACAACACAAGCACCATTGGTGAATGGTGTGAAGGCAGCTCCGCCCGGTTGGCCACCATTGACGAACGCGCATGAAGTGGCCCCAGTTGCTATTGTGCTGACTTGGATTGAAGTGCCAGCTGCGATAGTGCCATTAGCACCAAGCGCAGGAGCGCCGACCGTCAAGGTCAAAGGCGAGAATGGAGTGACAGCCAGGTTGGATCCAGATGGGCAGGAGGAAATGAATCCGGCAGCGAGAGTGAAGACGCCACGAATTCCAAGTGGGGTGTCGAAAGCAGATGGGATGGCGGCAGTCTTGGAAGCTGTTCGGATGAAGGTTTGATGGCGAGCTTCAACCGTGACAATCTCGGCAGCGACAGTCAGAATTCCTGGTGTTTTAATGAGGGGTGCGGCTGCGAGATATCTATATTCAATTAGAATCTTCACCCTCTCCGAGTTCAAGAAGGCACTTACGCAGAGACTCCAATGTTCTCCAACACAGCTGCCGTCGCAACCATAGCAGCAGCAGTGGTAAATTTAAAGTTGTACGTGCACGGTTGGACTGTGATGGCTCCGGCTCCTGCGATCGCAGCCGTAAGAGTGGTGACATGCGTTTGCTCAGTTCCTCCAATTGATTTTAAGTTCGCAATATCCGTCGTCGTAAGGCCCAACGCTGCGAAATCTGAATCTTGGAACTGGGCAAAACCCTGTTGGTAGAAAGCAGACTCGAGATTTTCTGCTGTCAACGCACTGGGGACGGATTAGAATGGACCTCGACCGATGGAACTTCCCATGACTTACAATTCAAGGATATCGATGTCGCTCAATCCATCCGGTAAACCAGTTGCGGGATCCTGTCTTGCTTGCAGGTACCTCCTCGCCTCAACGCCATATTCATACGCCTTCCTTGCTTGGGGACTCAGCTTCGGCTGCGCAGGAAGTGCAGTCGCAACAGTAACCAATCCAACCGCCACCGCCCCCAAAATTTGCCTGACACTAGGCATTTTGATTGACGTAACTGGACTCGTGTATTCGAAAGAGTGATTGGTGTTCGAAGAAAATAATAGATGTACGCTCAACAAGACCAGCCCGAGCTATTACAGCTAGTAGAAAAATTATAAAGTATTAAAGTTGAACAAGATACAAGAGACCAAAGGAGTGGAAGCGATCGTTCTTTTGGAGAAAAGCAAACCAGCGCTTGAAGGTGTATCGAAAGAAGGCGATGAGATGGCAACTGTAAACATCGGGGAGATCGGAGTATTAAAGAGAGTGTGCAGCAACTCCTTGGCAGGCCTCGGCTCGAAACTTGACCGGTGGGGGATTCGTTCTCGACGTAACAAGCTTAAAAAAAACCCCCCCTTGGCCCTGTCCTTGGCTGCAGGATGGCTGAACATCCGAAAGTCGTCAGGCCCTGGCAGCTTTGCAGTGACAGGCTGACAGCGGGAGCCTCCTCTTACGCCCGCTCCCAGCCAATCGCGACCCTGGCTTGAGCATAAGTGTCCGGAAGGGCTTCGTCCCATGGGCTGCATGGGGGCGAAAAAAGAAGCTTAACGTCAGTGAGGAGGATGTGTTCCGGCATGGCATTACGGGGGTACGGTCTCAGGCTCGTTTGAGGACCAGCATCGCAAACCCGCCTTCGCCTGAGAAGTTCATAACTTGAGACACACACAGGGAAAGTCAGCAACTCTAATTTCCTGCGCTGCATTTCTCCAATCGCAAGCCCCTGTCGCCCACGGAATTTAGCGAAGCCGTCGCCAAGAACCATTACCGTCGCATCGCCTTGCAAAGATCCCAAAGAATCTCAAGGAATACAATGGCTCAAGGCCGAATGCTACCTCCCCGGGGCCGCACACTTGCAAGGCCGCGTTGGCATCGATTGGTATATTAACAAGCCTTAATTCGCCCCAAGTCATAATTCATGGAGTCAAGGCTATCCAAGCTGTCAACCAGCCTTGGGCCTCACAGCATGTCATCGTGTATGCTTTTCTCAGCTCAGTGACAGTCTACTTGGTTCGCCGAGTGTCTAAGGGCAACCGAGCCCCAAGCAAAGGATTCACAAGTCTAGATAGATCCTATGCCGCGGAGTCAAGTGTGAGATGATCGACAGCATTGGGGGCTACACCAGAAATGTGATTTGCGCTAGACTATAGATGCAGACGCTAAAGCAAAGGAAATACATTGTGTGCACTCGGTGATATATCGGTGCAAGCTTCATTTTGTGACTCCTGTCTCCTCCCGGCCATGAGTAACTTGACAGCTACCATCCTCCTCCGCTGCAAGTACCGTTTTTTTCCAGTGACAATCTCACAAAAAGTATTACCTGTGGCTGGTTCCGCAAGGAAGCACACACAGGATGGGACATTTTACATGACACACACAGACACTTCCTCGATACCTGCGCATGTTTAAGTATAGATGGGTCTCCGATGAGGAAGATTCAATACCACAACACCGTCCATAATCTACTAAAATACGTGAGTAAACCGATAAGGCGATGCTGCTTACAAAGCATAAGGGTTGAGAGAGCGAATGGTGAGGCAACTGCAAGATCGTTAGTAGGGGTGGGGTAGAAGAAGTAAGGATACTTACGGGGGACTCTTGGTGAGATCAGTTTTCAAAATGACAGGAACCCTGGTCATTTCCTTGACGTCCTGAATGTACTCTCCATTCTCCTCTCGAAGTGTGAAGAACTTCAAGTACTTCTCCTTGGCGCTCAACTTGGCCTCAACAGGCTCCCCGGTGGGGACCTTGGAGTCAGATCGAGTTCGGTGAAGGTTACCGGAAGCCGTGAGGGAGTTCTTTGTTGGCGAGGGCGGAACGCTCTGAGTTGGGCGCTCTGCGAGAGAGACTCCCGCAAGGCTATCTGCAACATCAGAAATGTCATCTTCGTCGTCAAAAAGAGCATCAACATCGTCGGTCGACATCGTTCCAGTCTCCATTTGCTTGCGTTGAGCTTCTTCGTGTTCTTTCTTGGCTCTTTCTGCGACAGCAGCCTGTTTCGCGGCAGCGGCAGCATTGGTAGTCCGTTGAGAAGCGCCGGCTTTGGGACGCTCGTCCTCCGGAACGTAGGCGGACGAGGGCACGCCCTTCTCCCAGTACAACTCCAGAATGCGCTCATTCTTTCTGAATTCTGCCTTCTTCAAGGGTAGTTGATCGCAGTGGACGCGCTTCTCGAATCCATACTCTGGGATCAGAACATCAAAGGCAGAGTCATAGACGCAGAGGACAATTCCTTCGCTGATGAGCTCACCGCCAACCTCTTCCCGCTTCCTGTCCATGATTCTGCATGATTCGATGTGGACACTCTGTTCTTGCGCGTTCTGGGCAGAATCCTTCTTTGTGTTGCAAGATTCAGTGGTCTTGACCAAAGTCTCGATATCCTCTGTGTACTCGATCTTGCCCTCAGAAAGAACGGCCTCAAGTTGACGGTGAACAACCAAGTCGGCATAGCGACGGGACGGATTGGTGAAATGAGTGTACAGAGGAAGGTTCAAAGCGTAGTGGGGGGAAAGATGTTGAGGTGTCTTCCCAGCGATAAAGTACTTTGCACGGTGCATAGCCTTGACAAGGAGAGTCTCCATACCCTTTCGGATGTTGGTGTCGTCTACCTTGAACAAGCTATTCTGGAGAGTTCCACTAGTGGTTGTGTCAATCTCATAGCCAATCTTGTTCATTCGATCTGCGAAAGTTTGGAGCCGACGGGGATTTGGTGGACCCTGTCGGCGGAGGAGCGCCTTCTCAGGCAGACCGCTAGCGATCTTCTGTGCCACATATGCATTCGCTTTGTGCATTAACTCTTCGATCAATTCGTGCGATGGGGTCGAATCAAAAATGTTCTGCTCCACCGGGACATTTTCGTCGTCAAGCTGGTAGATGAGTCTCAGTGGGGCAATGGTCTCTCCGTCAGTTCCAAGACGTTGCTCGCGCCACTTCTGTGCTACGGCCTTGAATAGGTCAGTATCGGGTGTGGAGAGTGAGTGAAATCAACAACTTACATGGAGAATTTGAATTTCCTTGATATCAGCTCCATCGAGCTTAGTGTCAAGGTGACCAGAGAGCACAGCATCGACCTCCTTGTAGGTCAATTTACCAGAACTCTTGATGATACCCTTTCCAATCCAAGTCTCTTCGTCAGAGACTGCCCCAGTATGGGCGTTGACCTTGAAGATGATACTGATAGTGAGTCGATCTTTGCCTGGAAGCAGTGAGCAGATCTCGGAAGCAATCTTCGGTGGGAGCATAGCGCAAGATCCTAAATGATAGGAATGATTAGCAATGAGGCCAAAAACGTTGGTTAGTGATAGCTCAACCCCCGCGGGGGTCCGCAGTGTCTAAGAGGAGCTCAGAAGCGCCTTTTCGCGATGGAGCTTCGTGTTGAGATAATTGTTGAGAAATTGCAGTGTTCCAACAGTCGAGGACAAGGAAAGGACAGAGGGAAAAAATGGGGGTGCTCACGGTTCATCAAATAAACCGCCGTGCCACGCTTCTTAGCTTCCCGGTCAACAAGAGAGTTTGCCTTGATGAAATGAGCAACATCTGCAATGTGGATACCAATCTCGATCTTTCCATCAACCTCTGTCTTGACATGGATGGCATCATCGAGCTCGTTAGCGCCATTGGGATCAATTGTGAAGGTTTTCTCGTCGCGGAAGTCTCGTCGAGCGACGATGGTGGCCTCATCTTCCTTTTCCAAGGACCATTCATCAAGACCAACGCTGCGAGTAACAGCATCAGAGAAGTCATCAGAAGCAAAGTTGTTGTCTCTAAGAAGAGCATCAGTTTCAACCTTCAGCTCGCCCATCTTGCCAAGTTGCTCGACAAGGGTGCCGAAAGGGTGGAGGGAAGTGATTGGCCATCTCTTGATACATGCAACAAAGATGCGGTCAGCATACTCCTGATGCTTCTCAACGAAATCACGTGGAGCTTGCTCTGTGGGGATGGCGATCAGTGGGACTCGCTTGCTATAAAATAGAAACATACAATTAGCAAGGTGGTCAAAAAGGATTGCTTGGTTAGTAATAGATCCCAAAGTCGGGTCCGTGGTGCCTAGGAGGAGATCGGAGAGCTCTGAAGTGCCTGGAGATGGCGCTTCGTCTTGAGATAGCTCCCGAGAACAGTGGCGGTGACAAAGCATGACCCGCATGGCTCGCAGTGATACTTCCTGGCTTCGAGGTTCTTGGCAAACCTTTACGCGTAGCAGGATAGACTTCTTTGGGGGCTGCTGCAACACCAGATGGCAGGCCAGAGTAGGCCAGACGCCGAGGTACCTCGGAGGGGCGCAGCCTATCTTCTCGAGAACAGGAGAGAAGATTCCCAGCTGATTGAAGAAGTCTGAAGAGAGTGCCTTCAATCGAGAGAGAGTAGCTGGAGAATGTTGAAGAGGCCTGGACAGCAGGCCACCGGGAAGGAGGACATGAGTCCTGTGTTGACATACATGTTGGGGAAGCTGCAGTGCTTCAAGTCGTGATTCCCTCGAGGAAGTCCTCGAGGGTTGGAAAGGGTGAAAAAAAAGGGGGTGTGCTTACTCGGTTGGCTTGAACCAGACAATCTTGGGCTTGTCCTGCTGACGTTGTTCTTGGTGACGGCCAGAGTTTCCATCTCGAGCTTGGCGCTCAGCTTCTTGCTTCTCCTTGGTTGCTTGGCTGCTGGGTCGGAGTAGACCAAGTGTACCAGAGAACATCTGGCCAGCGACACGCTCGATGACAGCAACAATGTGTCCTGCATAGAGAGGTTTCTGTTCATCATTGACTTCCTCTTCCTCGACCAGAAGAAGACTCTGCCCTTCGACTTCGACATCATCATTCTTCTTTTGGGTTGGGCGTTGTCTCAAGCTTCCACGTCGTCGGATTCCGCCTTCACCAGTTCCTGATTGTTCGTCTCCGTTGGTAGAGTTGTCGCGGTGAGCTCTGTCGGCATTTCCATTACTAGATCCGCCAGTTCGGGTATCTGTGATGTCTTTTCGCTTCTTCTTCTCTTCCTTCTCGCGCTTCTGGCCCCACACTTCATCGACGTCAAGCAGTTCCACAGCGACGAGATCTCCTTCCAGAGCTCGGTTGCGATCCTTGCTTCCGCAGATGAAGATGTCGGCATCAAGAAGGCCATCTTGAGTTGAAACGTAAGCATCGCTGCGGTTCTTCTTGTTAACTCGAAGAATACCAGACACGAGCTGACCGTCGCCAAGGAGAGCAGGAAGAGTGGCTTGTGGCAAGTAAGGAGTGAAAAGAGTCTTTCGCTGCTGTTGTTGCTGCTGGGCAGAAAGTTGCGGAGCATGCTGGCTCCCTTGAAGACCAACATGTCCGTTCATCTGAGCAGCTTGTAGAGCCTGGAGCTGATTCATCTGTAGTGGATTCAATTGCTGACCAGGATAGAGAGGTTGTTGGACAAGTGCCATTTGGCCTTGTGGCAATTGGACGATTTGAGGCTGGCCTCCATATTGAAATGATCCAATGTTACTAACAGACTGATTCATTGAACCCCGATTGCGATGACCAGGTTGGAATCCACCTTGCTGCTGGCTTTGGAAGTTGCCCATTGTGCCTTGTTGGTCTTGTTGAGGTTGGCCTTGAGCAGGTTGGTTTCTCCAATTGCCCTCGAAGTTACGAGATGAGTTCCGATTATGGCCTGTAGATCCACCTCGTCTCTGCAAATCACCACCCTGTCCTCCAACTCCAGCATCCGGGGTAGCTTGCATCTGGGGAAATTGGAATGAGCCACCACCACGCATTGCCGAACCACCTCTTCCATTGACACCGACAGCCATGCTCTGACTGCGGCCATGCCCGCTGCCTCTGCCACGTAAGCTGGAACCTGTAGATACATGGTTTCCAGTGCCTTGAGTCTGGCCTTGGCCATTCTTGTCTTCTGCGGTTGGACTGTCTGTGTTTTCGCTAGGTGTAGCGCCGGCGGCTCCAGGGATTGGGAATTGGAACCCAGAAGTTGTGCGTTTTTGCTGGGCGATTTCGGCAGCCTTCTTGGCCTCGGGCAGGGCAAGTGAATGACGACGTTGATGTCCGCCACCGGGAGGTCCACCTCCGCGACCGCCACGGCCAGAAATGTTCTCTCGATTATGTCCTCCAAATTCACCGAAATTGGAACCCGATGCACCAGAAGATGGAGCTGGTGGTGGGCCCATGCCCATGTTGGGAAGTGCCGATTGATTACGACGATGTGATAAAGGTTGTGTAGGAGCGCCCATCGGTGCACTCATCTGCTGCTGTTGCTGCATCTGATTGGGGAACTGAAAGGCGTTTTGTGGAGATAGATTCTGCATCTGCTGCTGTATGGGGTAGCCGCTGCTGGGTGCGAGGTGCTGGGTCGGAGGGATCATGCCCATGTTCACATATTGCTGGTGGGTAGCTTGGATCTGCTGCTGTTGCTGTTGAAGCAACTCGATTTGCTGCTGGATCGCAAGTTGTTCCACTGTGGAGGTATATATCAGTATAGATTCGACGCTGGGGAGCCGGAGCTTTGATGACGACACGCGAGCCATGATAGCATCAAATTAATACAAACAACTTACTCCCAGGTGACGAGAACATGCTCATCAGCGGTGTCAGCTCAGAAGGACTCCTACGATGGGCAATATGAAGTCTGCGGCCTGTTGGGCCTGGGACACCCGAAGGTGGTTGATTCTGCGAGGGATCCATGACGAACGTGCACGTCGAGTGCGAGGGAATTGGGGGAGTTTTGGTGTCTGCAATCCAAATGATCGTGGATGGGGAATCAAATGAGGGCAAAGGATGGATACGAAGGGAGGAAGGGAGAGCTTGAAGGAGTGATTCTCGAGGATTCGAGGATGTGGGTGGAGGATAGAGAGGCAGGAGTGTCTGTGGTGTGATGGGAGAGTTTGGAGTCGCTTCGGCTTCGTTGTGTTCTGCTTCCTGACGCTCGAGCTGCCTTGGCCGCGCTTACCTAATACGAGTTAGCAGCGCCGGAACTTGCCTCCCTTCCTTGTAGCTTTCCAGTCTCGATTTTTGGGGAGGAGTCAATAACGAGAGGGAAGTCTGGCTAAGTTTGGGAAATCTATAAATATAAAACTCGTATGCGAGGTAAGGCTAACACCCAAGTAGAAATAGGTGCCATGTCCAAAATATCCTCAGTGTTCAAGCATCTACCTAGGTAGTATCTTGAATGTCAACCTGCAGTTCTGAACACGGCAACCTCCCACGTGACACACCGCCCAACTCTTTCTGCCGCGCGGAAATATACCTCTGCTTCCTATTGTCGCATTGGGTTTGTATTGAAACCTCCACTGCTATTATCACCATTCACCATCAACAATGGCTTGACAATTGACAATCGCTCGAATTCCTCGCGCCCCGATACTTCGAGTACAAGATGTCTCGAATATCTTCTCCTCCCGGGGACACATCTTCTCCTCATCAAAGCTCCAACGCCAACACCATGGCTTACAACTCCGCCAACGAGGAACAGATGCGACTCTTCGCTGAGCGCAATAGCGAGGCAAACCATGCAGCAGCTCTCGCAGCGGCACAAGCTGAGCATACCCGAATCCGAGAAAATGCGTTACGGGTGTTCCAGCTGGAGCAGCTCCGTGTTGAAACCGAAAACATCCGACAGCAGAGAATACAGGCCGAGGAACGCGGACGACTCGAGATAGAACAGCTTCGTGAAAGTAACGAGCGCCTACGCCAGGAAAGAATACAGTTGGAAGAACGAGCCAGACTCGAGAGGGAGAAAGCGGCCGAGCAATTGAGAGTCCAGCAGACAACATCCGCGGTCCCAACTCCTCCATCATCCACAGGTCCACCTCAATCCGCAGCTCCTCAGCCTACCCCTGTTCCTCCCCAAACCGCAGTGCAGCAGCAACCAAAGCCAACAAAAATCGTCCTCAAAACTGGTAGCCACTCTACTAGCCAGTCTTCTGCACCCGCGACCCCTGCTTCTGCCAATCCCTCGCAGCTCCAACAACCACAACTTCCTGCATTCCAATCCAATCAAGCACAGCCCAGCGCCACAGCAGCTGCTTCAAATCAACTCAACCAAGACCAGCCGACCTCACCGATACTAATTACTGCACCGCAAATAAAACTCTCTCCCCAGGTTAAAGCCAATTATTTCCCCTTTGATCATCTTCATCCCGCAGCTGATCGATTCATCGAAATTCACAAGACTTTGAAACAATTGCGAGCGAGAATCAAGCAGCTTGGGGAGAATGATACTGCTTTCAGGAAGAAGGCTGGTGATATGCGCAGAGCCATCACACGTTCAGTAGGGCAATTAATTGAAGGCGTCGGCGTGAACAAGGTCCCAGTGAGTGCTCCTCTGGTGGTGAACTGCGTAGCCACTCTAACACACGTCACAGTACTCGACGATTCTCACTCAACTCAACGAATCACTTACGACCGTCCCGAGCGAAGCATGCAATCCCAGTGTAGTTATGGCAATCATACCCGACCCCATCGACGGTACAAGTGACAGCATGCCGATACTCACACTTTACCTCCTCAACATCCTTGCAAAGACTGCGATATCACAATTCTGCACCGAGGCAGGCGCAAATCCTAAGGCCGCGGAGCCAATTGGAGTCATTCTCATATCGGTATTCTCACAGCCGAGATACATGTGGCGGGGCAAAACCTTGATTGATATCTTAATGGCGAAGTACAGAGTTGTCTGTCCAGTTTTGTTTGGGGTTCGTGGCAGCGACAAGACGGAGGAGGGAAGGGCCAGGCTTGGATGGAGAAAGGAGAATGGCAAATGGATTTCGGAACAAGAACACAACGATCGAATGACTGGTCTTGGGGCTGGATTCGCCTCTCTCTGTTTTCGGGATTTTTCCAAGTCGCGCCTGGTCAATCCGTGCCCTCCGTACCTCTACTGGCAAGCCCTCGCGGCGATCACCTTGACTCCGAGGGGGGAGACTTCTTCCACTCAGTTCGTCGTGCTCAAGGCGATGATTGACAATTACGTGAAGATGTTCCTTACTTTCTATGGAACAATAGGATTCTCGGCTCTGCGCTCTGCCTTGAACGAATTTCCCCTCAGAGCAGACAAGGACAACGTGGCAGCAAGCTCGTGCAAGGTTCTAGCGGAAAAGATCTCGCGGGATACGGGTCTTCAGTTCTTATTCGTACCAAAGAAATAAACGGCTGGCTCATTGACATATCGGAGTTGTGGAGTTAGTTAGAAAGCATGGCTGGCGTATCTAGCGATGTGGAATGGACTGTGATACATCTTTTCACTTTGTGGGTGCATTCTAGAACGGGGATATACCATGGCATGGGCAGTAAATGTTCTGATGATTCAACAATAAAAATATTTGAGATGATACTTGAGATTATTGTTCTTTCCAAATGCTTGATATTTGTTGGCCCTCGCATGCCGAACTCGAGGGTGTTCACTTCCCTCCCAAACCAAGTGATATCTCGAGAGCAACACTCATTCGATCCAAATCACAAAATTTTCGGCACCAAGTTTTGAGATGGAAGAAGTACTAGCAATCTTGAATCATCTTACAATAGTTCGATTCCGAATCATGGCTCACAACAACCACTCCGGTGGTCGGCTTCCTCAT